>ERZ1673699.1177-NODE-1177-length-22346-cov-16.155803_pt1 | contig 22346 bp, 18 predicted proteins | sample MGYA00580229_ERZ1673699 | MGnify/ENA primary metagenome ERZ1673699 (study PRJEB41218, sample SAMN15661785) | gut metagenome | host: Homo sapiens | place: Canada: London | collected 2015-08-20/2019-03-30 | study: EMG produced TPA metagenomics assembly of... | reverse complement strand
TCGCCTATCGAATTTCTTAATAATAGTGTCCAATATGATTGACAAACCTACAGGAGGGGAGTTTAAGTGAGGAGTGAGGAATGAGGAATGAGCAAAGCTGCCCCCAAGCACCGAGCGAAGCGAGAGATAAAGCGCACGCTCAAGCCCGGCGCCAGAGGGCTTGTGGGGTCTAGGGGCAAAGCCCCTAGCGGAGTTTGAGGCAGAGCCTCATTCGGCGATAGCCGACTAGGTGCAGATATAATGAGAAAAAGCACACAAAAGTTGTGCTTCTTATCAAAAGTAATAACGGAGTAGAAATCTGCACCGCCTATCCTATCTCCAATTACAACGTAAATCCGCAAAGAGCAAAGCGATTTTGCGGCGTGATGAAGTCGGGGTAGAATTGTAGGGGACGGCGCCCTCGACGTCCCGTTTCGGGGAACGGCAAGGTTTGAATTTATCACAATGTTGTGTAGACGTGCCGTGTGGAGAATATTGTGCCGCTACCCTGAAGATGTGATTGGATAGTTTTTAGTTCTATCCAACAATGATATAATCGTGGGCTTGTTTCTTCGACGGGCGAACACTGTTCGCCCCTACTGCCGTTTGTGGGGGTATCAGGGGGTGTGTGATAATTACAATGTGTAGTATTCTATACGAATTCAAAAAGCGGTGAAAAAGTGTTTTATACCACAATGTATGGCGTAAAATGCCCGTCACGGCGAGTGACAGTACAAAAAAACGGACAGCATAACGCTGTCCGTTTCAATTCTATCTCTTATTTGTCATCATGCGACTCGGTGATAAGATCAAGATTGATCTCGTATTTGGAGTCAAGAGAGTTCTGTAAAGGTGCGTCCTTTACATATTTGTTTACAAGCGCTGTACTCTTTTCTACCGCCTGAAGCGTACCTGCACCTGCTACACAGCCGCCAGGACAAGCCATGCCCTCGAGAAGATAGCCGTCATATTTGCCCGCTTTCGCAAGTGTGAGAAGCTTGCGGCAGTCCTTAAGTCCCTGCGCTGATACTACCTTGACCTCACGCTCTGGGTCAAGCTTGTGGATAACGTCTGCTACTGCCTTTGCTACGCCGCCGCTTACTGCAAAGCCACGTCCGTCACCTGTACCCTCGCAAAGATCTACCTTTTCTTCATCTGTAATGTCTTCAAATGTTACGCCCTTGGCATTGAACATTCCCATGAGTTCTTCAAAGGTAAGCACAAAGTCTACGTCGCTGCGGATAGTACGTCTTGAAGCTTCAAGCTTCTTTGCCGCACATGGTCCGATAAATGCGATACAAGCGTCAGGATCATCCTTTTTGAGCATTCTTGCTGTAAGTACCATTGGTGTCAGTGCCATTGAAATGTATGGGGCAAGGGTAGGGAAAAGCTTCTTCGCCATTACTGACCATGCAGGACAGCATGATGTCGCCATGAATGGCTGATGTTCAGGAACTTCTCTCATGAAGTCCTTTGCTTCCTCGATGGAACAAAGGTCTGCACCTATTGCTACCTCGACCACGTCTGCAAAGCCAAGCTTCTTCATTGCCGCTGTGAGCTTTTCAGGGCTTGCCTTTGGTCCGAACTGACCTACAAATGCAGGTGCTACGATAGCGATGACCTTCTTCTTTTTCTTCATTGCTGTTATAAGCTGGAATATCTGTCCCTTGTCTACGATAGCGCCGAATGGACAGTTTACAAGACACATTCCGCAGGATACGCACTTGTCATAATCTATTTTTGCCTTGCCCTCTTCGTCTGAGCCGATAGCGTCCATGCCGCAGGCTCTTGCGCATGGTCTTTCCATTTTGTTTATTGCATTGTATGGACAGACACTCTGACATCTGCCGCACTTTATACACTTAGACTGATCTATTACTGACTTGCCATGCTTGATGGTTATGGCACCCTTTGGACAGACTTCCTGACATGGGTGTGCAAGACAGCCCTGACAGCAGTCGGTAACATGATAATGAGTTTCAGGACAGCCGTTGCAGGCAAACTTGATTATGTTTACAAGCGGTGGATCGTAATACTTTTCTGCAATCGCACTTTCTTCAATGCCGTCAGCCACAGACTTATGCTCCTCGATCGGTCTTAGGGGCAGACCGATAGCAAGACGGAGCCTTTCTTCAACGATAGCTCTTTCAAGGAAGATAGACTCACGGTAAACAGCCTTGCTTCCCGGTACTATCTTATAAGGAAGCTCTGCGATCTTTTCGGCATAATCGCCCTCTTCATAGGCAAGTCTTGCCACCTCTGTAAAGACTTTTCGTCTGATATCTGTTACTGAGGAATAGATACCTCTCATTTTCATATTTTTACCTCCTGCGTTGTTCTTCAAATTTGTGTCATACACTTACTATTGTACTATTTTTTCGGCTTTTGTCAAGTAATATATACTTTTTTTCATAAGGTATATTGAAAGTTTCGCATGACTTACATATTTGTCTGAAATAAGGTGCAGTAAATGGTACGAAACGTCCTAAAAAATAAAAGTATTTCTTTTTTACCAATAGTTTTTCTGTTCATGAAAGTATGTGGCTTTTGCACAGTTTTGGGCAGGACGATTTATGCAAACAAATGATAAATGATTTAATTTGACAACATTTCTGCAATTGTTGCATTTTTTATGCAACAAAAGGGGCATTTTTCGGGATAAGTGAGAGATGTTTTTTGAGAGCCGTTAAGATACGGTGGTACATCTTTCGCAGAAATTAAAAAAGGAGGAACGATATGGCAGGCGAACAGAAAAGATTTGCGAGATTTTTCTTCTATCTGAGAAATCTTCGTGAAGCGGCTTTGCACACCGGTGCAAGGGCGGAGGAGGCTGAGGACAGGGGGCTTGAGCTTCTGCACTCGGCAGAAACGGAGGCGGAGCTTAAAAAGCTGGAGGAGGCTGACAGCGACACCCTTTCTTATGTGAAGCGAGGGCTGAACAGGATAGCTTTCGGGGCGGTGAATGACGCTGTAAAGCTGGTTTTTGACGCTGAGAACATGACGGCAAGGGACATCATGGGCATGGATCTTTTCAATGTGAGTGAGATAAAGATCAGCGGAAAGAACGTTTTGGAGATCAAGTTTTTTGACAGGCAGAAAGCCTTGGAAAAACTTGGGGAACTTGCGCCTCAGCTTGACGGCGGCGGTGAGTCGAAGCGACTTATCGAGAGCATTTACGGCAGGGACGGTGATAGCTTGTGAAAATAACAAGGCTGTCGGAAAATCAGAGGTTTGTTTTCAGATGGTGGACGGCACGGGAGCTTAGTGATTACGACGGGATAATCTGTGACGGTGCGGTCAGATCGGGCAAGACCTTTTGTTTGTCGGCGTCTTTTATGACATGGGCGATGACTAATTTTGACGAGTGCATTTTTGGGCTATGCTCAAAAACTATCGTGTCGCTGAAAAGGAATATCCTGCCTGCGCTCAGGGGGTATATGAAAGCCATGGGCATGACGGCTGTGGAGGTCACGTCAAAGAACTATATGGACGTGAGCTTTTGCGGTAGGAAAAACAGGTTTTACTATTTTGGCGGCAGGGATGAAGGCTCGCCCTCTCTTATTCAGGGCGTGACCCTTGCGGGGGTGCTTCTTGACGAGGCGGCACTTATGCCTAGAAGCTTTATAGAGCAGGCTGTGGCAAGGTGTTCGGTGGCGGGGAGCAAGCTGTGGTTCAACTGCAATCCTGACAATCCTTACCACTGGTTCAAGAAAGAGTGGATAGACAAGGCGGAGGAAAAACGGCTTATCTACAGACATTTTGTGCTGGAGGACAATCCGACCCTTGACCGGGCGGTGATAGAACGCTATCACAGGATATATACGGGGACGTTTTACGAGCGTTTTGTACTTGGCAAATGGACGGCGGCAGAGGGGCTTGTTTACCCTATGTTCGACGAGGAGAAAAACGTCTTTGAGGGGGATATACAGTGCGAGCGGTATGTAATAAGCTGTGATTACGGCACTGTTAATCCTTCAAGCTTCGGGCTTTGGGGCGAGAGTGGTGGAGTATGGTACAGGCTCAGGGAGTATTACTATGATTCTCGCCGTGAAGGTATGCAGAAAACTGACGAGGAGCATTACAAGGGGCTTGAAGAGCTTGCCGACGGGCTTTGCATCGAAAAGGTCATTTGCGACCCCTCGGCGGCTTCGTTCATACAGTGCATACGCAGGCATGGAAAATTCACTGTCCAGCCTGCAAAGAACGACGTTGTTTCGGGTATCAGGCTTGTGTCGGACTGCATAAAGGACGGCAGGATAAGGATAAACCGCAGATGTCATGATACGCTTCGTGAGATAAATCTTTACCGCTGGGACGATAAGGCAGGAAAGGACGCACCTGTGAAAGAGAACGATCACGCCATGGACGATATGAGATACTTTGCGGCAGAATGTCTGGGACGTGAAAAGGACGACTTTTTTGTACTGACAGTTGAACATTAGTACAAAAAAGTGTACAGAAAGAAAGGAGAGAAAATGAGTATTTTCAGAAAGAAGGTCCGTGAATTTGTGTCGAACACGGCAGGCTCTGACAGAGAGTCGGGGTTTCATTACAGGCTTGCGCCTGAGGGGGTTTTTCAGCAGGAGCTTTATGACGCACTCAGGGCGAACGTTCCTGTTATTGACGCTTGCTTCGGCAAGATAATAAGGCTCACAGGGGGCTTTAAGGTCACGGCTTGCGACGAGAGGGCGCAGGTGGAGCTTGACAGGTTTTGCAGAGAGGTTTCCGTGGGGGTGTCGGGAAAGTCCATTTACACTTTTGCGGATATGTATCTGGATTCACTGCTTACATATGGCAAGGCGATAGGCAGGATATATGCAGATTACAGAACTGGAAAGGTCAAGGGGATATATGTTGGCGACCCGACTTTGTACAGAGTGCGTGAGGGCAGGAACGCTTTTGAAAAACGTATTTTTTACATGGGAAGCGGTGAGGAGATACCGGTAAGAAGTCCTGAAAAACTGCTTTACACGGCGCTCAATCCTAGTCCTAAGCACCCTGACGGGGTGTCCATACTCCGTGGATTGCCTGCGCTGAGCGAGATACTTATGCGAATTTACGAGTGCATGGGGCAGAACTTCGACAGGGTAGGAAATGTGCGCTATGCGGTGACTTATCACCCTGAGGGGGAGAGCGACAGGGCGAGAGCCAAGGAGCGTGCAGAGCAGATAGCTCAGGAATGGAGCAGGGGCATGAGGGCTTCACGAAACGGCTCTGTGCAGGACTTTGTGGCTGTGGGTGATGTGGACATAAAGGTCATAGGCGCTGACAATCAGATGATAGACACGGAGATACCTGTCAGACAGCTTATGGAACAGCTTGTGGCGAAGCTTTCAATACCACCGTTTTTGCTTGGGCTGAACTGGTCAACCACTGAGCGAATGTCTGCACAGCAATCGGATATTCTCACAAGCGAGCTTGAATATTACCGCAGACTGCTTGAACCTATACTCAGAGAGATATGCGAGGCGTTTTTAAGGCTTAACGGATATGCTTGTGGGGTGGAGATAGAGTGGGACAATATAAATCTTCAGGACGAGGAAGCGTTGGCGAAGTCAAGGCTTTACAATGCGCAGGCTAAGGCGGCGGAGCTTGAAAACGAAAGGGTAGAGAACGAGAGAAAAAAGGAGGAAATGCAATGAGCGAAACAGTATCAGGCGAGGAGCTTGAAAAGATAAACGGCTATGCGAGAGAGCCGCTCACGGAGGACAAGGTCTTTGTTTTCAGGGTGGCGCTTTGTGACAATGATATTGACAGAGATGGTGAAAAGTTTTCATCAGGCGCTTTGGAGAAGCTTGCGGAGCTTTTTAAGGGCAGAACGGGTATTTTCGACCATGACCCTAAAAGCTCAAAGCAGACTGCCAGAATATTCGACACTTGGGTGGAAACTCTGCCTGAGAAAACTACGGCAGACGGAGAGGTCTACCGCAGGCTTATGGCAAAGGCTTACATGGTGCGAACTGCTTCTAACGGCGACCTTATAAGCGAGATCCAGGGCGGAATAAAGAAAGAGGTATCCGTTAGCTGCACCATGGGAAAGAAGCTTTGCTCTGTATGCGGAGCGGATATGTACAAGGACGGCTGTGACCATGAAAAGGGCGGTGAATACGGCGGTAAGCTGTGTTATCACATTCTTGACGAGCCGCTTGACGCTTACGAGTGGTCGTTCGTGGCAGTGCCTGCACAGGTGAACGCAGGGGTAACGAAGCGTTTTGCCTTAAGGAAGAAACAGGAAAGCACCGACAAGAGCTATGAGCTTGCCCTTGCGAGGGAAGCTTTTGAAAAGGACGTTTTAAGGCTCAGCTATTTCTGCAAGCCTTTTATGAGTGCAAAGCGTGTGAAAGAACTTGCGGAGCTTATGACAGTTACGGAGCTTATTGACTTCCGTGGCAGGCTTGAAAAGCAGGCGGCTGAGAATGAGGAGGTCTACAAAGCCGAAAGGGAGAGCTTTATCACGGGTGATTACAAGATGTAATGGACAGATGTGAAAGGGGGCGATGACGATGTGGAGATAGGGGCTTAAATGCCAGAATGTGATATCATCACTGTAGGGGCGAACAGTGTTCACCCGAAAAGACAAATGGTTTTCTATGATACGAAAATCAGTACAAAAAAATCGGACAAATTTAATTATTGAAAAGGAGAAAATAATATGTACAACAATATCAAACTTGAAAAGGGACTTTATTCTATCACAGGCAAGACATTCACACAGGCGCTGGCTGAGCTTGATCCTGACGCAAACTATGAGAACACCGAGCTTAAAGGTCTTGATGCTTTTGAAAGACAGCTCAAGCGTTTTGACATCAAGGTAAAGGGTGCAAATTCTGACAGGGTGGAGAAATTCTTCATTTCCACTGAGTCGGCAGTGCTTTTCCCTGAGTACATAAGACGCACTGTCAAGCAGGGCATGGACGAGGCTTCTATCATGGGCAAGGTAGCGGCGGCTGTTTCATACACTGACGGAGTGGATTTCAGAGGTCTTAACATTTCAAAGTCGGGTTCAACTGATGTTGTGTCAGAGGGTGGAAATGTGCCTATCACAACTGTCAGACTTAGCACCTCCAGTAAGACTCTCACAAAGTTTGCAAGACGTCTTAACTGTTCTTTTGAGTCTGTAAGAAAGCAGAAGCTTGAGGCCTTCGGCGTGGTGCTGAGAAACCTTGGAGCGACTATAAGCAGAGATGTGAACAGCTTTGCTATGACTGAGATAACAAGAGGTATTACAGCTCAGACACTTATTGGCAGTGAGCTTACTTACGCTGATCTGGCGGCTTTTTGGGCTTCCATGGGCGAGTTCAACATGACGACCATGATCTGTACTCCTGATGTTATGGCTAAGATCCTTGCTATGGACGAGATGAAATACTGCATTGGCGACTATATGGCAGGCGGCACAGTTCAGACGCCATATGGTGTAACGCTTGTAAAATGCCCTCAGCTCACAGGCAGTATTGCGGTGGGCATCGACCAGAGCAGTGCTGTTGAAATGGTACTTGGGGGAGATGTTATCGTGGACTACGATAAGCTTATTACTAATCAGTGCAACGAGATCGTTTGCTCAGTGCTTGCAGGTTTTTCTGTACTTACGAGCGGTGCTGTAAAGACGCTGAAAACTACAAAGTAAGCTGAGAGGATAATGAAAAAAGGGACGGTGGGCGGGTATAATTTTTGAAAGGAGCAGGAAAATGGCAATAAGCAAAGACAATGTAAAAAGCGATTTCATGGAGCTAAGTGGACTTGACAGCACGTCGGCTGAGGTATACGAGGGTATTATTTCGGTGTGTGCTGACGAAATGGAAAAGGCTGTTGACCAGGAGCGAATGGCCGCTGAGGGCGGGACGGCTATATGCGAATTTGCGGCGGCAGCGGAGGTCTTTTACAGATTTATTTGTCTGAAAGCCGCTGAATACAAGGTCATGTTTACGGCAGAGGGCAAGGCGGTTGAGGCTTTTGACGAAGAGGGCAGGATAAAGGCGGCAAGAGAGCTTCGTGACAGCGCAGTTTCAAGGGCGGAAAGATTTTTCTCAAAGGACGGTTTTGTGTTCAATGCCGTTATCGCATATTAGGAAGGAGGACGAGCCATGACAGTCTGGACAGAAATGGCGGCAGAGATAAAAAATATACTTGACGGAGCAGGCTTTACTGCAATGGGTGAATACACATCGGCTGACAGTCTATTGCACAGTGGGGAAGCAATTGGCTTCTATGGGCTTAAAGGCTTTGATGTGGTAGATGAAGTCATTGTGCAGGGCGGCAAAAAGCTTTACACTGAGTATATATGTCATATAGACCTGCGGCTCATGGGCAAGGCAGGAAAATATGATGACATGGAGGAGCTTCAGGAAAAGTGTGAAAGCGTTATGGCGGAGCTTGCAAAAAGCGAGGTTCTGAATGTTAAGAGCGCAAAGCTTGGAGGCGCAGTTCAGACATTGCCCCTTCACAGGCTCGAAAGGCAGGCAGAGCTTAGTATCGGCATTTGCAGTGAGGAGGATATAAGTGAGTAAAAAGGGAAAGATAAAGCTTGACATCGGCACACGTTCATTTTACATGGACGGAGTTAAGCGAAGCGGAGGTTACATTCAGGAGGAAACAAAGGCTGTGAATGGTATTTTGCGAAATATCTCAGGCAAGGCGGCGGAGATATTTCAGTTCAGCGGCAGGATCGCTCCGTCGGACAAGGCTTACGCTTGGGCTGCTCTAAGCGAGAACGGAGGAAAGACGATCAATTTCACGGCAGACGGGGTCTTATACAGCGGATACATACTCTCAGAGATAGAAATGGATTTTAAGCCTGACAGGATGATCGGAAGCCTTATGATAAAGCTTAGGGGGGCGGAATAATGGCGAAGATATACATCAGGTTTGAAATTATTGGCAGTGGCAATTTGGACTATAGAAACATTGTTTCAGCAAGGCTTGTGAAAGACCGCTATACGCCATACAGTGAACTTAGAGCGTCTGTCGTTCTGAATAACAGCATAAATCTTAACAATATCAGGCGTGTGGCACTTTATATAGGCAGCAGGCGTATGCACTACGGTCCTGCGGATTACATCAGAACAAGGGTGAGAGGTGGAAAAACTGTTCTTGAACTTATAAGCCGTGGGATAACACTTATGCTGGGGCAGAACGAGCCTGAACCTGGGGTATGGTCTAAGGTGAGTTTGACGGATATTATGAAGAGCTACAGTCCCTCAAGCGAGATAACCTACGAGAGTGGAACTAAAACTGTGAACTATGTGAACATCAAAGAGAAGTCTACACTGTGGGAGGCTATTGGTGTATATGCGGTCAAGGCTTACGGCAGGCGTGCATATATAAGAGGGGACAGGCAGGTCAATGTGTCGCTGAGTATCCTTTCGGTGAATATAGGTACTCAGCGTATTATTGAATACGGCAAACAGCTTGATACGAGATCTATGCTGTCGAAGATATATATGAAAAACGTGGACGGGGAGTATGGATACAGCTATTCAAGCGGTAAAACTATACCACATGGTATCACAAGGGAGAAGTATTATGGTCTTGATAAGCAGTGGCTCAATAATGTAGTTGTCGGGCTTAAAGATAGGATAGAGTTTGCAGAGAGGGAGTATTTGGTGGAGCATATCACATATGAGGGGTATTGCGGTGAGGATATCACTGATAAAATAATTTGTAATGGATATGGCGTAAATGGAAAAAGAGTGAGCAGAATGGAGATAACGGTCAATAGCAAAGGTATGCAAACGAAGCTTTTATGTGAATAGGAAAGAGAAGTAAGGAATGAATAGAGCAAAAAAAACAGCGTACAGAAAAACTGTACGCTGTTTGAAGCTTCGTATTAACCCTTTACGCTTCCCAGAGCAACACCACGAATGATGAACTTTGAAAGACAAAGGTAAACAATTACTACAGGGAGGATAGCAAGTACGATGTACAAGCTGAACATTCCCACGTCCTTCTCCTGTGGTCCTGCATAACGCATTGCGTTGAGTACCAGAGGGATTGTGTACTTACTCTTTGATGTAAGAATAAGTCTTGGCATAAAGTAGTTGTTCCAGTTTGTTACGAATGTAAAGATGATCTGAACTGCGAATGCAGGCTTGAGGATAGGAGTAACGATCTTGTTGAAGGTCTTGAACTCTCCGCAGCCGTCGATACGGGCTGCTTCTACGATCTCAAGCGGAAGTGCAGACGCCATATACTGCTTCATGAAGTAGTATGTAGCCGGTGCTGCGACAGCAGGAATGATCAGCGGAATATAAGTATCTGTCCAGCCGAGTTTGTTCATGAACTGGTAGAAACCGATAGCTGAAGCCTGTGTTGGAACCATCATTACGATGAGAATGAACATATCTGCGAACTTTCTCAGCTTGAACTGGTAAACGTGTGTTGCATATGCTGTCAGTGCTGAGAAGTATACGCTGAGCAATGAAGCACAAGCTGATATGAACAGTGAGTTAGCCAGTGAACGCCATACGCTTCCGTATGCTACGGCTGTTGAACCGCTGAAAAGGTTCTTGAAGTTTGTTGCGAGGAAGTGGTCAGGATACCATCTGATACCTGCCTGTGATCTGCCTCGTGTTGCGTTGATTATCAAAAGATAGAATGGGAAAAGTGAAACAACGACCAAAAGAACAAGGACAACATAAGCTATTATCCTATGTATGATAAGACCAGTACTATTTGTCTTTTCACCAACTATTTCAGTACTTCTTGGCATTTCAGCTTACCCCCTTTTCTTCTTTTTCTTCTTTCCGTCATGGTCAGCAGATGCAAACATAAGTGCAAGTCCGATAATAGCGGAAACGATAAAGATTATTACGCAGAGTGCAGACGCCTTACCGATGTCGCCCTGCTTATTTGCCTGGATTATCATTACGACGGTCTTAAGTTTTCCGTTAGGGCTACCCATATCCTTTGTGAGGAGGGCAGGTACGTCGTACATCTGAAGTCCACCGATGAGTGATGTTACAAGAACATATGACATGATAGGCTTGATGAGCGGAATTGTGATCTTCCAGAATGTCTGGCTGGAAGTTGCACCGTCGATCTGTGCTGACTCATAGAGTGATGTATCAACACCCATGATAGCAGCCATAAGAAGAATTGTTGTATTACCATACCAAAGTATGAAGTTGATGAGTCCAACTACACCTCTTGATCCCCAAACGCTTTCAAGGAGTGGTACCTTGATAAGATCATAGATAGCGCCGCCTCTGCTGAACAAGCTGTAGAACAGAAATGCAAAAGCAGATGCCATGATTACGTTTGGAAGATAGATAACAGCCTTGAAGAATCCCTGAGCCTTTATCTTAAGACGAAGGTCAGTGAACCATACTGCAAGGATAAGAGAGATAACGATCTGTGGGATAAATCCTACGATCCACATGATGATAGTGTTCCAGAAAGACTGGAGAAGGTCACTTCCTGATGTGAATATAGTTGAATAGTTATCGAAACCGCAGAATGTCGGTGTTACTTCGACAGCCTGTCTTGTCCAACCACCGCCGATAGAGCCCTGATCCTTAACATAGTCTGTAAAGCTGTAATAGAAAGTCTGGAACAGAGGATATAGTGAGAAGATGATGTAAACTACAAAGAATGGGATAAGGAAAACATATCCCCACTTGGCATAGCTTATGCTTTTTCTCTTCATATAAGTATACCTATTCCTTTCGTGAGATTAATAAATAATAGGGGGGGATAACCTCCACCCCCTATATTTAATTAGATACTGTTTTTTTATACGATTAGAAATCGCAAGTAAGGTTACCATAGAGGTCTGTGATGTTCTTCTTGAAGTTCTCAAGAGCAGCCTCATATGAATCAACTGTGCCGAGGAAGTAGTCCTTCATAGCACCCTGGAATTTCTCGTTGCAGCCCTGGTCATAAGCAGAAAGCTTGTTCTCGAGGGAGATCTTGTCAGCAGCCTCTGTAAGAAGTGCAAGGTGATCCTGTCCGCCGAGGAATGCATTTGTATAACCGCCGTCGATAAGCTCCTTGATAGCAGCCTTGTTGTTTGTGTAGTCCTGCTCGCCCTCGGTGATAGCCTTAGCTACATCCTTGTTGCAAGTCATAACCTTCATGATATCAGCAACGATATCCTGGTTATCGGAGTCGATAGCGCCGCAGATCCATGTACCGCCCCAGTAGTAAGCCTGTGGGCCTGAGCAAGCCTTCCAGAGACCATAACCGCCGTTGCCTTCCTTAGCGTTTGAACCATCAGCCTTGATCTCTTCGTCAACTGTGTTTGGAAGAAGTGTGAAAGGAATGCCCCATGTTGAGAAGAAGTAGCCGAATACGCCACCGTCGATCTTCTGGCCAGCAGCCCAAGCATCGTCCCAAAGGGAAGTCTTGTTGTTGTAGCCCTTGTCTGTGTATTCCTTAGTCTGGTCAGCCCAAGCCTTGATCTGTGGGTCAACTGTGATCTTGTTGTCTGTTACCCATGGGCTAGACATATTGTTTGAGAAGCATCTGTATGTATCATCGAAACCAGATACCATCTTGTAGCCCTTGTCAGCCATCTTCTGAGCTGTTGCTGTGAATGTATCCCAATCCTTAACAGCTTCCTGAACCTTCTCTGGATCGCTTGTGCCGAGAACGTCCTCAGCGATCTTTGTGTTGTAGAGGAACAGACCTGGAGTTGCCTGCCATGATACACCCTTCAGCTCGCCTGTCTTTGTATCTGTTGCAACGTCCTTTGTGTACTGATACATCTGTGACATATCGTCGTCTGTGATGCCGAGGTCCTGAATAGAAAGTGCAACGTCGCCGTTAGCATACTTCAGAGCGTAGTCAGCTTCCATAAGGAACATATCTACCTTCTCTGTGCTGTCCTGCTGACCCTTAAGAGCCTCGTCCAGCTTTGTCTGGTAAGCGTTACCTTCGTTTTCAACCTGTACCCAGTTCAGCTTAACGCCGTTGATAGTTGCGATCTCCTTAGAACCATCAGCAAGCTCGTTGTATGTAAGCTCGTTTGATGTGCCCTGTGGATAGTACTTATCAAGTCTTGACTTGAACTCTGTGTTCCAGCAGTAAATTGTAAGAGTCTTCTTTGAATCCTCTGATGAATCCACACCGTGAAGCTCAGCTGTGTTTACTCTGTCAGAGCTGTTGTTGATGCCTGTGTTGTTGCCAGCCTTTGATGTGCTGCCGCCATTCTTGTCAGATGTTGAAGATGAATCTGTGTTGCCGCAAGCTGTGAACATTGAAGCTGCCAGACAGAGGCTCAATGAACCTGCAAGTACTTTCTTAAGATTTGCCATAATAATTTTCCTCCTTAAAATCGCATTAGTTTATTTGATTTGCTCCGCAGCATTTCTGCGGAAAATTAATGCCTTGAATTAATTGATGTCGCTTACCGAGCCGCCTTCCAGCAGCTTTCCGTCGACTGTTATCACCTCTTTAAAGGTGGTCTGTGGGTTTTCTATCAGTGATACCAGCTGTTTTGCGGCTGTTACACCGATAAGGTCTGTGTCCTGAAGATAAGTCGTAAGCTTTGGAGAGAGAAGCTGTGAATAAGCTATTCCGTCGTAGCCCACTATCGAGATATCCTCCGGTACTGAAAGACCCATTTCCTTGACTGCATTGAAAGCTCCCATTGCTGAATAATCATCGGGCATGAAAACGCAGGTCGGTTTGTTCTCTCTGCTAAGAAGTTCTTTTGTCAGCTTATAAGTCAGATCAGGGTTGTGATAATCACCGTTAAGTATCCAATCGGGATCAACTGAAATTCCTCTTGTCATACAAGCTTTATAGAAGCCTGCCAGACGTCTTTCGGCTACTGCCGATCTGTTGCCCTGGATAAAAGCGATCTTCCTATGCCCCATCTTCGTCACATAGTTGATAAGCTCTTCCATACCTTTTTCATTATTGGACATGATCGCTGTTCTGCAATCGAAGATGTGGTCGATCGTGACCACTGGTATATCTCCGTTTATCACCTCGTACACGTCCTGCGACGTAAAATCCGTACAGGCAATGATAACACCGTCAACATTGCGGTATTTGCAATGTTCGTATGTAGACATTTTCTGCTTGCCCACATCTCTATTTATAAAGGTTATATCATATCCTGCTGCTTCAGCCGTAGTCTTAAAGCTGTCAAGCACCTTTGCGAAAAACTCATGGGTAAGACCGCTTCCTGCTTCGTCGAGATACATGACCCCGAGATTATAGGTCCTGTTGGTCTTCAAAGCTCTTGCCTGAGAATTTGGGAAGTAACCCATTTCCTTGGCGGCTTTCATAAGCCTTTCTCTTGTTGCCTCGCTTACGTCCTTATGGCCGTTGAGGGCTTTGCTTACGGTTGCGACGGATACTCCGCAACGAACGGAAATGTCTTTTAAGGAAACCAATGATATTTCCGCCTTTCCGTAGATTTTAAACGTTTACGCTTGATGTTTTCCGTGAAAACTTATTTCAAACGTTTCCGTTAATAAAAATATACAATATTCTCGGCATAATTTCAAGTCTTTTTTCACATTTTTATGCCCTCTGTAATAAATTATGGAGGTTTAGCCAATTTTTCAACTTTACTTTTGTGCATTTTAACAATGCTATTTGGACAATTGTAATCGATTTGTTACAAAGAAACTGACAGGCTAATCAAAAAGCTGCGAAAATGCACTGCGCTTTCTGAGGGGTATATGAAACCAGGCTGTGTGGTATGTGAAAAATGTATATAAACATTTCTTTTGTATACAATTATGTTATGTGAAATTACAAAAACCATTAAAGAACTTTATTCATTAAACGTTTTCGGATAATAATTGTTGAAAAGTGTGTTGTGACATATGATATAGTTAAAATATTGTCTTGATATGAAAATATGATAGTCATTTGATCGGAAAAGTTGGAATATTCGGTGTTTGCGAAGATATTTTGAAACGTTTAAGCATATTTCAGCGTTTTTTTATTGTGCAAAATAACGATGTGGAAAGAAAACGTATTTATTTCATACATTATACTCACAAGCTACATATGATATGACTATTTGATAGGGATTTTGCAAAGCTTTGAAAAAAATCTTGAATTGATGTTGACAAATGTGTGGTTTTGGTGTATAATACTTAGGTCTGATGTGCTGATATGGCTCAGTTGGTAGAGCAGCTCATTTGCTGAGCAAGCGACCGCTGCCAGAGGCAGATGAAGGGATTTTGCAAAGCTTTGAAAAAAATCTTGAATTGATGTTGACAAATGTGTGGTTTTGGTGTATAATACTTAGGTCTGATGTGCTGATATGGCTCAGTTGGTAGAGCAGCTCATTTGCTGAGCAAGCGACCGCTGCCAGAGGCAGATGAAGGGAGCTTGCGAAGGGAAGAAATAAGGAGAATTGCGACAGCGACAGCCGAGCAAGGCGACTATATTTCTGACCGTATATGAGCAGGTCGTGGGTTGTTGATAAAGCGACACGGCGGCGGATCAAATAAGCTAACAGAAAAATTTAATATATGCTGGAATAGCTCAGTTGGTAGAGCAGCTCATTCGTAATGAGCAGGTCGCGTGTTCAAGTCACGTTTCCAGCTCCATATTGTAATAGTCCGAACACTGGAAAGTGCTCGGACTTTCTTGTTTTTATGCCTGATCTTGAAGTGTTTGTGATGAGGGTAAGATTTAAGCACTGATAACATAAGAAAGCCATACCGCAACTGCAGTATGGCTCTTTATCAAAACAGCTGAAGCTGTCCATCGATATTTGATTTTACATTACGTATATTCACTTTATCATCATCTTCGATTTTGCCAGAGATGAGTGGGGATAACGGATTGTGTTTCTCATGATTTTTGCGTGCCATTTCGCCGTTGAAATTTGCATAGCAGTACATACAACCGTTTTCACATGTGTTATACATACCTATATCAATACTCTCAATGCAGCCGCAAACGCCCCTTTGATTTTTATCTTTCCCTATCTTAAGCTGATAATTACCTATCCTTTCAAGGCGTTGTTTATCAATGCAGCAGGCATGTTCGACATTTAAAGATGAAAGGTCATATTCTTCAGCGCAAGTATCAATATATATTCCATTATCTTTTGCAACTGTCGAAAAAAAGTCCATTAAGTCAATGACCTCATCATTTAAAGGTATATGAATGTTCAGAGGCTGAATATTTCTTTCTGTGTTTCTATATAGGTCTATGAAGCTTACTGTGCATTTTTCCGTATAATTGCTTAAGGATTCACATAACTTTTTAAAGTATTTTTTGTGATATTCTATTGTATAGTGTTCATTTATCAATATCGGGTCGTATCTCCATACAATGCGCTCTTTTCCTATTATCGATGAAAGCTTTTTAAAAGTTGGTATAATCACATCATTTTTGGATGGTACATTTTTTTCTACATCTTTTCCATAAGAATTAAGGGTGAATTGAAAATAATATGTGTATTTATCAAGTTCGTGTATTCTTTCAAGCATAGGTGTAGGATTTTTTGTCCAGAATACTATACCGTCAACAACGTCAGGTGACAGACTTATTTGGCTTATCTGGTGTATATTCATTGGATTCCTTACACAAACATAGCCTTCTTTTAATCTGTTAAACATCCAATCGGAGTAAAATGAAGGAATGTCTGTTCTTCTGCTTGCACTTATAATCATTTATTCACCTTCTTTATTATCATTTGAGCGCTGGCACAAGTATTAAATGGTGAAAACTTCTTCAGATTCGTTAGATTAAAAAGATTTTGATTGTCAGGTAATTCTTCACCGTATGTATATCCTCTTGGATAGTATTCACTGGTAGCATTATCATTGCAAAAGTGAGTTTTTGAATATTGTGAATTATTTAACTTGCTTAATAAAGTATCAAAATGATCTCTTCCGCCGCCATATCCGCATCCTAAGTTAATATCATTTAGAATTACATATGTGTTTTGTAAAACTTTGGCATTGTAGTATTCTGCGAATGTATCTATAGAGTGTTTGATATCATTTGCAGTCGTATGTTTTTGAATATCTGAAAATACATACTGAAAAACGATAAGATTTGGGACCCATTTTCCGTTTGCAATTTCATCAATCAGAATACATGCGTCTTTATAGTAAAAATGTATATCTATATTGTCTTTTTTAAGTTTATTAATATCTTGATGGATATTTGCCCAAACATCTTTGCTGTAATCTACACCACGATACTTAATGCTATTAAACGATATTAGCTTTTTTTCTTTAAGAGCATCTAAAGCAAACAAATCTGTACAAGGACCGCAACCAAAAGATAAAACTTTTAATTCGTCAACATTTTGTATGCCTGAACATCTTTGAATTGCATACATTAACTCTGATGTATACCTACAAGAGTACTTGCAGGTATAAAAATCAGCCATATGAACACAATCATATTTTCTTTCGGGGGCATTTTGAGGGGCATGTTTGGGATTATGTAAGTAATCCAGACATTTTTCGCAGTCGTGCGGACAATATTCTCCATATGAACAATCTTCGCATTGTTCGCATTCCGGTTTCTCATAGCGATTTATGCATTTTTCAAGGATTTCATAAATCAACATACTATTTCCCTCCTACTTATATTTATATATTTGCCGCTTAATTATCTGATACAATCTTTTTTGTTGCCGCAATTTTCTTGTCGGAATACAAAACAACGTCCTTGATAACAAGCTTATGTACTGATGAAATAAGCAATTCCATAGTCTCAAAATCAGGTGTCCCATTTTTCACAGGAAGCTGAATGAATAATTCATCTGCATCCTTGGCATAGAAGTTCTTCCCATAATTAAATTGACCGTTATGTGAAGATTTATGTATCGCTGTTGTCACAAATATAGAAGCATACTTAGGCAGCTTTTCTGTGTGAACAACTGCAATATGGTCATCTGCACCGTATTTGTAATTCCGATACTTTGCTGAGCCGAACATATCAATGGTGGTAGTATTCTTTTCAAAAACTTCAACATCATTACTGATGTAAGCAGAAATGCCCTCATCAGCTTCACCGGCTGTAACAAATGGTAAATCTCCGCTGATTCTATCGGCACTTTTCAATCTCTTTCCTCGTGTAGATTGACCGAACAAATCTTTAAGATTAAATGAATTCCACTCAAGCGTTTCAAATTTCCGAAGAGCGTCAACCTCATCAGCCGACAATTCGTAATTGTCGTATCCGCTTACTTTTAAGTAAGCGGATAGCTCCGCTACTCGCTCCGCCTCCAGCTCCGCTACTCGCTCCGCCTCCAGCTCCGCTATAAAGGACTCCATAAAATCAAAATCGATTTTGCCGTTTTTGGTGGGAAGTTTAATTTTGTCATTTTTTATTCTTTCCCAACCAGCTTTATTAGTCCATTCATAATTACCATAAATTGTTTTATGTATTGAGCTTGTTAAAAAGATATAACTGTTATCCGACAATTTTTCATCTGTGTATATCCATTTAATAGCATATGCGTCCTGCAATACTGTAAACTCTTTACTTTGATAAAATGTTGCACCTGTATTTGCACCATTAGCAGAAATAGAAATAACATTTTTTAAAATAGTGGCATTATCTCTTGGAACATAATTATTAAGACCTTGGTTTTGGATTCCTGCTGTTAAAGCAGGAAGAACACACTCGTTTGTAGGAATATTTGGCAATTCCGAAGTTTTGTATTTTAAAGAGTTTACTGAAATTTTTTCAAACAAATCCCCAAGCCTATACTCGCCCCACTCAACATTGCTCAGCTTTTCATTGAGTGAGGCATTTATTTTCCCAGGCGTTCGTTCTCGTTATCCTGATTTTTAAGCAATGTTGATACTTCCCAGGCAAGATAGTCGCTTACTGTTTTCTTGAAATCTTCAAGCGTAGGCTTTGTATCAATCGGTGATGTCTGGTTCCAGTCTGCACCGTTTTCAGGGTCTATTGTTCCCTCGTAGTATTCTTTTTCAGTGAAAATATTGAGCTTTGATTTTCCATATCGAACAAGGTCAACAACTTCCTGATATCTGCCCTTGGCGTTGTCTGTATCAAATAAATTGCAGCTTGCTTTTTTACGATTGCTGCGTGTATAACCATCGTTGGAAAAATCAATGAATTTTACAACATCGTCCTTCTGATGAGCTTCGCCAACACGGAAAACGTATACATTTGTCTGAACGCTTGATTTTCCGACAAATAAATCTATGGGCATTTTTATACTTGCAAGCAGTGTGCTGTGTTTCAGTATTTTCTTGTTATATCCGCTTGCTTTTCCCGAACCTGCGGAGTTCTGAATAATAATAGCAGCATATCCTTTTTCCATCATTGATAAAGCTTTTTCAACGAATACCATACCGTTTCCGGGCGCTGAATATGGTGGATTAAGAACAAATGCGTTTGCCGGGAACTTATCATTGGTGTTGCCAAAGCCGTAATTACCGTTAAAGTCTTTTAATGAGTCTTTATTCAAGATATTAGAGCTGCCATCACCCATCATAATCATATTAAGTATGGCAAGCATATAAACGCTCGAAAGAATTTCCAGACCAAGAAGCTGAGTTGCTTTTATTTGGGCGGATTTTATTGCCAACTGTTCGGGAGATTTAATTTTGTCCTTCGCATCAATGAGCATTTCGTTCATAGCAGCAACAAGAAGACCTGCCGAGCCTGTTGCAAAGTCCCATACATACGAATCCTTGTTTACCCTTGCAAGCTTAACAAGCAGAGTTGCGACATAGGAGGGAGTAAGAACTACATCGTTGAGCTTGTCCTGTGTAAACCCAAGCCAGCCATACATTTCATTGAACAGCTTGCCGGTAAAGTCTGTTGTGAGTCCTATTTTATAGTAAATACCGAGGTCATCAACTATTTTTGTGAAAACACGCTTCAGCTGGGTTTCTCCGTTTTCAACCTTGTTGATATTGTCGGTAGTAAGTGTATTCTGAAGTGTTCTTACAATTAAATCTCTTTTATCTTCGGGAAGCTTTTTGGCAGCAAGAAAAGCTTTGATTTTCCGCACCATAATATCGCCGTCGGTATTGTCTTTTTCATCGGAAGAAATCAAATCAGATTTTTTCAAAGGGTATACATTGTGCTCGACATCGCCGAGCGTTGCCATAATAGAGGCGGCAACAAGATATACTCTGTCGTTTTCACCAAGCCCCTTTTCGTTTTGATAGATATCATTATTCAGCTTTACAAGGCTTGCATCTATTTCACGCTCACGGCGTTCCTTTAATTTTTCTATTTCTTCCTGCGTAAGAGACAGAAGTCCTACTTTTTCTATAAAAGCATCGAAGTTTTCCTTTTTAAGAAAAGAAAGGTCGGTATAGTCATCAACTTTCTGACCAACACCGAAATTGCTTTTTGAAACATAATACACTCCGATAGAATGTTCAAGTTTTCCGCTATCGTTTTTAAAGCCGGTAACTCCGATAGCGATTACATCGGTATAGCCTGTATAATGAAGTATAGCGTTTGCATAGTGAACAGCTCCATTCACTGCATAAGAGTTTATATTCTTATAGTCAGGTTCGTTTTTGGAATTCTTGTTTGCAACATTTTTTTCACTATCAAGCTTAACAAGCTTATCTTTATAGCCCTTATATTCAATAAGGATAGGATAGTACTTACCATCACTGCTACGCAATAGCAGCTTTGCATCAGGTCTGTTACCGCCTTTGCCACCGCTTTTTGAAAAATAGTCGTTCAAAGCCTGGTCTATTTCAGTGTTTAACGACTCCTGCTCCAATTTATAATCAAGCTTATATGATTTAAGCCAACCATTTACTAAATCAGCAATATTGGGTTCAACCGACTGAACTTTTATTTTAGCCATTTTGAATTCTCCTTATCAGTTTTTTATGATGACAATTGAGTTATCTTCACCCGCCCACCCCGTAGGAGATAACTCAATCGGTGATAGCGCCGAATATGTATAACTTTTCATTATTTATTATACCACAACGTTTGTCAAAATTCAATGGGAATTTCCATATTTCTGCTAAATAAGCATAAATTTATCCGTCTGAAAACGCTCAGGCGGATTTTTTATGAGCCGTTATGTGAAAATTTGATGAAAATTTGCTTAAACAGTGAACCACCCGTCCATTTTTTCGGCGTATAAAAGTGAGGGGTGATTTTCGGCGTTATTGCAATTGTGAAAGTTTGATGAAAATTCACGGGAAAAGGTGGTCACCTGCCCGATTTTTTACTGTATATAGTAGAAGATGTTTTTCAAACAGAAGCAGAGGTGCGTAACGGAATGTTATTTTGATAAAAATTCAGGACAAAAGGTTAGCACCTGCCAGATTTTTTGGCGTATAAAAGTGAGGGGAATTTTCATCGCAACTGAAATTGTGAAAGTTTGATGAAAATTCAAGAGAAAAGATGGTCACCTGCCCGAATTTTTACTGTATATAGTAGATGGCGTTTTTTATGTAGGCTCAAAGAGACGTGACAAAATGGTATTAATGTAAAATGTGACATTTTGGGTTTACCCCGTCATTTTTATTCGTCTTGAATAGTAGAGGTTGTAATTTTATTTCAAATCTTCTGTGAAACAAGGTGTAAATTTGCCTTAAAAATGGCAGTGAGTAGAGGTTGAAACAGCAAAATTGAGATTTTTAACGATAACATAATGACAATATAATAGTCCAATTTGTGAGATTCTAAATTTTTAATTTTTTGAAAACTTTTTGCGAGACTAAAAAAAGTCTCCGAACAAGCTTCTTCGGCTAACGTTTTATTTTTCAAAATATTAAACGCAATCGCATACGCCTTAGACCTATTTTGATTATATAAATCCTCAAATGATCTCTTATCGTCTTCGTTATCAATTAATGTTAAATATAATGCAAGCATAATGTCCCCCCATTTATTTATGTTTATCAGTTTCATACAACAAAGTTAAAAACTCCGCCAACCCCCGTAATTTCGCCTTAAACTCATCAGAAATTTCAATGGACTCTTCTGTTATCCTGCCCTCCAAAGCCTCCCTAACCGCCCGGTTACACAATCGCCACCATTTCAGCTTACTCCCGTTATGGTACTCCTTGCAAAGAGTCTCCATTGCAGAATTAACAGCCTTGTTCACAGCGTTTCTGGTGATCAGCATATAGTCCGCAATGTCGCTAACAGAGGTCTCTTCATAACCGAATACCCCATATTTTCTGCCGAGAATTTCTCTGTCCCTGGCCGATAAGTTATCAAACAATTTCCTGAAAAGCTCAATACAGACTTCAATGTAAACCTTGTTATCGGGGTGCAGATCGTTAACGCCAAGCTTCGGATTTTCAAAGTATTCTATTCCGTTCTCGGTTTCAGTTCGGATCATCAGCGTTTCCGTCTTAAAGGAAAATGAAAGACAGCTTTGAACGGTTTTCCTGTCCATGCCAAGCTCCTTGGATATATCCGAATTTGACATACCTTCATTATGCAGCTTGCGGCATCTTTGTATTTTT
>ERZ1673699.1176-NODE-1176-length-22366-cov-8.505446_pt1 | contig 22366 bp, 12 predicted proteins | sample MGYA00580229_ERZ1673699 | MGnify/ENA primary metagenome ERZ1673699 (study PRJEB41218, sample SAMN15661785) | gut metagenome | host: Homo sapiens | place: Canada: London | collected 2015-08-20/2019-03-30 | study: EMG produced TPA metagenomics assembly of... | reverse complement strand
TCAAAGGCATCGAGGTCGGCGGCAACAACGACAAGCCCACGGCCACAGGCGACGACGGCACCTACGAACTTTCGGGACAGCATTACTCCCGGAATCTTGGAATCACGTTCACCGACACCGACGGACCGGAAAACGGCGGTGAATTTGCCGAAAAGGAGGTGACCGTGGAATTTACCGAGACCGACCGCACGGAGAAGGGAGAGGGCTGGCACGAAGGCTCCTTCGCCCGCTCGGGGGTAGACACGACACTCGAAAAGAAAGAATAACCGCCCGTTGCGCCTTTCGGAACAGAAAATGCGCCCCGGCAAAGCTCGAACAAGTTTGGCTTTGCGCTCGACTTTCACTATATTTGCCGGGTGGATATACTCGACAACGATATCAAATTCGTAGCGGGCGTCGGCGACGCCCGGGCCAAACTCCTCGAACGGGAGTTAGGCATCCGCACGCTGGGCGACATGCTCAGCCACTATCCGTTTCGTTACATCGACCGCACACGCATCTACCGCATTTCGGAAATCACCGACGCGGCAGGTCTCTCCTATGTCCAGTTCCGGGCCCGCGTGACGGGCGTTGCCTATGCCGGGACGGGACGCAAACGCCGCTTCACGGCGTTCGTCCAGGACCCCACGGGATCGGCCGAACTGGTGTGGTTCCAGGGCGTCAAATGGATCGAGAAGCGGATCGAGGTCGGACGCGAATACCTCGTCTTCGGGCGCCCGTCGTTCTACCGCGGGGAGCTGTCGATGGCCCACCCCGAGTTGGAGACCATGGAGCAGGCCCTCTCGCGCAAGGCCGAGAGCGGCATGCAGGGTATCTACCCCTCGACCGAAAAGCTCGGTCACGTGCTGGGCGCAAAGGGCATGTACCAGATCGTCTGCAACGCCTGGGCGCTGGCCAAAGACCGTATCGCGGACCCGATGCCCGAAGCCGTCCGCACCCGCTACGGGCTGATTACGCTCCGCGACGCCATCTACAACATCCATTTCCCCCAGTCGCAGGAGGCCCTTAAACAAGCCCAATATCGCCTGAAATTCGACGAACTGCTGGGCATCCAGCTCAACATCCAGCAGCGCCGCACCGAACGCCTCGCCAAGAGCAACGGGTTCCTGTTCCCGAAAGTCGGAGGCGTCTTCAATACTTTTTACAACGAAAAACTCCCGTTCCCGCTGACCGGGGCCCAGAAACGAGTCATTAAGGAGATCCGGCAGGACACCGTGACGGGATTCCAGATGAACCGCCTGCTGCAGGGCGACGTCGGCAGCGGCAAGACCCTCGTGGCGCTGATGTCGATGCTGCTGGCCGTGGACAACGGCTTTCAGGCCTGCATGATGGCCCCGACCGAAATCCTCGCCCGCCAGCACTTCGCGACGATCACGCGCATGCTCGAAGGCATGGACGTGAAGACGGCGGTCCTGACCGGATCGTCGAAGGTCAAGGAGCGCCGGCTGGCGCTCGAAGGGATCGCGTCGGGCGAAGTGGACATCCTCATCGGCACGCACGCCCTGATCGAAGACCGGGTGCAGTTCGCCAACCTCGGATTCGTGGTGATCGACGAACAGCACCGCTTCGGCGTGGAGCAGCGCGCCCGGCTCTGGACCAAGAACGAACAGCCGCCCCATATCCTCGTGATGACCGCCACACCGATTCCCCGCACGCTGGCCATGACCCTGTACGGCGATCTGGACGTCTCGGTGATCGACGAGCTGCCCCCCGGACGCCGTCCGATCAAGACCGTACATTACACCGATGCGGCGCGCCTGCGCCTGTTCGGATTCATGAAGCAGGAGATCGCCAAAGGACGGCAGGTGTACGTGGTCTATCCGCTCATCAAGGAGTCCGAGGCGATGGACTACAAGGATCTGACGGACGGTTACGAAGCCATCTCACGCGATTTCCCGCTGCCCGATTACGTCACCACGATCTGCCACGGCAAGATGAAGCCCGCCGACAAGGAGGAGTCGATGCGCCAGTTCAAGTCGGGCGAAGCCGACATCATGGTCGCCACATCGGTCATCGAAGTCGGCGTGGACGTGCCCAACGCCACGGTGATGGTCATCGAGTCGGCCGAGCGGTTCGGACTCTCGCAGCTGCACCAGCTGCGCGGACGCGTGGGCCGCGGCGGCGAACAGTCCTACTGCATCCTCATGTCGGGCGAAAAGCTCTCGAAGGAGTCACGGGCGCGCCTGCAGGCCATGTGCGAGACCAACGACGGCTTCCGACTGGCGGAACTCGACCTCAAGCTGCGGGGCGCCGGAGACATCAACGGCACGCTCCAGAGCGGCATGGCATTTGATCTGAAAATCGCCAATCCCACGCTCGACGTGCAGATACTCACCGTCTCGCGCGAAGCGGCGGCGGCCATCCTGACCGCCGACCGCGATCTCTCGCTCCCGGAACACCGCGGACTGCAGGAGCTGAGGCGGAAGTATTCGGGACAAGAAGAGATTGATTTTTCCATGATTTCGTAATATTTCAAAACCACCGAACGTTTATCCTAAAAAACCCTGTCCATGAAACGATTGCTTATCACGATACTATTCCTTTCGGCCGTCCTGCCCCTCCCGGCCCAGCTCTACCATCCGGGCGAGCAGCTCTTCTACCGCGTGAGCTACAAGGCCAAGATGTTCCCTAACACCGAGGTCGGCGCCGTGGAGGTCAAGACCAGCGACAGCGAAATCGCCGGCCGCAAATACTACAAGGTCGAGGGCATCGGCCGCACGCTGCCCACCTACCGCTGGTTCTTCAACCTCGAGGACATCTACACGGTGTGGGTCGACACCGCCTCGCTACGCCCCGTGCGCTTCGAGAGCGACATCCACGAAGGCGACTACACGTTCCAGAGCTATTACACCTACGTCTGGCCCGACTCGACGATCCACACCCGCTGGCGCAGCCGCAGGAACCCTTTCAACGAAAAGCAGATGCACCTCACCGAGGAGAGCATGGACCCCATCGCGCTGTTCTTCAACCTGCGTTCGGCCACGGCCGAGGATTTCCACGTCGGGGAGCCCGCCACGCTGCAAATGGTCCTGCAGGACACCATCCGCCACCTGCACTACCGCTACCTGGGGCGCGAGAACAAGAAAATCCGCAACATGGGACGCTTCCGGACGCTGAAATTCGAATGCCAGCTGGGAACCACCGAAGGGTATTCGTTCACCGACGGCACGATCTTCACGCTCTGGATCTCCGACGACCGGAACAAAATCCCGCTTTACATCGAATCGCCGGTCAAAATCGGCAGCATCAACGCCTACATTTCGGGCTACAAAGGGCTTAAATACCCGGTTGAAAGTTTGATAAAATAATGTGCCGCATTTCCGTTCCGGTCGGTCGTATCCGCCGCCTTCGGCGTCGTTTACAAGCCCGACCCCACCCTAAATCCCTCCCCCAGGGAGGGACTTTATGCCGCAAAGCGGCAAAATGAGCGCTCCGGAACGGCCAATAAAATATTTTTTTCTATCTTTACGTCACAAAATCAGCCTTTATGGAAAACAAACAGGGATACGATCCTTCGGAATTCGAAGACGACGATTACATGAACCCCCAGCCCGACGCCGGGAAATCGATCCGCGGTTACCGCATCGTCATCATCATCCTTTCGGTGATCCTGGTGGCGATCTCGGTGCTCTATTTCAGCATCCACCGCCAGCAGATGCTCGACAACGAACTGCTGCAGGCCGACCGCGACTCGATCCAGAACGACCTGGGACGCCTGATGACCGACTACGACGACCTGCAAATCTCGAACGACTCGATTTCGGCCGGACTGAACTTCGAGCGCGAACGCGCCGACTCGCTGATGACGCGCCTCAAAAAAGAGCGTTCGTGGAACCTCGCCAAAATCAAACAGTATGAGAAAGAGGTCGGTACGCTGCGCACCATCATGAAGGGTTATGTGAAGCAGATCGACTCGCTCAACACGCTCAACAAACAGCTTATCAAAGAGAACGTCGGTTTCCGCAAGGAGATATCGTCGGCCAAACTGCGCGCCGACATGGCCGAGGAGAAGGCCGCCGAACTGGACAACAAAGTCAAAGTGGGTTCGGTGCTCCGGGCCCGCGACATCCGCCTTTCGGCCCTCAACGAACGGAGCAAGCCCGTATCGAGGGTCAAAAGCGCCGCACGGCTGCGCGTGGACTTCGTGCTCGCGGCCAACGAACTGGCCACGCCGGGCAACAAGGCCATCTATGTGCGCATCACCTCGCCCGACGGCTATGTGCTGACCACCGAGGCGATGCCGACCTTCGAATTCGAAGGCGAGCGGCTGAGCTACTCGGCCATGCGCGAGGTCGACTACCAGAACCAGGATCTCGAAGTGGGCATCTACTACAACTCGACCGGATTCGCGGCCGGAACCTACCAGATCCAGCTTTACAGCGAAGGCCGCCTGATCGGCCAGACGCAGGTGGTGATGAAGTAACGCGGATACATTTATTTAAGTATAAGCCGGGCGACAGTCGTGTCGTCCGGCTTTTTCAGCCCCGTCTGAAATGCCCGGAAACAGCGTCCAACAATCATAAAAACAACCCGTTAACACGAATGAACCCCTGATTTTAAAGAAATTTATTTTCAGGTTACGTGAAAAAACGCTTGGTCGATTCGGAGAAAGCATTTATATTTGTCATACAAATAAGACTAATAAGCCGAATTGCGAACGCCCGATTCACCCGCTTTGCTTATTTGACCTGATAGACGACTGAACCTTAAACACATACAGAATGAGAACAAAACTACTACGAACAGCGACCCTGCTGGCCGGATTTCTCTGGTTGGCGATCGCGGCCGCAGCTCAGGAACGTTCGGTAGAAGGAACCGTGTTCGACGGAGACGGAAAAACCCCGCTCGTCGGCGTGACGGTGATCGTCAAAGGAGCCTCCAACCGGGGCACCGTCACCGGGGCCGACGGACGGTATTCCATTCGCGCCAAAGAGGGCGAAGAGCTGACCTTCACCTACCTGGGTTATGAGGAGACCACACTGCGTATCGGGGGGGGGAAGACACGTCTCGACGTGACGATGCACCCCAAGGCCGAGCAGATCGAAGGCGTCGTGGTCACGGCACTGGGCATGACCCGCGAACAGAAAGCGCTGGGATATGCCGTTTCGAAAGTAGGCAACGACGACCTGACGGCCGCCGTCTCGAACAACTGGCTCGATGCACTTTCGGGTAAGGTCGCCGGCCTGAACTTCGACCACGCCTCGTCGGGCCCGGGCGGATCGCTGCGCGTCACGCTGCGCGGCGAATCGACGGTCAACATGGACAACAACACGGCGCTGTTCGTGATCGACGGCGTACCGATGTCGAGCGGCATGACGTCCATGGGCGGCGCGGCCTACAACAACACCGATGCGGGCGTCGACTACGGAAACGGCGCCGCCGACCTCAACCCCGAGGACATCGACAACGTCTCGGTGCTCAAAGGCCCGGCGGCAACGGCCCTCTACGGATCGCGCGCGGCGAACGGCGCCATCGTCATCACGACCAAGGCCGGCCGAACGACCAAGGGGCTGGGCGTCTCGTTCAGTTCGAACTTCTCGTTCGAACGCGCCGGCTACTGGCCCGATTTCCAGGACGAATACGGTCCGGGCAACAACGGCGCCCGCACCTACTCGTTCTACAACGTGAAGGCCGACCAGTCGACGACCGGCGAAGCCGCCTCGCGCACCTACAGCCGCTACACGTGGGGACCGCGCTACGAAGGGCAGAAGCTCTACCAATGGGCCTCGTACGATCCGCAGACGGGCATGTACACCCCGATGGACTTCAAACCCCGCGACTGGTACAAAGGATTCTTCGAGACGGGCGCCACCTATAAGAATTCGGTCTCGATCTCGGGCAACAACGGCAAGGGCGGTTCGATCCGCGTCTCGTTCACCGACACGCGCAACACCTGGATCGTCCCCAACACGGGTTACAAATCGCAGAGTTTCTCGGTGTCGTTCGCCCAGAAGCTCCGGGTCGTGGAGCTGGCCGGAAAGGTCAACTACTACCGCAAGGACAGCGACAACCTGCCGATGATCGGTTACAGCACCTCGTCGCCGACCTACACGCTGCTCTGGAGCCGCAACAACCTCGACGTGCGCTGGTACGAGCAGGAGTACCGCCAGGGCAAGGACCTCTATCCCGTGGCGCTCAACAACCTCTCGGACAACCCCTATGCGCAGGCTTACGAACAGCTCAACACGATGGACCGCGACCGCGTCTACGGCAATGTCAGCGCCACGTTCGACATCTACAAAGGGCTGAAACTGATGCTCCGCACGGGCCTCGACATGAACCGCGAATTCCGTACGCGCCGCAAGCCTTTCGGCACGCTGTCGAACATCAACGGCTATTTCCGGCAGCAGAACGTCGAGAACACCGAGATGAACAACGACTTCCTCCTAACCTACGAGCGTCCCCTGGGCAAGTTTCACATCAACGTCAGCCTCGGCGGCAACAGCATGTACCAGGAGGGCCGCGTGGTGACCTCCACGGCCGACGAACTGCTGACCGAAGGGGTCTACAACCTCTCGAACGCCAAATCGGGCGTCATCACCAAGAGCCAGCACACCCGTAAGATGGTCAACAGCCTCTACGGACTGGTGCAGCTGAGTTACGACGACTGCCTGTTCCTCGACATCACGGGCCGCAACGACTGGTCGAGCGCCCTGGCGCCGGGCCACTGGTCGTTCTTCTACCCGTCGGTCAGCGCCAGTTGGGTGCTCACCGACACCAAGGCGCTGGGGCTGCGCGACCGCATGCCGTGGCTCACGTTCCTCAAACTGCGCGCCTCGTGGGCCAACGTGGGCAACGACACCAACGCCTTCGTCATCAATAACTATTACGCCGTGACCGACTTCTCGAGCGGCTACTTCCTGCCGACGGCCTGGGCGCTCTACAACATGAAGCCCGAGAACGTCGAGAGCTGGGAGGTGGGCCTCGAAGCCAAATTCCTGCGCAACCGCATCACCCTCGACGCGGCGTTCTACAACAACACGACCACCGACCAGATCATCAACACTCCGGTGGATTACAGCACGGGCGTCAGCTCGAAATACATCAACGCGGGCGAAATCCGCAACCGCGGCGTCGAGCTGGCCTCGCGCCTGCAGCCCGTGCGCACCAAGGACTTCAACTGGGACATCAACCTCACGTGGTCGAAGAACTGGAACAAGGTCGTCAGCCTGGCCCCGGGCGTCGATTCGTGTGTCATCTCCTCGGGCGCCCGCGGACAGGTCATCGCCACCCCGGGCGGCACGCTCGGCGACCTCTACGGATACGGTTACGCCAAGGCCCCCGAAGGTTCGTACATCCTCAACACCGACGGATCGCACATCGACGTATCGGGCCAGACCGTGATCGACGAACACGGATACCCGGTGCTCGCCTCCGAGGAGATGGTCAAAATGGGCAATGTCCAGCCCGACTGGCGCGCCGGTTTCTCGACTTCGCTCAAATACAAGGGCGTCCGCCTGAGCGCCACCTTCGCGGCGCAGTGGGGCGGCATGGCCTACTCGCTGACCCACGCCCAGCTCTCGCGCCAGGGCAAGCTGACCAACACGCTCTACGGGCGTTACGGCGGCGTGCTGCACGAAGGCGTCGTCGCCCGCGGCCTCGACGCGCAGGGCAACATGGTCTACAACCCCAACTCGGCCGTCACCGAAAACGTCGTCACCTATTACCTCGACCGCGTCTATTCGATGAACAACGTCGAGACGAGCACTTTCGACACCTCCTACCTCAAACTGCGCGAGCTGCGGCTGGAGTGGACCCTGCCCAAAAAGTGGGTGGCACGCACCCGCGTACTGCAGGACGCCTCGATAGCCGTCTTCGGCACGAACCTCTTCTGCTGGACCAAATGGCCTTTCTACGACCCGGAAGTGGGCACGCTCAACGGCGCCAGCATCACGCGCGGTTTCGAAACGGCCTCCTACCCGATGACCCGCACCTATGGTTTCAACATCAAACTCAGCTTCTGACCCTATGAAAAAGCTACTTTCATATACCGCAGCCCTCCTCCTCATCGCCGGCATGGGCCTCACCGCATGCACCGGGGACTTCGAGGAATACAACACCAACGGCGAAACCCCCGGATACGGCAACGTCGATCCGAGCACGCTGCTCGAACAGCTGATCTCGACGGGAGCCTACTATATCTACGAGCGTTCGTGGCGAGTCAACAACGAACTGATGCAGTACACCGTCGACTGCAGCGCCGCCACCGACATCCAGCGCTACGTCTTCCAGGTCGGGGAGTATAAGACCCCGTGGGAGCGCTACCACCGCTACGCCGCCAATGCCGACCACATGATCGCGCTGGCCAAAAAATACGAGGACCCCAATGCGCAGGCCATCGCCATGACCCTCAAAGCGATCTTCGTGTCGCTCGTCACGGACCTCTACGGCGACATCCCCTACAAGGAGGCCTACCGGATCGAGGAGGACATCACCCAGCCGGCGATCGACCCGCAGGAGGAGGTCTACGCGGGGCTGATCGAAACGCTGCTCGCAGCGAACGACCTCTACCTGACCGCCACGGACAGCAACGGCAACTACACCTATCCGCTGGCTGTTCCGGGCAAGGACCTGCTCTACGGAGGCGACATCGCCGCGTGGCAGAAGCTGACCAACTCGCTCTGCCTGCGCTTCTGCCTGCGCCAGAGCAACCGCCCCGAAGCGGGTTCCGCGGCCGTCATGCAGACGATCGTCGGCAATCCGGCGAAATATCCGATATTCACCGCGGTAAGCGACGACGCCAAAGTCAGCTATACGGGCGTGTCGCCCTTCAAAAACGACTTCGGCGACATGACCGACGCCACGTTCACCACTTCGTCGCGCAAATGCTCGGCCTTCTTCATCGACCAGCTGCACACCACCTCGGACCCGCGCATGGCGCAATGGGTCCGGATCGTCGGGTCGGAAGACGTGCACGGCGTGGTGAGCGGCGTCACCGAGCCGGACGGCACGGGAGCCAGCGTGATGAACGTCTCGGTGCTCAAACAGTACACGACCCCGGTGTGGTTCATGACCTCGTCGGAAGTCTGGTTCATCCTGAGCGAAGCGGCCCACAGGGAAATGATCCCCGGCGGCGAAGCGGCTGCCGAAAGCTATTACGAACAGGCCGTCGCCTGCTCGATCCGGCAGTGGAACCCGGCGATCTCCGACGCCAACATCGACCGTTTCCTCCACGCCCCGGGGTCGAAGGTCGCCTACAACGGTACGCTGGAACAGATCATCCTGCAAAAGTGGGTGTCGCTCTTCCTGCAGGGGTTCGAGTCGTGGTGCGACTACCGCCGCACGGGCTATCCGCAGCTGCCGATCGGCCCCGGATGCGACAACGAAGGGGTCATGCCCACCCGTCTGTGCTACCCCCAGACGCTGATTTCGACCAACAAGGGCAATTACCAGAAGCAGATCGCCCGGATGAAGGCGACCTATCCGGTCGTCGGACGGGGAACCGTCGGCGGGGACAACATGCTGACGCCCGTCTGGTGGAGCAAGCGCGCCGTGGAACTGGAGAACGGCGCAATGAACTAAAACCTTAAAACTTTCAGCAAGCTATGATCCGTCAATTTTTCAACATACTCCGTCCGAAAGCGCTGCTCATCGCCGCGGTTGTGGCCGCCGGGTGCTCCGACGACAATACGACCGACGGGGGCGAAATGACCTTTCGCAATGGCGACAACCTGTTCGAATGTCCCGCCACGGGCGGCACGAAGGAGATTTCGTTCTTCTCCCGCTCGGGACACTGGGAAATCACGCCCGAGGACCCCGAAGCCTCGTGGATCGACGTCTGGCCCGCCTACGGCGACGACAACGGCCGCACGACCCTCACCGTCGGGGCGATCAACGACGCCTACGGCCGCGAAATGACGCTCAACATCCGGACGTCGCAGGGCGTCACGGGGCAAATCCGCGTGAAGCAGGCCGGACTGACCCCCGAGATCAAACCCAACCTCACGTCGCCGCGAATCCGCGTCGACATCGCCGGAACGCCCGTCACCGTCGGCATCACGAGCAACGTGAAGTGGGAAGCGACCGTCGACGAGGGCGACACGTGGATTTCGCTCGGCGAGACGACCGAAACCTCGCAGCAGTTCCTCTTCACGGACAACACCGGCCAGCCCAAACGCACGGGGCAGATCAGCTTCCGCATGGTCGGCGGCGACTACCACGTGTCGGTTCCCGTCGAGCAGATGGACGGCAACACCTCGTTCGAAAAGGCCGAAACAGTGACGATCGAACGCCTGCTGGGCGAGGTGCAGCTCGACGCCGAGGGACACTTCGAACTGGAGGACAACTACGCCGTCGAAGGCTGGATCACCAGCGACTTCGAGCACAAGAACCTGCCCGACAGCGTACTGTATGTACAGGACGCCAGCGGCCGCGGCATCAAATTCGTGCTCAAAGACAAGAACGAGTTCCTGACCCCCTCCGCCGAGCAGCAGGGATGGTATGCCCAGAACCGCAAGGTCGCCGTGCACATGTACGGCGCCGAATTCCGCAACGACGCCGAGGGCAACCTCTGTGTGATCGACTTCGCGGCCTCCTCGGTCAAACGCAGCACGGAAGAGGCTCCCGGAGCGCCGGTTTCGGTAGCCCTGAACGACCTGGGCGACCTGGCGCAGTACGCCAACACGGTGGTCTGCATCGACCCCGTGGAGTTCGTGACGCCGTACGGCGGTTACGCACCGTTCTACGAAAAGGAGGGCAACAACGAGGAGACCACCGAGACGGAGTGGGTGAAGAACGTGAAAGCCGGCTACCGGGCCCTCTTCCCCTACCACACGCTCGCCCCGAACCTCGTGCGCGACACGAAGGGCAACGTTGCGAAGCTCTACTTCCAGCGCTCCTTTACGCAGATGTATGCCCGGAACCTCCCGGCCGGATCGGGTGCGCTGACGGCGCTGGTCACGAAATTCCGCGGCGAATACATCCTCCAGATCCGCAACACGCAGGACGACGCGCTCCCGGCCGATGCCGGAACCCGTTTCTCGACGACGCTGATGCAGGCCGGACCGTGGCTCGCACAGGACGCCGTGCCGGTCTTCGCGGTCGGCAACGAGGGCGACGACCAAAGTTCGGTGGTCTTCTCGGTCTACGACGACACCAACAATTTCGATGTTTATCCGAGCAGTTCGGGCGCCATCGCCTCCTACTGGCTTACGACCGACGTGCGCCGCCAGTACGACATCCCGTTCGCCGACGAGGCCGAGCACTATTTCAGCCTCAACGCCAAGTTGTGGTGGAACGTGACGACGCACCATTCGCTGGTGTCGAACAACGACGAGATGGGCGAAGCGTTCGTCATCCGCACCAACACGTTGCGCAACGCCACGGGGGCGCTCTACCTCTACCTCACGAGCACCAGTTCGAAGGGCGGTCCGGGCAAGATGAAAGTGCAGTGGAGCGACTCGGCGGAGAGCGACCTCACGAAAGTGAAGTTCGAAGACATCGGGACCTACGACGCCCCGTGCATCAACTTCACGCCGTTCCTCTTCCCGTACAGCTTCCGCCTGCCCGACGCCATGCGCGGCAAACAACAGGTGACGATTCTCGTGCGCTGCGCCGCGGAGACCAACGCCCAGCACAACAACGCGCTGATCTCCGCAAGCGGCACATCGCGCCTGGGACACATCGGAATCGTGGAAATCAAATAACCGAAAGCCATGAAACAACTGCTATACAGACTGCTCGTCGCCGCGGCCCTTGCCGGCGGAACGCTGATCGCCGGATGTTCGGATTCGAAAGAGACCGAACAGGAGGCCCCGCGCGAGGACCACTTCGTCATCGCGCTGGTGGACGACGCCTACGACCTCGACTACGAAGGTGCGATGACCCTCCGGGTGCTGCAATTCGCCGAGGGCGACGCACTCGCCCTGACGCCCGGCGAACGGGGCGAATCGACCGAACGGACCGACCTGACGATCGACGGATTCACCTCCACCGACGTCACGTGCAGCATCCCGAAAGAGGTCACGACCGGCCGCTGGAGCCTCTGGTGCATGCGCGGCACACGGACCCAGTTCCTCGGCACGACGACGCTCAACGTCGACATTTTCCGCCTGGTGCACAACGAGCGGCTCGACGCGAGCTACACCGTAGACCGCGGTGAGATCGTGACCATCCCGGGCGAGGGTTTCACGGAGGACGACAAAATCCGTTTCACGGCCGAAGGACAGACCGGCGCAGAGGCCGCCGTCGTCGGCAGCGATGACGAGGGCATCACCGTCCGGTTCCCGGCGTCGCTCACCTCGGGAAACTGGGAGGTGTGGATCGAACGCGGCGCCGACCGGCAGCTGCTCGGCACGACCGACATCACGGTCTCGCCTTTCGAGAGCATCGACCCCGCGACGCTTCCCGAAGGCACGAACCTCTACGGCCGCGTCTACTCGGGCGCGAAAGCGCTGGAGGGAGTCCCCGTCTCGGACGGCCTGAAAGTGGTGAAAAGCGACGCGCAGGGTGTCTGGTCGATGGTCTCGGACCGCGCTTCGGACGTGGTCTTCGTCACCCTGCCCCGCGGTTACGAGGCGGCGGCGGACGGCCCCGTCCCGCAGTTCTACCACCTGCTCGACGCTGCCCGCGACCGCTACGACTTCCCGCTGGCCGAGACCGGCACGGATGAATACGTCCTGCTGGCCACGGCCGACATCCAGATCGACAACACCGACCGCCGGATGGTCCCGCAGTCGTCGCTCCTGAGCTGCCGCAACTCGTTCGTCCCCGACTTCAAAAAGACCGTCGCCGAACTCGGCGGCCGCAAGGCTTACGCCGTGTCGGTCGGCGACATGGTCTTCGACAAGAACATGTACCTCTACGGATTCGGATTCCCGGAATACCGCGCGCTGATCGGCGAGTTCGGCATCCCCTTCTTCCACGCCATCGGCAACCACGACTACGACCGTTATGTCGCCGGGGACCATGCGACGAAGGAGCCCTACCGCCGCCACCTCGGCCCGACGTATTATTCGGTCAACCTGGGCGAGGTCCACTGCATCGCGCTCGACAACGTCCGCATCGACAACAACGGCGCCTCGCAGGGTGTGTTCGGCGACGGATTCTACACCGTGGAGCTTTCGGACCGCCAGCTCGAATGGCTCGAAGCCGACCTGGCGACCGTCGCGGACAAGACCGCCCCGCTGATGATCTGGATTCACGCGCCGCTCACGGCCTGCCGCCAGCTCAGCCCGACGCTCAACCCCGGATTCCGCAACGCATCGGCCCTCGTGAGCCGTCTGGCGGGCTTCACCGACGTCCTGGTCCTCTCGGGCCACTGGCACAACAACCACACGGGCACGGTCCCGGGCCATCCGGCCATCCGGGAACACAACCTCGGATCGGTGTGCGGATCGCTCTGGTACAACGTCAAAGGCTTCAACGGCGGTGTGGAATACAGTTCGGCGACCGACGGCACGCCGGTGGGCTACGGCGTCTACGAAATCAGCGGCCGCAACGTCCGCTGGAGCTACAAGGCCGGCGAACTCTCCGCCGACCGGGCTTTCACGGCCTACGACATGAACAAGCAGCCCTACAAGGACAAGACCGTCGCCAACGAGATACTGGTCAACGTCTGGGGCGGATGGGACGCCGGCTGGAAAGTCGAGATCCTCGAAAACGACGAGCCGCTCACGGTGACGCGCCAGATGCGCAAGGACCCCAATTACCTCGCCTACATCGAGAAAATCTACAAGCCTTCGGGCGACGACATGTCGAAGAGCGCCGCGAGCGCCCAGACCACCCCGCACATGTTCTCGGCCGTGACGGCGGCAGCGGACTCGCCGGTTCTGATACGGGTTACGGATCGTTTCGGAAAAATCTACACCCAACAATTGCGCGAGTAATTTTGGGCATGGACCGAATAATTCGTAATTTTATCGGACAAATCTGAAAAAACAGAAAACTATGCTTGGTACACTGAAAATCAACAAACCCCACACGACGCTGGTAGACCAGGTCGAGGAGAGCCTCATCGAGTATTTCAAAGAGCAGGGCCTGCGCCCGGGCAGCAGCATTCCGCCCGAGGCCGAACTGGCCAACGCCCTCGGCGTGGCGCGCACGGTGCTGCGCGAAGCCCTGAGCCGCTTTAAGATGACCGGCATGATCGAATCCCGCACCAAGCGGGGCATGATCCTCGCCGAACCCTCGATCCTCGGCGGCATGAAGCGCTGCGTCAACCCGCTGCTGATGACTAAGGAGACGGTGCTCGACATCCTCGAATTCCGCATCGCGCTCGAAATCGGCATCAGCGGCTACATCTTCGCCAACGTCACCCCCGAGGATATCCGGGAGTTGGAGCAGATCGTCGAGATGGGCGAGATTATCGGTGTCAACCGCTATACCCCGATGAGCGAGGTGCATTTCCACGCCAAGCTCTACGAAATCACGGGCAACGACATGATCTCGGAATTCCAGGCGGTGATCCATCCGGTGATGGATTTCGTGAAAGACAATTTCCAGGATTTCTTCGAGCCCATCGAAAAGGAGCTGGCCGAGAGCGGCGAGCTGGTGACCCACAAGCACCTGCTGGAGCACATCCAGCGCGGCGACGAGGCCGGTTACCGCAAAGCCATCGCCGACCACCTGCGGCTCTATACGATCTACCTGAGCAAGAACCGAAAACCCAGAAAATAGACTTTAAACGTGCTGAAACAAGTTATCATCCTCGCCCTGTTTTTCGCAGCGGCCACACCCTCCGTTCGCGGCGCTGAAATCCCGACGCAGCTGACGCGCACCGACGCCGTCGTCTGGAATGACGCCCTGCGCCTTCCGGCCCCCGACGATTCGACGGCCCACCGCGGGCTTGCCGGCGTATTCGCCGGATACGCCGGCGGGCAGCTGGTCGTCGCAGGCGGCGCCAACTTCCCCGAAGCGATGCCGTGGGACGGCGGCGAAAAACGCTGGTACGGAGACATCTGCCTGTACGACGAAACCGACGGGTGGAAGACCTTTCCCGACGCCCTGCCGCGCCCGGCGGCCTACGGCGTCTCGGTGACGCTTCCGCAGGGGGTGCTCTGCATCGGCGGCTGCGACGCTTCGCGCTGCATGGACGAGGTCTTCCTGCTCACGGTGGAGGACGGCGCGCCCCGCATCGCGGAGTGGCCGTCGCTCCCGGCCCCGCTGGCCAACGCCGCGGGATGCCTCGTGGGCGGCAAGGTCTACGTCGCGGGCGGCAACGAGTCGATGGACCCGGCGAAGGCTTCGAAGCGCTTCTTCGTGCTCGACCCCGCACATCCCGCCGCCGGATGGCGCGAACTGCCCGCATGGCCCGGTCCGGCGCGCGGCTATGCCGTCGCCGCAGGCCAGAGCGACGGAATGGATAACTGTTTCTACCTCTTCAGCGGCCGCGACTACGACGGCGACGCGCCGTGGACCATCCACCGCGACGCCTACCGCTACAATCCGCGGCTCAATACGTGGACGGCCCTCGAAGGCGACTTCCCCGTCATGGCGGGCACGGCGGCCTCGTTCGGCACGAACCACATCCTCTTTTTCGGCGGCAAGTCGCACGACGAAGCGGTGTCGGACAACGCCCTGCGGCTCTACCACACGGTGACGGGCACGATGACCGAGACCGACGTCGACAAATCGGACTTCATCCTGCCCGTAACGACCGCCGCGATCAGCGACGGCCAACGGATCACGATCGCCAGCGGCGAGGTCTCGCCCGGCGTGCGGACCCCGGTCATCCTGCGGGGGCACGTCGAAGAGGTCCGTCACCGCATGGGCTGGCTCGACATCACGGTAATCGGGCTCTACTTCCTGTCGCTGGCGTGGATCGGCTGGTACTTCTCGAAGAACCAGCATTCGACGGACGACTATTTCAAAGGCGGCGCCCGCATCCCGTGGTTCGTCGTCGGACTGAGCATCTTCGGCACGAGCCTCTCGGCCATCACGTTCATGGCCATTCCGGCCAAGGCTTTCGCCACGAACTGGAGCTACCTGCTCTTCAACGCGGGCATCGTCCTCGTCGTGCCGCTGATTATCGCGGTCTTCATTCCGTTCTTCCGGCGGCTGAACGTCACCACGGCCTACGAATACCTCGAACTGCGCTTCAACGCCCTGATCCGCGTCGTCTGCAGCGTCTCGTTCATCATCTTCCAGATCGGACGCATGGCCGTCGTGCTGCTGCTGCCGTCGATCGCCCTGAACATCGTCACGGGATTCGACATCTTCCTCTGCATCGGGCTGATGGGCGTGCTGAGCCTGGCCTATACGCTGATGGGCGGCATCGAAGCCGTGGTATGGACCGAAGCCGTGCAGGTGGTCGTCCTGCTGGGCGCCGCCATTGCGGTGGTCTGCGCCATCGCATTCCAGCTGCCGGACGGATTCGGCACGATCTTCACGGTCGCGGGCGACGCCGGGAAATTCAGCCTCGGGGAGTCGTTCTTCGACCTGCGGCAGCCGACGATCTGGACCGTATTGATCGCCACCGTTTTCACCAACATCACCACCTACGGCACCGACCAGACCATCGTCCAGCGCTACCTCACGACCGACACCGAGAAGGCCGCCCGCAAAGGCGTCTACACCAACGCCGCACTGACCGTTCCGGCCAGCCTGCTGTTTTTCCTGCTCGGCACGGCGCTCTGGGCCTTCTACAAATTCCACCCGCAGGAGCTGAGCATGTCGATCACCGATTCCGACGCCATCCTGCCGTGGTACATGAGCACCACGCTGCCGCGCGGCGTGCTGGGGCTGGTCATCGCGGGCCTCTTTGCCGCGGCGATGTCCACGCTGAGCAGCAGCATGAACTCCGCGGCCACGGCCTTCGTGACGGACATCTACCGCAAGGTGCGGCCCGACCGCGACGAGCGGCACATGCTCACGATCGCCCGCTGGGCTACCTTCGTGCTGGGCATGGTGGGCATCCTGTTCGCCGTGGTGATGGCTTCGTGGGACATCAAATCGCTGTGGGACGAGTTCTCGAAGTTCCTCGGCATCCTGCTGGGCGGACTCGGCGGGCTGTTCCTGCTGGGCCTCGTGACGCGCCGCGCCAACGCCACAGGAGCCCTCTGCGGCATCATCGGAAGCATCGTCGTCCAGACGCTCGTCACCCAGCACCAGTGGGTCAACCTGCTGCTCTACTCGACCACGGGCTTCATCGCCTGCTTCGTCATCGGCTACGTCGTGAGCCTCCTCACGGGCGGCAGCGACCCCAAACACACGGATAACCTGACAATTTATAAAACCAAAAACAACTCGTAACAATGGTCAACAAACAAAAACTCGAAGGCCTGATCGCCGCCCCCTTTACCCCGATGACAGCCGACGGCGCACTCAACATATCCGCGATCAAACCCTACGCCGACCTGCTGGCGGCAAGCGGCGTAAAAGGGGTCTTCATCTGCGGCACGACGGGCGAATCGGCATCGCTGACCACCGACGAGCGCAAAGCCGTGGCCGAAGCGTGGGTCGCCGCGGCAGCCGGACGCCTGAAAGTGATCGTACACGTGGGTTCGAACTGCGCCGCCGACGCCATCTCGCTGGCCCGGCACGCCGAGCGGTCGGGAGCCGACGCCATCGGCGCCATGGCCCCCTACTTCTTCAAACCCCAGACCGCCGCGGAGCTCGTGGCGTGGTTCACCCCCATCGCCAACAGCAACTCGCTGCCGTTCTACTACTACAACATGCCGGCGATGTCGGGCGTGTCGGTCCCCGTGCCGGAGTTCCTCGCACTGGGCGGCAAGGCGATGCCGACGCTCGCGGGCGTGAAATTCACGCACAACAACCTGATGGAGATGTCGCAATGCCTGATGCTCGACGGGGGCCGCTACGAAGTGCTCCACGGCTACGACGAAATCCTGCTCTGCGGGCTTTCGCTCGGAGCCACGGCCGCCGTGGGCAGCACCTACAACTACGCCGCGAAGGTCTACAACCGGCTGATCGAGGCGTTCCGCGCCGGCGACATCGCCGCTGCGGCCAAATTGCAGCAGTACTCGGTGAAGATCGTCGAGGTCATCATCAAACACGGCGGCGGCGTCCGCGGCGGCAAGGCCATCATGCGCCTGATGGGCGTGGACTGCGGTTCGTGCCGCCTGCCGCTGGCCCCTTTCACCGAGGCGGAATACGCCTGCCTCAAAGCCGAACTCGAAGCCATCGACTTTTTCAACCGCATAAAATAACCCCGAACCCATGCGCACGCTTCTCCTGATCGTCTGCTCCGCCCTGGCATCCCTCGGCTGCCGGGCCGAAAATACCGCCGCCACCGTCGTCTACCGGAACGGCGACAACGGCTACGCCTGTTTCCGCATCCCGGCGCTCGTCCGCGCCGCCGACGGCACCCTGCTGGCCTTCGCCGAGGCGCGCCGCGACGGCACGGCCGACCGGGGCGACATCGACCTGGTCGTGCGTCGCTCGCCGGACAACGGCCGCACGTGGGGCGAGCTGATCGTGGTGTGGGACGACGCGGACAACACCTGCGGCAATCCCGCCCCGGTGGTGGTCCGCGAAACGGGACGCATCGTGATGCTGGCCTGCTGGAACCGGGGCCCCGACCACGAACGCGAAATCGAAGCCGACAAGGCCGCCGACACCCGCCGGGTCTTTTCGATGTACTCCGACGACCACGGCCTGACGTGGAGCGTCCCGGAGGAGATCACCGCGTCGGTGAAGCTCCCCGGATGGACTTGGTACGCCACGGGCCCCTGCCACGCCATCCAGAAAGCCAAAGCCCCGCACAAGGGACGCCTCGTCGTTCCGGCCAACCACAAGTGGGTGACCCCCGAGGGCCGGATCGCCTCGAACTCCCACCTGCTCTACTCCGACGACCGGGGCGCGACGTGGCAGATCGGCGCCGTATCGCAGCCCGGGGGCAACGAAAGTTCGGTCGCGGAGCTTTCGAACGGCGACCTGATGCTCAACATGCGCCACTACGACCGTGCGGATTCGCTGCGCCTCTGCGCCGTGAGCCGCGACGGCGGAGCGACATGGAGCCGCACGTGGGAGGAGCCGCAGCTGATCGAGCCGCGCTGCCAGGGGAGCATCCTCAACTATGCGCCCCACAACGGCAAACCGGCGCGGACGCTGCTCTTCTCCAATCCCCGCTCGCTCAAACGCGAAAACATGTCGATCGGCGTCAGCCGCGACAACGGAGCGACCTGGAGCCGCTTCGTGACCGTCTTCAAAGGCCGCGCGGCCTACTCCGACCTGGTGTGCCTGCCCGACGGATCGGTCGGCATCCTCTACGAAAACGGCGACCCGGGCGGCAAGGAGGCACTTTACCGCCGCATCTCTTTCGAGGCGGTATCCCCGGCGCGCCTGTTCGACTAAATCCCGAAAACCTTAAAACTTACCGATATGAAACGTTTTTTCGCACTCACCCTGTGTCTCGCCGCGCTGAGCGCCTGCTCGGACGATGAAACGGCGGACCAGAAGCCCGCCGTGATCGGCGACGTGCAGTTCGCCGCGGCCATCGACCCCGTGTCGGCCGAAAGCCGCGTCGTCCAGCAGGGGACCGTCACCAGCTGGGAGGCCGGCGACCGAATCGGCATCACGGCGATGATCGACGGCACGCCCCACATCGAGAACATCCCCTACACGCTCTCCGACGCCACGACGTTCAGCATGCTGACGCCCGCCGCCGAGGCGATCCGCTGGAACGAATCGGTCACCGGACGGCGCACCTATTTCGCCTATTATCCCTACGACGAGACCAATGCCGGAGGGTTGCTGAACCGTGCCGTGGTGCGGTTCTCGGTCCCGGCCGAACAGCACGTCGCCGAAGGCGCGAACACGACGCAGCCGTTCCTCATCGGCGAGGCTTCGACCTCCGCCACGCAGCAGCAGCCCGTGGCGCTGCGCTTCCGGAACTTCGCGTCGGTGCTGGAACTGGGCTTCGAACCGCTCGAAGAGACCTCGATCGCATCCATCGAGATCGCTCCCGCCGAAGGCTCCGCGCTGACGGGCTGGATGGCGGCCGAAGGGACGACCGACAACCTCGGCAACGTGACCCTCACCGGGCAGAGCGACCGCCTGACGGTCCTCTGCGACGGCGACGGCCTCGCGCTGGACAAAGCCCGTTCGATCCGCATCCCGCTGGGACGCTTCACCACCGGCGAGGGCGGACTCACGCTCAAAGTCGTGACCACCGACGAGCGGGTTTTCAGCGAGACCCTCTTTGCCGGGGAAACTTTCACCTCCTGCGTCACCGACGCCGCCGGGGCTTTCGTGTCGGCGAAGTACATCCCGCACACGATGGAGATGGAGGTCATCTCGGACGAGACCCGCGAGGTCTATTTCGAGGACGATTTCAACTGGATCACCGCCTCCGGCCGCTGGGACAACCTCACGGGCGGCGGATGGCCCACGGTCAGCGTCGCGAACTCGATCACCGGCAAGGCCAACTACTTCACGCTCGACCTGCTCGACGATTTCGGCCGCATCGGCTACACCGCTTCGGCCGACTACCGCACCGCCGTACAGGCGCGTTACGAAGGCTACGTCTGCCTGGGCATCTCGAACAAACGCGCGGCGCTGACCACCCCGGCGCTCGAAAAGATCGGTGCGGAACCCGTGGACCTGCTCGTCTCGTTCTACGGCGCCGACTACGCCTCCGCGACGATGACTCCCGACGCCAAACCGCTGACGATCTCCGTCGAGGGACCCGGTACGATCGGCGACACGGACGACACCTCGACCGAAGTGACGCTGACGAACAGCTTCCGCTGGCGCAAATACTGGATCATCGTCAAAGGCGCCACGGCCGACACCCGCATCGTCTTCGGCAAGGACGAGGCGCTGAGCAACGCCCGCGCCCTGATCGACAACATCCTGATCGGCAAGGCCGTGAAAGGCGCCGTCGCCGGATCGCGCGACGTACCCTCGACCGTCGTGCCGGAAATCCGCCTGCCCAACGGCAGCAGCGCCGACGTGGACAACCTCGAAGGCGCCGAAGCGTCGCTGATTATCCAGGCCACGACCTCGTGGTCGGCAGGCACCGACGCCGACTGGCTCACGGTCTCGCCGTCGAGCGAAGGCCTCGGAACGGGCATCGCATACGCCCTCACGTTCCGCACACTCTCGCAGAACCTCACGGGCCAGCCGCGCACGGCGACGATCACCGTCTCGTCCGGCGACCAGACCCTCACGACGCTCACCGTCACGCAGACCCACGAAATCCCCGAAGTGGTCTATTTCGAAGACGACTTCGAATGGTGCGCGAACGACGGCACGACAGGCGGCATCTTCGACGCAACGCTGACCGACAAAACGACGATCGGATCGGGCGGCAAGACCTACGCCAACTGGACCGACGCCTACAAGGCCACCGGATGGACCGCCTCCCTGCTGACCAACTCCCCGACCACGCGTAACGGTACGCTGCTCGTGGGCGGCACGACGACGAAACCCGGCGACGTGATCTCCCCGGCTTTCGCGGCCATCGGGGCGACTCCGGCGAACATCGTGGTGGAGTACGACGTACTGGAATACAAGAACGCCTCCGAAACGGGCGAGTCCCGGATCACGGTGTATGCAGGCGGCGGAAAGATCGTCTCCATCGAAGGGAATTACACCCCGGCCAGCGACAGCTACACGTCGCTCGATCCCGACGGCAAGACGCAGTACTACTACTGCGGCGGTTATACCAACTGGTCGGGAGGAAACGCCCGCTGGCACCATATCCGGGTGGAGATCGAAGGCGCTACGTCCGAAACGCAGGTGCAGATCGCCGGAGCTTCAGCCGGAGGATACTGCCGCTTCTGGCTCGACAACTTCAAAGTCACACCGAAAAAATAACCCGACAACGGGCGGGCCTAAGGACCCGCCCGTTTTTTTCAGGACGCCATGAAAAGACTTCTGACCGTTTTATTCCTGCTGTCGCTCACGACGGCAGGCGCACAGCGCACGACCGTGACGGGACGCATCAGCCGTGCCGGGGACAACGCCCCGCTGGCCGGGGTCGCCGTGTCCGACGGCGAGCAGGTCGTCGTCAGCGACAGCAAAGGCAACTACAAGCTGACGGGCCGCCTGCGCGACAGCCTCGTGTTCATCTCCGTGCCTTCGGGTTACAAAGCCCCGGCGAAAGGGGTCGTACCGCAGTTTTTCGCCCGCGTATCGGGCGAAAACCCGACGGTGGATTTCGTCCTCGAACGCCTGCCCGACAATACGAAATGGCGGGTGGTCGTCTGCAACGACATCCACCTTGCAAACCGCCCCCAAAAAGGGGATATCGCCCAGTTCCGGGCCGGATTCGTTGCCGACATGCAGCGGCTCGAACCGCAGCCCGGCACGGAGACCTGCATCGTGGCCCTCGGGGACATGACCACCGACAAATGGTGGTACAAGAACCGGTTCGGACTGCCCGAATACCTCCGCGAGATGGAGCGGACCGGCCTGCCCGTATTCCACTGCATGGGCAACCACGACCACGACATCCGCGGCG
>ERZ1673699.1163-NODE-1163-length-22485-cov-8.997414_pt1 | contig 22485 bp, 20 predicted proteins | sample MGYA00580229_ERZ1673699 | MGnify/ENA primary metagenome ERZ1673699 (study PRJEB41218, sample SAMN15661785) | gut metagenome | host: Homo sapiens | place: Canada: London | collected 2015-08-20/2019-03-30 | study: EMG produced TPA metagenomics assembly of... | reverse complement strand
TCACCGTCGACGGACAGATCGCAGACCAGTCGCGTCCGGGCCAGCCGCTCGAATTCATCGTCGGGACAGGCATGCTGCTCCCCAAATTCGAGGAGGCGATCCTGGGCAAGGAGATCGGCGAATCGGTCGCGTTCACCCTCGAGCCCAAGGACGGCTACGGTGAGATCATCGCCGAGGCTGTCGTCGACCTGCCGAAAGATATATTCATGGTAGACGGCAAGCTGGCCGAGGACATCCTCTTCGAGGGCAGCCAGGTCCCGATGAGCGACGCCCAGGGCAACCGCATGATGGGTATCGTCCGGGAGATCGGCGAGCAGACCGTGAAGATGGACTTCAACCACCCGATGGCGGGCAAGACGCTCAACTTCGAGGTAGACGTGGTTTCGGTGCGCGACGTGACGCCCGAGGACCTGCAGGGCGGCTGCTCGTGCGGCGACTGCGGCGACGGATGCGGCGAGGGCTGCGACCACGACGGACACTGTCAGGCGTAAGACGCAGGCGTAACGCCTGTTTTAGGGCGCAACCGAAAGCCGGAATGCTTTCGAACCAAGTGTCTGCTCCCGACCGAACAAGTACCACCGATAATGAAGCCGGGCCCTCGGGTCCGGCTTCATTATCGGATTTTTTCGTAACTTGCGCCGTCTCCGACAGGCCGGAAGACGCTAAAAATCCGATCCGCGCAACGTGTTTACCCTTCGCCAATACCTGCTCACCCTCTCCGACTCCCGTGGCCTGACACGTACGCTGGGCGAGATAGAGCCGTGCCGGGACGAGCGGGGACGGCTCTGTTACAGCGTCGGCAATTCGGCCGTCGTCTTCCGCATCCGCCGCGACGGACGCATCCGGTCGCTGCGCTGCTACCTGCGCACGATGCGCCACCTGCGGGAAATTTACGGCGACAAGCTGCTCGAAAAAGAACTTTTCCTCTACACCTCGTCGGAAACGGGCGTCTGGGTCGACGTCATCCTGGGCGACTGGATCGAGGGCGTGACCCTCCGCGAAGCGGCCATCGGGGCGGCTCTCGCACGCGACACGGCGAAACTCCGGAGCCTTGCGGAATCTTTCGACGCCCTGGCTGCCGGAATGGTCGCCGACGACTGCGCCCACGGCGACCTGAAACCCGCGAACATCATCGTCGGCAGGGACCGGAAACTCCATCCGATCGACTTCGACGCCACGTTCCTGCCCGCCTTCGCCGGGGAGGCGAGCCCCGAACTGGGCACGGCGGCCTACCAGCATCCGGCGCGCACGGCGGCGGATTTCAACGAACGGCTCGACGACTACCCTGCGGCCCTGATCTCCACGGCGCTGCATGCGCTGGCCGAGGAACCGACGCTCTGGGACCGTTACGGCAGCGCCGACGGCCTGCTGTTCTCGCCCCGGAAGATACCCGGCGACCCCGCTTACCGCGAGGCCCTCGCCCTGTTCGAACACCGCGGCAGGGCCGTGCAATACGGCGTGGCGCAACTGCTCTGCGCCCCGTCGCTGCGGCTTTTCGGACTTGCGGAACTGCTCGGCGAAGCGGTCCGGCAGGCCGGCGTACAGGAACCCGCAACCGACGAAAGCACGCCGGAACTGTTCGTCGAGAACGGCCGCTGGGGCTACCGCACGCCGCAGCGGACGGTCGTTCCGCCGCTCTACGACAGCGGCTTCGACTTCACCGAGGGGCTGGCCGCCGTCCTGCTGGGCGGCACGTGGCACTACATCGACGCCACGGGCCGGACCTGCCTGAGCTTCCCGGGCTGCGAAGCCGTGAAACCTTTCCGCAACGGCCGGGCGCAAGTCGTGCGCAACGGTTGCCGGATCAGCATCGACCGCGCAGGAAACGAGCGACCCGTTGCGGAAAACGAGTTTGCTATTTAGACGCAAATTGCTATATTTGCATTCAAAACTTCTCAGGATAATGACATCATTCCGGAAATTGACCCCCGCAGAGGTCGCCGCACTCGAAGCCTTCGGCAATTCGGCCGAAGATTGGACGAAAGTGCGGGTCGCTCCCGATTTCGAACCTTTCCAACTGCACCAGAGCCACCTGGAAGGGCGTGTCGAAATCGCCCGGGGAGCCCGAATCATCCGTTCGCGGGTGGCCAACTACCGCATCGGCGAAGCGTCGCTCGTCGAGGGCGTCACGGCGCTCGAATGCCGCCGCCGCTCGGCTTTCGGCAACGGCACGGGCGTCGCCACGATGAACGAATGCGGCGGCCGCACGGTGAAGATATTCGACACGATGTCGGCGCAGGTCGCCTACATAATGGCCGTCTACCGCCACCGGCGGAAGACCGTTGCGGCGCTCGAAAAGATGATCGGCGAATATGCCGAAGAACGTTCGTCGGAGATGGGCGAAGTGGGCCGCGGGTGCCGCATCGTCGGCGCGCGGTTCATCCGCGAGGTCCGCATCGGCAACGACGTGGAGATCGACGGCTCGTCGATCCTCGAAAACGCCACCCTCTGCGACGGCGTCCGCATCGGCGTCGATGTCAAAGCCTACGACACCATCGCGGCCGAATGCGCCGTCATCGGCAACGGCTCGATCGTCGAACGGTGTTTCGTCGGCGAGAGCTGCCGGCTGGACAAAGGCTTCACGGCGGCCGAATCGCTCTTCTTCGCCAATTCGCACTGCGAGAACGGCGAGGCCGCCTCGATCTTCGCGGGTCCCTACACCGTCTCGCACCACAAATCCTCGCTGCTCATCGCCGGCATGTTCTCGTTCTTCAACGCCGGGAGCGGTTCGAACCAGAGCAACCACCTTTTCAAAAGCGGCGCCGTGCACCAGGCGGTGCACCTGAGGGGCTGCAAGTTCGCCTCGAGCGCCTATATCATGTCGCCGGCCCTCGAAGGGGCCTTCACGATGGTCATGGGACACCACTCCTACCACCACGACACCTCGGCGTTCCCCTACTCGTACCTGATCGAAAAGGACGGGCACTCCCACCTGATGCCGGGCGCCAACCTCACCAGCTTCGGCGCCGTGCGCGACATCGAGAAGTGGCCCTCCCGCGACCGCCGCTCGGTCTGCCGCGACGTCATCAACTTCGAGGAGTACAACCCCTACGTCGCGGGCGCCATGGTCGAGGCCGTGAACATCCTCCACGGGCTCGAGGAGCGCGACCCCGACGCCCAGGTATACACGTACAACAAAGCCATCATCCGCGCCACGGCACTGCGCCGCGGGCTGAAGCTCTACAACAAAGCCATCGTGGCGGCGTTGGGGGCGATGCTCGGCAAAGGCAGCTTCGACCCGCACTACGACGGCGGCGGCCGCTGGCTCGACCTGGCCGGACAGTACATCACCCGCCGCGAAGTCGCGGCGATCCTCGACGCCGTAGACCGCGGCGAGCTCACGACGCCTGCGGCCGTGGACAACCGCTTCCGGGTCTTCGCCGTCCACTATGACGACTACGCCCACAGCTGGGCCGTGCAGGTCTACGCCTCGATGCTGGGCCACACGCCGACGGCCGGGGAGCTGGACGACGCCGTCGCCGCAGGCCGCAACGCCCACGAAGCGATGCGCCGCACCACCGACGCCGACCGCGACCGCGACTGCTCGCTCGACATGGCCGTCAGCTACGGCCTCGACTGCGACAACGACGACGACCGGCGCGAGGACTATTACACGGTCCGCGGACTGAAATAATTCGAACTATGTACATACAGAGCATCACACGCACCCACCGCACGGCTTTCATCTTCGTCATCGACGGCTCGGGGTCGATGGCCGAGAAGATCCGCTTCCGCGGACGGCAGATGACCAAGGCCGATGCCGTGGCCTCGATCACCAACGGCATGCTGTTCGAGCTGATCGAACGGGCGCGCCGCAGCGACGGCGTCCGCAACTACTACGACATCGCCGTGCTGGGCTATTCGGGCGACGACGAAGTCTACTCCCTGCTGCCGGGCGGACGGGAGGTGATCTCCGTGGCGGAACTGGCCGCCGGAGAGCCGCCGCTGAAGACCGAAGTCGTGGAGTACAGGCTCCCCGACGGCAGCAACGCCCTGCGCGAAATCTCGACCCCGGCGTGGGTGGAGCCCGAGGCCGCCGGGCAGACCCCGATGTGCGAAGCGCTGCGCCGCGTGCGCGACATCGCGGCGGCGTGGTGCGCCGACCCGGCCCATGCGGAGAGTTTCCCGCCCATCGTCTTCAACATCACCGACGGCGAGGCCACCGACTGCGACGACGGCGAACTCTGCGCCGTGGCCGAGCAGATCAAATCGCTGCGCACGGCCGACGGCAACGTGCTGCTCGTGAACATCCACATCGCCGCGGGCGACACCCCGCGGACGGTCTTCTTCCCCTCGGAGGAGGAGGCCGGCTACCCCAACCGTTACGCCACGGTGCTCTACGACTGTTCGAGCCCTATGCCCGAGGTGTTCAACGAAGCGATCCGCGAGGCCAAGGGCCCCGGAGCCATGCCGCCGTTCCGGGGCATGAGCTACAACGCCTCGGCCGAACAGCTCATCACGATGCTCAACATCGGTTCCATCAGCGTAAAAACCGAATGACTATGACACCTACCCTGCACACCTTCATACAGGCGCTCCAAACGCCCGAAATCTCGTTCGCAACGCTCACCGACGCCCGTCCCGTGACGGAAGCGGGCGGCATTCCGCAGCTGATGCGCACGACGCGCTTCGCCGAGGCCGAAATCGCCTGGCGCGGCCAACGGTGGCTGCTCTCGCTGCCGCTCTCTCCCGCGGCGCTGGCCGCCGTCGAGCGGACGGCATCGCAGGCCGGACGCCTCAACACGGAGTGGCTCGCCGAATACCGCATCCTGCGGGGCGAGCTCTGCTGGGTGAACGCCGGGGAACATCCGCAAACCTGCGACCTGGTGCTCCAGCACCTGCCTGCAGGCCGCAGTTTCGCCGAGGCGCTGCTGACGGAACCCGCAGGACAGTTGCTCGAAGGGCTCGACGCACTCCAGTCCGCCCTGCGGGAGCTGGGTTTCTCGCACAACAACCTCCGCGCGGACAACCTGCGCTGGAGCGGCGGCCGGTTCATCCCCCTGCGCTACCACGACGCCCATTTCGGCGCGCCCGACGGCGACGCCGGGGCGTTCGAAACCCTGCGGCGGCAGGTCCGCGAGGCGGGCGGCCCGATGGAGGTCTCGGACGTCGCGGCCGACTACACCCCGCAGCGCCGCCTGACCGGGCACCGCTGGACCAGCCACGTGTTCGAAGGGCTCGTCTGCGTCGAGGACGACGGCGGATTCGGGTTCGTGGACACGGACAACAACCCCGTCATTGCGTCGCGCTTCACCTGGGCGGGCGACTTCCGCGAAGGGCGCGCCGAGGTCGAAACGCCCGGCGGCATGGGGCTGATCGACCGGAACGGAAACTACGTCATCCCGCCCGAATACGAGATCGTGGATTACATCCCGGCCGAAAGCATCGTCCGGGTGCGGCAAAACGGCCGCTGGGCCGAATTCGACTACCTGGGGCAGCGGCTGACGGAATTCGGTACGAATAATGAAGACCCCAGAATAGCAGAACCCGTCCCGGTCGCCATGCGATAAGGCGGACGGCAGTGCAGTGTAGAAACCATGCAAAAACAACAAACGATATGGAAGAAGCAGTAAAAGTACTGATTATCGGCAGCGGCCCCGCAGGGTACACCGCAGCCATTTATACCTCGCGCGCCAACCTCGCCCCGGTGCTGTACGAAGGCATCGAGCCGGGCGGACAGCTCACGACGACGACCGACGTCGAGAATTTCCCGGGACACCCCGACGGCGTCACGGGTCCCGACCTGATGGCCCAGATGCGCAAGCAGGCCGAGCGCTTCGGCGCCGACATCCGCACGGGGACCATCACGCGCGTGGACCTCTCGTCGCGCCCGTTCCACGTGGTCGTGGACGGCACCCGGGAGATCAAAGCCGAGACGCTCATCATCGCCACGGGAGCCTCGGCCAAATACCTCGGGCTCCCCTCCGAAACCAAGTTCCGCGGCCAGGGCGTCAGCGCCTGCGCCACCTGCGACGGATTCTTCTACCGCAAGAAGGAGGTGGCGGTAGTCGGCGGCGGCGACACGGCCTGCGAAGAGGCGTCGTACCTGGCGTCGTTGTGCAAGCGCGTCTACCTGATTGTCCGCAAACCCCACCTGCGCGCCTCGAAGGCGATGCAGCGGCGGGTGTTCAACACCCCCAACATCGAGGTGCTGTTCGAGCACAACACCGCCGAGGTGCTGGGCGACGAGTCGGGCGTCACGGGGGCCCTGCTGCGCCGGAACGACGGTACGGAGGTGAAGATCGACATCGCGGGATTCTTCCTGGCGATCGGCCACCACCCCAACACGGAGCTCTTCTGCGACCAGCTGGCGCTCGACGCCGAAGGATATATCAAAGTCGAACCGGGCACGTCGAAAACCAGCGTCGAGGGCGTCTTCGCCGCCGGCGACGTCCGCGATCCCCACTACCGCCAGGCCATCACGGCGGCAGCGTCGGGATGTATGGCCGCGCTGGACTGCGAACGTTTCTTACTGAGGTGAGTTTCAGTGTCACCATATTAGGGTCGTCCTCGGCCAAACCCACCGTGAGCCGCCATCCGTCGGCCCAGGCGGTCAACGTCCACGAACAGTATTACCTCGTGGATGCGGGCGAGGGTGTGCAGCAGCAGCTGATCCGCTACGGCATCAATCCGCTGAAAATCCGCGCCGTGTTCATCTCGCACCTCCACGGCGACCACGTCTTCGGGTTGTTTCCGCTCATCTCGACGCTGGCGCTCTACGGCCGCAAGACCCCGCTGAAGGTCTTCGCCCCGGCGCCCTTCGGCGAGATACTGGCCTGCCACCTCAAATATTTCGACACGGAGCTGCCCTACACGGTGTCGTGGACCGAGGTCGACACCACCAAACACACGCTGCTGCTGGAAAACCGCACGCTCGAGGTGTGGAGCATCCCGCTGCGCCACCGCGTGCCGTGCGCCGGGTTCCTGTTCCGGGAGAAAGAACCGCCGCGGAACGTCGAAAAGTTCAAAATCGCCAAATACGGACTCTCGATCGCGCAGATCACCGCCGCCAAGCGGGGCGAGGACATCACGCTGGAATCGGGCGAAGTGATCCCCAACGCCGAGCTGACCTACCGTCCCCATGCGCCGCGTTCGTATGCCTACCTTTCGGACACGAACTACTCGGCCAAGGCCGCAGGGCTCTGCAAAGGGGTCGACCTGATGTACCACGAGGCGACCTACGCCGCCGCGGAGCAGCGGGTCGCCAAAGACCGGGGACATTCGACGACGGCCGACGCCGCGAAAGCGGCCCTGAAAGCGGGCGCCCGGCGGCTCGTGCTCGGCCACTATTCGTCGCGTTACAAGGACGAGGCGCAGCTGGTCGACGAGGCGCGCACGATCTTCCCCGAAAGCTACCCCGCCACCGAAGGAACCACTTACAGCATCGAAAAAGAACGATGACCAAAGCCGAAATACAACTCGTCCGCGCGCTGGCCGACAAACGCGGCCGCGCCGAACACGGACTGTTCGTCGCCGAGGGCGAGAAACTCATCGGCGAACTGCGCGCCTCGCACCTGCGGGTGCGCAAGCTGTTTGCCCTGGAAGGGGTTTTCGAAGGCCCGGAGGTCGAGACCGTCGTCCCGCGCGACATGGAACGCCTCTCGCTGCTGAAAACCGCCGGCAACTCGCTGGCGCTGGTCGAAATACCCCGTTACGAACTGGATACGGAGTCGCTGAAAGGACGGCTGACGCTGGCGCTGGACGACGTGCAGAACCCCGGCAACCTGGGGACGATCATCCGGCTGGCCGACTGGTTCGGCATCACGGACATCGTCTGCTCGCCGGGCTCGGCCGACTGTTTCAACCCCAAGGTCGTGCAGGCCACGATGGGGGCCATCCTCCGCGTGCGGGTCCACTACACGGAACTCGCCGCGTGCCTCGCAGCGGCGGCTGCACAGGGAATCCCCGTTTACGGGACTTTTCTGGAAGGGGAGAATATCTACGACGCAGGACTTTCGCCGGAGGGTATCGTGGTGATGGGCAACGAGGGTCGCGGCGTCACGGACTCGGTGGCGCGCACGGTCACCCGCAAACTTTTCATTCCGCCCTGGCCGGCCGGCCGCCGGGGTTCGGAATCGCTGAACGTCGCCATGGCGACGGGAATCATCTGCTCGGAATTCCGGAGACAGGCGAGCGCAAAGGCCGGGTATTAGGCCGAAGGCCAAAACCGAACAGGGAAGGCGGCCCTAGAAAAAACGGGGCGCGGTTCCGGCGTCGCCCCGCGGCTATTTCACCGTAACTCCGCAATGCTCCGCCAACACTTCCCGAATCCGGCGGACCCGCTCCAGCGCTTCGGCGCAGTCCGCACGCCGGAACAGTCCCGTTTCGGCGATCCGCTGCACGGACTCCTCCAGTTCGGCAACCGCCTTTCGCGCCTCATACAGCTGCGCCCCGGTCGCCGAAGCGAAATCGGTCTTGCCCAGCAATACCGACGCGTAGCGCGCCCGCCGCTCGAAGCAGGCCAGCACCGGATCGCCCCTGCGCGGGTCATAGGGGGCCATCCAGAACGTCTCGAACATCAGCCCGAAGATTGTTTCAACGAATTCAACATTGCATTTCGACATTTTCCGCTCACTTTTTCTCATCTTTCGCAACTTGTTACCGAAAAAAAGCGCGGGCATAGATGCTGATCCACCGTCGAGGTATTGGACGACCCGTAACGTAGAATGCGGCAAATGCCCACGCTGAAAAACAGCGAGAGCATCAACCTTTGTTCCTTACGTTACCCGAAAGTGTCCAATTTCCGACGGTAAGAAAAAAGCCGATGCGCTTTTATCCGAAAAATAGCAGCAGTCCTCACAGGCTGCTACAACAAAGATAATAAAAAATTGTACCTGCGGACGTAAAGCGATGCAAAAAATCATTTTAATCGGCTTCGAGGCATTGTGTATTCTGAATATTTTATAACTTTGTAAGTTGAAATAAAATTGATTATGCCGGAACACAAACTCAGAATAGGCATCACGCAGGGCGACACGAACGGCATCGGCTGGGAGGTCATCCTCAAAGCGCTCGCCGACCCGCGCATGACGGAGCTTTTCACCCCCGTCGTCTACGGTTCGCCCAAAGCCGCCGCCTATTATCGAAATACCATCGCAGAGATCGAACCGGTCTCCTTCAACCCCGTGGCTTCGGCCGCCGAGGCGCGCCGCGGAAAGGTCAACCTCGCGGCCTGCGGCGAGGGGGCCGAAATCGTGCCGGGCAAAGCGTCGGCCGATGCAGGCCGTGCGGCCGTGGAGGCGCTGTGCGCCGCCATGCGCGATCTGAAAGAGGGACACCTCGACGCCGTCGTCACGGCTCCTTTCGACAAGGAGACCGTGCAGGCCGACGATTTCCGCCACACGGGACACACCGAATACCTGGCCGCCGAACTCGGGGGCGAAGCGATGATGATCATGTGCAGCGACGTGCTGCGCGTGGGTCTGGTCACCAAGCACATCCCCGTCTCGGAGATCGCCCGCAGCATCACCAAGGAGCGGATCGTCAAAGACCTGCACACGCTGCGCCGCTCGCTCGTCGAGGACTTCGGGATCGTCGAGCCGCGGATCGCCGTGATGGCCCTCAATCCCCACGCCGGCGACGGCGGACTGCTGGGCCGCGAGGAGCAGGAGATCATCAAACCGGCCATCGTCGAGGCGTTCGGCAAGGGCGTACTGGCCTTCGGACCCTTTGCGGCCGACGGGCTTTTCGCCGGCGGCGGATACGCCAAATACGACGGAATCCTCGCGATGTACCACGACCAGGGGCTGGCGCCGTTCAAAACGCTCTCGCCCGACGGGGTGAACTTCACGGCAGGACTTCCGGCCGTGCGCACCTCGCCCGACCACGGCACGGCGTTCGACATCGCCGGAAAGGACAAAGCCGACCCGCAGTCGATGCGCAACGCGATCTACACGGCCATCGACATCGTGGAGCGCCGCCGAGCATGGGCCGACTGGACGCGCAATCCGCTGCAGCACGCCGAGCGCGAGCGCGGCGGCCGCGACGTCTCGGTAAAGGACCTGCCGGACACCTCGGAACGAGGTAATTAAGAATTAAAAAGGAACGCATTTTTAATTTTTCATTCTTAATTTTTAATTGAAACCCGAAGGGTTTAAGCGTATTCCGTCTCGTAATTGTGGAAGCGCCGAAGGCCCCGAAAACTTAATTTATATTTTATGATCAAAATCACTTTTCCCGACGGCTCGGTCAGAGAATACGCCGAAGGGACTACTGCTTACCAGATCGCAGAGAGCATCAGCCCTCGTTTAGCTGCTGACTCACTGGCCGCTTCGGTAAACGGCGCAACGGTAGACATGACGCGCCCGATCGGGGAAGACGCCTCGGTCAAATTCTACAAATGGGACGACGAAGAGGGCAAGCACGCCTTCTGGCACACCTCGTCGCACCTGCTGGCCGAAGCCCTCGAAGCCCTCTATCCGGGCATCAAGTTCGGCATCGGCCCCGCTATCGAAAACGGCTTCTACTACGACGTCGATTCGCCGACGCCGATCACCGAGGCCGACCTTCCGAAGATCGAACAGAAGATGCAGGAGCTGTCCCGCAACAAGGAGCAGCTCGTCCGCCGCGAGGTCCCCAAGGCCGAAGCGCTCAAGACCTTCACCGAGAAGGGCGACCAGTACAAGGTCGAACTGATCTCGGACCTGCAGGACGGAACCATCTCATTCTATACCAACGGTGCGTTCACCGACCTCTGCCGGGGTCCGCACATCCCCAACACGGGTTACATCAAGGCCCTCAAGCTGACTTCGGTGGCAGGTGCCTACTGGCGCGGCAACGAGAAGAACAAGATGCTGACGCGCATCTACGGCATCTCGTTCCCCAAGAAGTCGATGCTCGACGAATACCTCGTGATGATGGAGGAGGCCAAGAAACGCGACCACCGCAAGCTGGGCAAGGACCTCGAACTGTTCTGTTTCTCGCAGCGCGTGGGACAGGGTCTGCCCTTGTGGCTGCCGAAAGGCGCCGCGCTCAGGGACCGGCTCGAACAGTTCCTGCGCAACGTGCAGAAAGAATACGGCTACCAGCAGGTCATCACCCCGCATATCGGCAACAAGGAGCTGTACGTGACTTCGGGACACTACGCCAAGTACGGCAAGGATTCGTTCCAGCCGATTCACACCCCGATCGAGGGCGAGGAGTATCTCCTGAAGCCGATGAACTGCCCGCACCACTGCGAGATTTACCGTTCGAAGCCCCGTTCGTACAAGGAGCTGCCCGTCCGTCTGGCGGAGTTCGGCACCGTGTACCGCTACGAGCAGTCGGGCGAACTGCACGGACTGACCCGCGTGCGCGGATTCACGCAGGACGACGCCCACCTGTTCGTACGCCCCGACCAGCTGCTCGAAGAGTTCGAGCGGGTGATCGACATCGTGCTCTACATCTTCAAGACGCTGAAGTTCGACAACTATACGGCACAGATTTCGCTGCGCGACCCCAACAACAAGGAGAAGTACATCGGCTCGGACGAAAACTGGGAGAAGGCCGAAAGCGCCATCATGCAGGCCGCTGAGGAGAAGGGACTCAATACGGTCGTGGAGTACGGCGAAGCCGCGTTCTACGGTCCCAAGCTCGACTTCATGGTCAAGGACGCCATCGGCCGCAAGTGGCAGTTGGGAACCATTCAGGTGGACTACAACCTGCCGGAGCGGTTCGACCTGACGTACAAGGGCGCGGACGACAAACTGCACCGCCCGATCATGATTCACCGCGCACCGTTCGGCTCGATGGAGCGTTTCGTGGCTGTATTGCTGGAGCATACGGGCGGCAAATTCCCGTTGTGGCTCTCGCCCCAGCAGGTCGTGGTGCTCCCCATTTCGGAGAAGTTCAACGACTACGCCCAGCAGGTTGCGGAGTACCTCAACCGCAGCGACGTGAGGACCGAGGTGGACGACCGCAACGAGAAAATCGGCCGCAAGATCCGCGACAACGAACTCAAGCGCATCCCCTACCTGCTGATCGTCGGCGAGAAGGAGGAGGCCGAAGGACTCGTGTCGGTACGCGCGCAGGGCGAAGGCGACAAGGGTCAGATGACGCTCGAAGGCTTCCGCGACTTCATCGCCGGACTGGTGAAGGAGGAGATCGAGGCCAACAAAATGGAAAAGAAATAACGACTCCGGTCCGCATCCGGGACTTCCCCCTTTCGGGGGAAATTCCGGACGGCGGGGTTTACGGCACGCCGCAGGTCACGCCCCGGCAGCCGGACAATGAAAAACAAAAGTAATTAACCACTTTAATACTTTACGATTATCGCAGCACCGAAACCATTCCCGCCGAGGCCATTCAACCCCGGGAATAACCGGCCGAAACCGGCAGCCGGCACCAACAACCGGTACGGGCGCCGCCCGCCCGAAAAGGAGAATCCGCACCGCATCAACGAGCAGATAACGGCTCCCGAAGTGCGCGTCGTGGGCGACAACGTCGAACAACCGCTGGTTTTACCCATACGCGAAGCGCTGAAGCTCGCCGACAGCATGGAACTCGACCTGATCGAGATCTCGCCCAAGGCCGAGCCGCCCGTATGCCGCATCGCCGATTACCAGAAATTCCTCTACCAGCAGAAGAAAAAGGCCAAGGAGCTGAAAGCCAATCAGGTGAAAGTCGTGATCAAGGAGATCCGCTTCGGTCCGCAGACCGACGACCACGACTACAACTTCAAGCTCAAGCACGCCACCAACTTCCTGAAGGAGGGGTGCAAGGTCAAGGCGTACGTCTTCTTCCGCGGCCGTTCGATCGTCTTCAAGGAGCAGGGCGAAATCCTGCTGCTGCGCTTTGCAACGGACCTCGAAGAGTTCGCCAAAGTGGAGATGATGCCCAAGCTCGACGGCAAGAAAATGAACATGATGCTTGCGCCTAAGGTGAAGAAATAACACCGGGGCGAGGCAGGACATGCAATACAGACAAAAACGACAACGGCGGAACGGATATCTCCGGGCCGCAAGTTGTTGTTTTTGCATTTACAGCAATAGGCGTTCCGGATCAGGTCGTTCCGCTCCGGCGCGCAGCCCCTTTTTTCTCTTTAATATATGCCCGGCAGGACAACTTTTTGAGCGTTTTGGATAACCGAATATCGCAAACCGCGCCCGACTTTGCCTCCGCAGGGAAATCCCCGAAATACAACCTGTTTTCAGCGGAATGGGGCCGCTGAATGATTAAACTGAAAATGAAAATGAAGAAATGGTTATTATCCGGATGTCTGCTGACTTTGATGGCCTGCGGACAAGTGCCGCAGGAGCAGATCGATTCGCTGAAACAGGCCATCGCCGATTATGAGGAGAACGGCGCCGGAGCCGAAATGCCGGAGGAATTCCGGGCGTTGCAGGAATCGTTTGCCGAGGTGCAGAAATCGGTGGAAGCCGAAAAAGAAAAAATGTTCAGCAGCTATTCCGCAGTCGAACAGAAGATGTCGCTGATCGAAAAACAATTGGACGACATGGCGTTTACCATCGGCGCCCGGAGTGAGCGATTCCAGAAGGAGTACCACAAATTTGCGCGGGAGGCCAGTCTGGGGCTCCTCATGTACGCAAGCCTGCCCAAAGACAAAGCCCGGAGCCTGCCCAAAGAGATGAAAGACGATTTGCAGCGCGCCGTACAGCCCGCACTCCTGCTGAGAGAACTCATGAAAGCCAAAACCTATGCGCAGAAGCAGGAAATCCTGGGTCCGCAGGTCGAGAAACTGGAGAAAATAAACGAAATGATGAAGCCCTGGCTTTCGGAGCAGAAATACGACGAAATTCTGAAAAAAGTCGAAGCCCAGTTGAAAAAGACAAATCTCAGCGACAACAGTCACAGCGGTTACGGACTGTTTTAAATATCCCGGTCTTCAGCCCGCAAGCCGGACATGATTACAAATCCCGGTTCCGAACCCTGCACGATCAAAGGGTCCGGAACCGGGATTCGTACGACGTGCCGAATTGTACGCGCCAGAAAGCGGGCGGCTACTCCTCGGCGGCGACCGGAACCGGCTCCCCGACTGCGGATTCGGCGTCGGGCAGATAGTCCTGCTCGACGGTCTTGGCCATGACCTTGCCCTGGATGGCCACGCCGGACTCCACACGCACCGAGTCCGAGATCAGGTCGCCCACGATCGTCGCCGGCGCCCGGACCTCGATCATGCGCCTGGCGACGATGACACCCTTAAAATGGCCGCACACCAGGACGGTATCGCTCTCGATATTCCCCTCGAAACGAGCCGTGGCGCCGAGCATCACGCCCTTTTTCGAACGCACGTTTCCGTACACATCGCCGTCGATCGAGATGTTGGCATCAGATTCCACATCCCCGTAAAGCCGCATTTTCTTTGAAATGTAGCTCTCATCCTTTGAAAAAAGTTTCATAAAATCGGATTTAAAATGAATAGATCATCGAAATTCGTCCGGATCGGGGCGTTCCCATCCGTCGCGGTAAACATCGGGAGCGGTTATCCCGAACCATTCCGTACAGACACGCACGATAGCCGACAGCAGCTTCATGACTGACCTGAATAATTTTTCCATGTTCGTTTGAGTCTTGCGCCCCACAGTCCCGACGGAGCCTGCCCACAATAAAGAAAGCGTGGAACTGAAGTCCCACTTACGGAAACAGGCTCTGGTAAACCCTCAGGATTAAATAGGACACAATTCCACGCCACAGACCGTGACGCAGAAATAATTATGCCTATCCTCTCCTTAAATAAAATTTACCAGATTTTGTTTCCGGAAGATAGAACTCACACTTTCGTGCAGCAAATATGTAGCAACCCCCTTTGAGGTTACAGAGGCAAAGGTAGGAAAATAATTTGATTTTTCGTTACCTTTGGTGCCGTAACGGCACTTTTACCCATCGGAACGTTTTGCCGAACCGTGCGCGGTCCGGTTTTGAACCCATCCGACTTTTTTCTACCTTTGTACCCGATGAGCACTCCCGACGACATATTCCGCATGGCCGACGATGCGGCTTTCGCCCGGACGGCGCTGGAGGTATTCCGCCGCCAGGCCGCCGCATGCGCCCCCTACCGGGAGTACCTGGCACGGATCGGCGTGGAGCCGGAGCAGGTCCGCTCCCCGGAGGAGATTCCGTTCCTGCCCATCGAACTGTTCAAAACCCACGACATCTACTGCGGTGAAACGCCCCCCGAGGCGGTCTTCACCTCGTCGGCGACGACGGGCATGACGCCCTCGCGTCACCCGATGCAATCGCTGGCGCTCTACGAACAGGCATTCCGCGCTGCGTTCCGCACTTTTTACGGCGCCCCGGAGCATTGGAGCCTCTACGCCCTGTTGCCCAACTACCTGCGGCGCAAGGGTTCGTCGCTGGTCTACATGGCCGACCGGCTTTTGTCCGACTGTGGCTCGGGCGGCTTCTACCTCGACGACCACGAGGCGCTGCTGGAGGCGATGGCACGGGATGAAAAACCGAAAATCCTACTGGGCGTGAGCTACGCGCTGTGGGACCTCGCGGAGCGCTATGCCCCGAAGCTCCGCGGCACGGTGGTGATGGAGACCGGCGGCATGAAAGGTCACCGCGAGGAGCTGCCCAAGGCGGAGTTCCACAAGATACTTTGCGACGCTTTCGGGGTGCACGAAATCCATTCGGAATACGGCATGGCCGAGCTCACGTCGCAGGCCTATTCGCAGGGCGGCAACCGGTTCCGCTGCCCGGCGTGGATGCGCGTCACGGCCCGCGACGTCAACGACCCGTTCGAAAGGCTTCCGGCCGGTGCGCGCGGCGGGCTGAACATCACCGACTTAGCCAACTGGTGGTCCTGCGCCTTTATCCAGACGCAGGATGTGGGACACGTCGAAACCGACGGTTCGTTTCTGGTCGAAGGCCGCATCGACCACTCCGACATCCGCGGCTGCAACTTGCTGGTACAATGAAATACCGGTTGAAATATCAGGCATGTATCGGAGTTCCGGATGCCGTTCCCACGGCGTTCCGCCGTGTTTGCAAATCCGACCCACCCCTAAATCCCCGCCCCGGGCGGGGACTTAAATGCCGCAAGCGGCAAAGTGTCGCTACGAACCCCTTTACAAATTATCAAACGCTATGAAAACCGTCGCATTCGTTCCCATCCGGCTGAACAGCCAGCGCGTCGCGGGCAAGAACCTCCGCTCACTGAGCGGTTCGCCGCTGATGTGCCACATCCTGAAAACCCTGACCACGGTGGAGGGCGTCGACGAAGTCTATGTCTTCTGCAGCGACGAAAGCATCCGCCCGCTGCTGCCCGAGGGAGTGCGGTTCCTGCGCCGCGACCCGTCGCTGGACAGCGACACGACGCTCGGCAAGGAGATTTACGACAGTTTCACGGCGTCGGTCGATGCCGACCTCTACATCCTCGCACACGCCACGTCGCCTTTCATCCGCGCCGCGACCGTCGCCGGAGCACTCGCAAAGGTCCGTTCGGGCGAATACGACTCGGCATTCAGCGCCGAGAAGGTCCAGACTTTCGCGTGGTTCGAGGGCAAACCGCTCAATTACAGCCTCGACAACATTCCCCGCACACAGACCATCGAGCCGGTCTACGTCGAAACCAGCGCTTTCTTCATCTTTTCCCGGGAGTTGTGGCGCAACCGCGGCCGGCGCATCGGAGATCGCCCCTACATGGCGGTCGTCGACCATATCGAGGGGCTGGACATCGACTACCCCGAGGACTTCACGATGGCCGAGATCATCGCGGCCAGCCGCAACCTGCAACCATAGAAGCTATTCCGCACCCCGTTCGTAGGCGTCGATCATCGAACCGCGCGTACGGTTTATAATGCGCGCCCCGAGCGAGCGGGCATAGTCGCGCAGCACCTCGTGGCCGCGGAACAGTTCGGCGACTTCGGCCAGATAGACCGACAGGGTGTAGGGACGGTGGGGAACTTTCTGGAAAATCGGCTTCGGGACGGCCGGCGCATCGTCGTAATAGTGCCCGTCGGCGCGGCAGAGGCGATTCTCGTCGTCCACACACAGCCCGTCCAACAGCGTGTGGTCCACTCCGTACAATTCCAGCATCTTATACCCCAGCAGCAGGGCGACGTATTCGCACACCTGCACCACGGTCCCGAAGTTGGCGCTTCCGAGGCCGCGGCGGAACAGCCAGAACTCCACGCTCCGGAAACCGCGGTAGACCTGCGTATGAAACCGGACGATGCGGATATTGGGGTTGGGCAGCGCAGCGCGGTAATCGAAATGCTCGGGGTTGTAGTACTGCACATAGAGATTCATCGGCCACGTCACCTTTTCGTCGAGCGCCCGGTAGAGCTCCGCCACCCGGTCGCGGCAGGCGCTGTCGCGGAAAAACATCGGGTCGGAAAGCACGTAACAGGCGGGCCGCACCACCTCGAAACGCTCGTCCAGCGCAAAAAAGTTCACCGCCATCACATCTTTCGTCCGATGCTCGCCGCGTTCGATCAGCCGCGGCAGGTCTTCGGCCAGCGAGGGACCGTTGCCGAGGATCAGCACCGACGGCTTCGGCGCGCCGACCGTCCCGGCGCGGCCTACATAGTTGCGGAAATTCTCCTTCACGGCCATCACGGCGAAGTACAGGGCCGTGTCGAACGAGTTGCGGATGAATGCGAGGATTTTCTCGGATGCGGTCATCGGAAAGGTTTTATTTGCAAAAGTAGCAAAAGATCGATATCTTCGCAACAAAACCTGCCGACACACATGTCAAAACCCACGATTTCGGTCGTCATACCCCTCTACAACAAGCAGCGCGAAGTCGCCGCCGCCGTGCGTTCGGCGCTGGCGCAGAGTTATCCGCCTGCGGAAATCGTCGTCGTGGACGACGGATCGACCGACGGAGGCGCGGAGGTCGTGCGGCAGATCGCTTCGCCGCTCGTGCGGCTCGTCGCACAACCCAACGCCGGGGTCTGCGTGGCCCGCAACCACGGCATCGCCGAGACCTCGGGCGAATACATCGCCCTGCTGGACGCCGACGATGCGTGGGAACCGGGGTTCCTGGCCGAAATCGCCGCGATGATCGAAGAGTTCCCGGGCTGCGGCATCTACTGCACAGGGTTCTCCATCGTCAGTCACGACGGCGTATTCCCGGCCGAAAGCCCCACGAAACGCGGGATCGTCGAAAACTTTTTCCGCGACTCGGCCCACCGCTACATCGCCATTCCCTCGGCCTCGTGCATCCCCCGGCGGGTTTTCGACACCGTGGGCGGATTCCCCGAAGGCATGAAGATCGCCGAGGACCTCCACCTCTGGATACGCATTGCCCGCCGCTATCCGGTCTGCTTCTCGCCCGAACGGCTGGTGCGCTATTCGCGGGTGGCCTCGAACCGCTCGGCGGCGGTCTACACCCCCGAACAGACCGTCTATTCGTTCGAGGAGCTCTACAATCCCGAAGCCCCCGAGGAGGACCGGGAGTTCGTGGCCCGCGCGGCGCTGGGCAAAGCCCTCATCCAGAGCGTCAAAGGCGGCACGAAAGAGGCCCGGCGCGCGGCGCGCTTTTTCGGCTGGACCCGCACCTACCGCCGCACGCTGCGCAAGGTCCGCGTCCTGAACTCGCTGCCCGTAAGCTGGCGCGGCCCCATGATCGGGCTCTACAACGCGCTGGCGTGGCGTATCGCAAAAAAAGGCCTTTAAAACAACAACGATGAAGCAAGTGAAGAAAATCGCGGAAAACAAGAACTACACGGCCATAGACATCGGCAATCTGAACGAGATAAAAGATTACTCGCTGATCCACGCCGTAAGCAAAAACGAGGTCCGGGGCAAACTGTTCCTCAAAGAACCGACCGGCGCCACCGGCACGGAAATATCATTTACAACCATCCCTCCCAAAAGCGAGGTTGGCTATTTCCACATCCACGACAAGGATGAAGAGACGTACATCATCCTCCGCGGAACAGGTTATTATCAGGTCGACGGCGACTGTTTCCCGATCCGGGAGGGAAGTATCATACGGGTCGCACCGGCAGGGGTGAGGAGCCTGTGCAATACCTCAGACGAGGAGATGGTCTATTTGTGCATCCAGTCCCGGGAGAACTCGCTCGGTCAACACACCTACGACGACGGCAAACGGGTAACAGACGCCCCCAAATGGTAAAACCGACGCCCGGTACGCAAATGCGGTACCGGGCGTCGGTTTCACGGCAACTGCCGCGCGGCGTCAGTTAGCAAACGTAAGCCCGTCCTTGCCGGCGTCGATCGAAATCGGCTTCGAGCGGTCGACATCCCCGGCGAGAATCCGCTTCGAGAGGTCGTTCACGACGTAACGCTGGATGACACGCTTCACGGGACGCGCCCCGTACAGGGGATCGTAACCCGCGGCGGCGATCCATTCGCGCGCCTTTTCGGTGTACTCCAGCCGGATGCCGTTCCCGGCGAGCATCTTGCTGACGATACCCAGCTGGATATCCACGATGCGCCCGATGTCCTTGTGCGTCAGCGGCTCGAACATCACGATCTCGTCGATCCGGTTCAGGAACTCCGGTTTGAGCTGCTGTTTCAGCAGTTCGATCACCTCGCGGCGGGTCTTTTCGACCACCTCCTCGGGCAGTTTCCTGCCGTTGAAAGCCTCGGCGAAATTTTCCTGGATCACCTGCGACCCCATGTTCGAGGTCATGATGATAATGGTGTTGCGGAAATCCACCGTGCGGCCCTTGTTGTCGGTCAGACGGCCGTCGTCGAGAACTTGCAGCAGGATGTTGAAGACATCGGGGTGCGCCTTCTCGATCTCGTCGAGCAGCACGACCGAATAGGGTTTGCGGCGCACGGCCTCGGTGAGCTGTCCGCCCTCGTCGTATCCGACGTATCCCGGAGGCGCCCCGACGAGCCGCGACACGGCGTGCCGCTCCTGGTATTCGCTCATGTCGATCCGCGTCATCATCTGGTCGTCGTTGAACAGGAACTCCGCAAGGGCTTTCGCCAGCTCGGTCTTGCCGACGCCCGTGGTGCCGAGGAAGATGAACGAACCGATCGGTTTGCGGGGGTCGTTCAGCCCGGCGCGCGAACGGCGCACGGCGTCGGAAATGGCCGCGATGGCCTGCTCCTGCCCGATGACGCGCTTGTGCAGCTCGTCCTCCATGTGGAGCAGCTTCTCGCGCTCCGAAGCCAGCATCCGCGTCACGGGAATCCCCGTCCAGCGCGACACCACCTCGGCGACATCCTGCGCATCGACCTCCTCCTTAATCATCGAGCCGTTGGCCGAGGCGAGTTTATACTCCTCCTGGAAAGCGGCGATCTCCTTCTCGGCCTCCTGAATCTTGCCGTAGCGGATTTCGGCCACTTTGCCGTAGTCGCCCTGCCGCTCGGCCTGCTGGGCCTCGATCTTCAACGACTCGATCCGGTCCTTGTTGGCCTGAATCTTCTTCAGCAGGTCGCGCTGGCCCTGCCACTTGGCGCGCATCCCGGCCTCTTTGGCTTTCAATTCCTCGATCTCTTTGGTGAGATGCGCCACGCGCTCCTTATCTTTTTCGCGGCGGATGGCCTCGCGCTCGATCTCCAGCTGGCGGACCCGGCGGTCGAGGGTGTCGATCTCCTCGGGCACGGAGTTCATCTCCAGCCGCAGCCGCGAGGCGGCCTCGTCCACCAGGTCGATGGCCTTGTCGGGCAGGAACCGCGAGGTGATGTAGCGCGTCGAAAGCTCGACGGCGGCCACAATGGCCTCGTCTTTGATCCGCACCTGGTGGTGGTTCTCGTAACGCTCCTTCAGGCCGCGGAGGATCGAAATGGCGTCCTCCTGCGTAGGTTCGTCGACCATCACTTTCTGGAACCGCCGTTCGAGGGCCTTGTCCTGCTCGAAATATTTCTGGAACTCGTCGAGCGTCGTGGCGCCGATGGTCCGCAGCTCGCCCCGCGCAAGGGCCGGTTTGAGGATGTTCGCGGCATCCATCGCCCCCGACGACTTGCCGGCGCCGACCAGCGTGTGAATCTCGTCGATGAAGAGCAGTATCTCGCCCTCGCTGGCGGTGACCTCCTGCACGACGGCTTTCAGACGCTCCTCGAACTCGCCCTGATACTTGGCGCCCGCGATCAGGGCCCCCATGTCGAGCGAATAGATCGACTTCGATTTTAGGTTCTCGGGAACGTCGCCGTCGATGATCCGGCGGGCGATACCCTCGGCGATGGCCGTCTTGCCGACACCGGCTTCGCCGACGAGGATCGGGTTGTTCTTCGTGCGCCGCGAAAGGATTTGCAGCACGCGGCGAATCTCCTCGTCGCGGCCGATCACCGGGTCGAGTTTGCCGCTCCGTGCCTGCTCGTTCAGGTTGATGGCGTATTTGCCCAGCGCATCGAACTGCTGCTCGGAGGTCTGCGAATCGACCGTCGCCCCCTTGCGGAAAGTGCGGATCGCCTCGATCAGTTCCTTTTCCGTGGCGCCGTTGCGTTTGAGGATGTCGGCGGCGGGCCCGCGCTCGGCCACGAGGGCCAGCAGCAGGTGCTCGACCGAAGCGTACTTGTCGCCGAAGTTCTTCGTGAAGTCCACGGCGCGCTGGATCGTTTTCGACGAATCCTGCGCGAAGAACTGCTCGCCGCCGCCCTCGACCCGCGGCAGCGCACCCACGGCACGCTCCGTCTCGTCGCGCAGCGAACGCACGTTCACGCCGACGCGCCCCAGCAGGAACGCCGCCAGCGAATCGTCCTCACGGATGAGGACGCTCAGCAGGTGGAGCGGCTCGACAGCCTGCTGTCCCCGCTCCCGCGCAAGGGTGAGCGCCGCTTGCAGCGCCTCCTGCGCTTTGATGGTAAGAGTGTTGATATTCATAGTAATGCTGATTTATTGTTTCTGTTTTCTGTTTGTATTCATTGCTTCCGATCGTCGTTGTCGCGGCGTCCCGCCGCGTTTACAAGTCTGACCCCACCCCAAACCCCTCCCTCGGGAGGGGCTTGTCGCACGCGACCGGGGTTTCGTCCGGAATGCGGAAACAACTCATTCGCAAGTATATCCGCAAAACGCCTGCCAACCCGGAATTTACGACACATTGTCACCTTTTGTCACAACCCCGCTGTCAAAGTACGCCAATATGTCGCAGCCGGCTTCGGCCTGCAAATTTTAATTCCTAATTTTTAATTCTTAATTCATATTTCGTATCTTTGGCTCCGCCTTAGATACTCCGCCTCGGAAAAAATGCAAGCGAGCTTGCTTTTTTCTCTCGGCTTATTCGTATCTTTGCAACACTATGAGTGATTTCATCGTCAGCGCACGCAAATACCGCCCCGCGACTTTCCAGTCGGTCGTCGGGCAGAAACATATCACCTCGACGCTCCAGAACGCCATCGAGCGCGGCCAGCTGGCCCACGCCTACCTCTTCTGCGGTCCCCGCGGCGTAGGCAAGACCACCTGCGCCCGCATCTTCGCCAAGGCCATCAACTGCCTGTCGCCCAACGGCGCCGAGGCGTGCAACGAGTGCGAGTCGTGCCGTTCGTTCAACGAGGGGCGTTCGCTCAACATCCACGAACTCGACGCGGCGTCGAACAACTCCGTGGAGGATATCCGTACGCTGATCGAACAGGTGCGCATCATCCCGCAGGTGGGCCGCTACTCGGTATTCATCATCGACGAGG
>ERZ1673699.1156-NODE-1156-length-22565-cov-6.170769_pt1 | contig 22565 bp, 30 predicted proteins | sample MGYA00580229_ERZ1673699 | MGnify/ENA primary metagenome ERZ1673699 (study PRJEB41218, sample SAMN15661785) | gut metagenome | host: Homo sapiens | place: Canada: London | collected 2015-08-20/2019-03-30 | study: EMG produced TPA metagenomics assembly of... | reverse complement strand
TGCCCGTCAGCCCTTCATACAGCTGGTCGGTCAGTTCCTCCAGCTTGCCGGCCTGGTCTATGTAGTCATCCAGTTTTTCGGTCAGTCGCCCGCCGTAACCGCCCTTGCCGGTATTCTGGATTTGCGTCCACATATCCACGTTGCTTCGGAGTGCCTTCATCTCCTCCGGGCTCAGGCTCCACAAGCTGCCGTCCCACTCACGGCCGATCTGTCCGCTTAGCTTGTCTATCTGTGCCTGGCTGAAACCACCCCAGTAGTAGTTCCAGGAATGGTGGTTGCCGTGGTAACCGGCCTGCGCCATCGCCATCTGAAGGTAGTTGGAATTCGTCTCCTGCTGGTATTTGTACGCATCACGGTAGGCGGTGACAGATTTTGTTCCCTTACTCGCCTCGATGGTATCGGTCAAATCCTCGATGGAGGTTTGCAGCTTCTCGTTCCGGTCAGTCAGCCGGTCCATCGTATCCTGCACCTCTTTCGCGTTGCTTCCGTTCCAGTTGATGGTGCCGCCCAGACTGAACAATGTCTTCACTGCACCGCTTACCGCCTTGACACCACCGGTAATAATGCTCAACGGTTTGGTCAGGTCGATGCTTTCCAAGCCGTCCAGCGTCTGCCCCAAACCTTCCAGGTATTCACCCATCCATTCCGGCGGATCGATACCGAACTGTTCCACCAGTCCCAGCAGGTCTTCTGCCGCTCCCACGTATTCCTTCACCTGCCCCACGCTGCCGTGCAGGGCGTCCGTTGCCTCCGCCAGTGCCCTCTGCTTCGCGTTTCGGGCGGCATCCAGTGCGGCCCGGGCGTTCTTCTGCTCGGCTTCAGTCCCTTCTTCCACGGCCTTGTTATAGGCTTCCTGGGCCTCCTTGACGGATAAGGTCGTGGATTTTACCCGCGACATGGATGATTCCAATGCCGCAAAGGGATTGCGCTCGCTAAGTTTCCTGTCGATGGCGTCAATGGCACGTACCAGGTCTTTCAGGCTGTCCGGCTGCAAGTCCTTCTGGGTATCGATATATTCCTTCAGACGGGTACGGAGGGATTGGAGGCTTTCGGAGGATACCTTGTCGAGGTCCCCGAATACGGCTTCCCAATTCAATCCGTCCTTCAATTCCTTCAGATCAAGACCGGCCATTTTTTCCTTCAGTTCTTCCTGAAGTGTTTTCCGACCGCCTTCCGTGGTAGCTTCCGCGATACGTTTTTCATACTCCTTGGTAATGGCCAGTTTCTTTTCTTCATAGCTCCCATATTCCGCCAGGTAATCACGCATGGCCTGGGCTTCTTTTTCCCTCTCATCTTCAAAAATGGCAGCAAGAGCCGCGCTCCGGTTCTTATCGTTGGAGTCGCGTGCGCCGGCAAGGGCGTCCCTCTGACCGGGAGTCAAGCCATTGCCACCGGTGGAAACACCGGCTTCCTTGTTTTCACGTTTCCATTCAGCCTCCTGACGGGCTATTTCTTCTTTTCTTCTGTTATAGTCGTATTCGATCTGTGCCAGTTTCTTTTCAGTGCCGTCTTTCATCCGGTCTATGTATTCCTGGGCGTTTTCCGCCTGCAACGCGGCAAGTTCCCGCGCCAGCCTGCGCTCTGTAGCCATACGCTGCTTGGCTTCCGTTTCCGATTTTTTATCGGACTGTTTAGGATCGGAGTGTCCGCCGATGCCGGCCTTTTGCTCAAGCTCTATACGTTCTTTTGTGAGGTTTTCAGCAGTCTCAATATAACCATCGTATTCTTTTCGCAGCCGCTGCAGTTCCTCCTCTTTTTTCCAACGGCCGTTATTATTCTGTTTGTAGAATCGGTCGGAAGAAAAGAAACGGTCTACCTTTCCGCCATAGCCCCACCAGGTATCAAACTCACTTTCATCCTTCGCCTCCGCTTCTGCAATCTTTTCGTCGACTTCCGATGCTTTTTTTACCAAATTCTGAACTTTCATCTGAAGGAACAGGGATTGTACATAGTCCTCACTTTTCTGCAGGATGGTATCGTACCACTCGGAAAGGGTTTTATAATAACCGAAACTTTCCCCGTATTTGCGGTTCAGTTCCTCCACCTTCGCCTTTTCCTGTTCCTTGCTGCCGGTGAAGTTCTTTATCTCATCGGTGACCGATTTCAGCTCAAAACGGGTACGCACCATCTGGGCGCGGCCGTCCTTCTCGATCTCGGTCATTTCCTTCAACGAGATCGAGAACTCGTCCACGCCTTTCCTGGCGCTGAACAAATCCTTCGTCCACTCCACGATCTCGTCACCGTACATCACAAGCAGCATGATGCCGGTCGTAAGTGCCGTCTGCCAGGAAAAGAGGGAAGAGAGCACCTGCTTCCATACCGGCGTGCCTTTCTGTCCCGACTTCCGCAGCTCGTCGTATTCCTTACGGGCACGGGCCAGCTCATCGGTGAATATCGGCAGGTTGTTGCTGATGGCCAGAAAGAACATCTGCGGGCCCATAGCCAGCGAGGGCATCTCACGCGCCATCTGCTGGATGCTGTTGTGAAGCCCGTTGAACTGGCGCTGCGCATTGGGTACATCTGCAGGAGTGACCTGTACGGATTCCGATTCCTCCTGCAGCTGTCTCAACTTGCCGCGCAATTCCTCAAGCTGCTTTTCCAGCGCGTGGATCTGGGTGATGTTGGCGCTCTGGTCCAAATTGGGGGCGGCCGTCTCACCGGCAAGACGCAGCCTTTCCAGTTCCGCCTCCAACACCCTGACGGTGTTACGAAGCTCCAGCGCCTCACGCCCGGCCTTGTCCATGCCGGGCGTGAGGTTGTCCTTCATCAAAAATTCAACTTCTACAGGTTTCATTCCAGTCTGCTTTGAAAAAATCCTACAATATCGTCCGCCTCGTCCGCCGCGCTGCGGTTCACATCCGGATTGTTACCGGCCGTGCCTTTCTTCCGCCTCACATAACGCGGCGCGTCGCTCAGCATCATGATCAGTGTCTGGTAATTCACCCCGTCAAGGATGTAATCCACGCTCCAGCCGGTCGCTGACGCTATCTGCCACACGAAGCCGAAAGGGCTATGGGAACCCTCATACCGGGTCCTTAACTCCCCTTCCCTCTCTGGCTCAGTCTCGGCTTCATCGGGTTCGCCCGGTCCACCGATCTGATAATATGCGTAAAATCCTTCGTGCCCATCAGACGCTCGAACGTGCGGAAAGCGGCCAGCAGGTACTTCCAGTCGACAAGCTCCCGGAGCATCCATGCCGTCAGCCCTATACCCACACGCCGGGCCACGCAACCACGGCATACCGTATAAGCCAACATCCGGCTGATGCCTTTTCCGTACTTTGCCACAAAGGCCATTTCCTCCGCCTTGTCCTTCGGTTTCCAGCCGGGTGCCACACCCAGCTTCAGATACTCCCTGGCCAGCAGCATCTGACCCCGAAGCCGGGGACGCTTCATCGTCACACGCAATTCCAAAGGGCGCTTCTTAAAAGGAACGCGCCACCTTTTAAGAGGAACGGACACGCCACCGTCCAGCAACGCATCCGCACACTCCATCTCTATCAGTTGCTCCAACCGGTCATCCATACGCTAACCCTCCTCGTCCGCCGCAGGCAAACCGTACTCTCCCCACTCTTCCGGCAAGGCATCCGTGTCGAACACGCCGTAGGGCTGCGAGCCGTCCGCCGGCATCGCCACCTCCAGTGTGCACTCGATTTTCGCCGTTTCCGTAAGTGTCAGCTTGCCGCCCAAATTGGAGAGCAGCGTAGCGTTGGGCATCAGGACGCTCTTACCCGACACAAGGGCAAGCTCCCAGGGCCCTTGCATCACCATCGCAGCCGAGGGGGCGGTCCAGCCGATCGGGTTTTCCTTCGACATATCGGTGCTCTTGTAATGGAGGGAACCGCCAAGCAGCTTGTGCAGGTTCTTGTAATCCATTTGGATCACGTTGAACGTCGGCGCTATGCTGCCGTTCGACTGGGCTATGACCAGCACCGGGGCGCCGGACACCTGTTCCGCCTCGATTTTCGCGGCCTCAGGTTTCTGGCCGCCCAGGTCAAAGGAGCCTTTCTCGATGTAGCCCACGATAAAATCCTTATATTTCACGGCACCGATGCCGTACATGAAATTCTTATCCGCCATCTTTCTTTTGTTTTTGAATTAATATTACCGCTAAAACGCATATCACTATTCCAGTCCCGAAACCGTAGAAGAAGATTTGAACGGGGTTCGAACGCCGTTTTACCTCCGCTTCGTACAAATCCGCCATTTCCTCCCAGGCTTCCCGGTACGTCTCGGACCTGCCCGCATAATACTCGACCAGGATTTGCAGACTGTCGCAGCTCGCGTGCACGGCGATCACGTCTCCGTCGCGGCTTACCGACACGTTCGCCTGCCCGCTCTTTCCGCTATACGACGCCTCGGGGGGCAGCTTCATCAAACTGTCAGCCGGTATCGCCAGCCGTACCTCCGACTTCGGGACCGCCTCCGTCCGTACAAGGAGGACTTCTTTGGCCATACTGTCCACCACCATCCGATTCGCCTCCGTCCGGGAGGTCTCCTTCACCGTCTTTCGGGTGCTCGCGCAACCGGAAAAGCACAGGACAATCACCAGAATGCTTGCAATTGCCGGCATCACCGATAGCCTTGCGAAGACGGGCCATCTCGCGTTTGGTTGAGCAAAACTCCTTCTTGGTCGCACGCAGTTCTTCCCGGGTCTCATTCAATTCCTTCTTTAACGGTTCAACAATATTATCTATCAATATCCGGGTGGCTTGCTCAGTGTTGTCAATCCGGACCGTCTCGGCCTCGGCCCTCGCCTTCTCCGCCTCGGCATTCGCCTTGCGGACCGTAGCCTTCAGCGTGAGAAGCCCGATGACAGCCGCCAATAAACCGCCGCCCAGTACCAGGTTGAGTATTTCACTAAGCTCCATCTCTGATACCTGTTTATGCCTTGCTTTCCGATTTCTTGACTATAAGGCCGATAAGCCATTGTACCAGTCCCGTGTCCGCAATCCCGTTCGCGACAAGGGACGCACCTAAACCGTAAAGCAGGGCTATATACCACTGGACATCCGACACGAATCCGGCATCCAGCCACCACAGCAACATGGCGCCCGCAATACCGACGCACCAGCTGACAATCTGGGTAACCAACCCGTTCATTTTCGGGAACAGGGACTTGATCCCTTCCGTCAGCAACACCACCATACCGGAAAAACCGGCGAAAGTGGCGATCATGCCGTCATAGTCCACAGCGGTGGATACATCGCCCGTCTCGGCAAACACGGCTGACACAGAGCAAAGCATCAGCGCAAAAAACAAAATCAACTTTTTCATTTCTTTCTTCTTTTTATTGGTTAATACCGATCTCTTTAAGACATTTCTGCACGTCAAAGCTGGGGCAGGCTTTCGCCGCCAACTCATTGTGTCCTACAATCCGAACGTCCGGAAAGCGGCGGTGGAAGTCCTTCACATACTTCTCCAATGCTTTCTTCTGGCAGGCCGTACGCGTGTCCTTCGGAGTCTTGCCGTCAGCGGCACACCCTCCGGCATACACGATATGCCGGGAAACGGAGTTATAACCCGCCGCACCGTTGGTGATTTCCCACGGGTCTACATTTGCGTCCTCGTTGTTATCCACAAGGCGTTCAACGCCTCCGTTCAGGTGGAACAGGTCGGTGTAGCCTACCTGTTTCCAGCCACGGCCACCCTTGCTTACCGAGGCAGTGTGCCAACGGCGAATGTCCGCCGATGACACCTCACGGCCCTCCGCCGTGGCCGTGCAATGGATGACAAGGTATTTCAACTTGGCCATCACCCCTCTCCTCCTTGTTTTTTGGCGGTCAAAGTGATTTCGGCCGTCTTACTGCGGTCGGCATCAAGGGTGACGGTGATCGTACCGGTCTTGTCGTTGCCGGTCGTGTTCGGATCAGCCGTAACGGTCAGGCCCTCGCCTGTTTCCACTGTTTTGAAGCCCGCCGGGGCCGCACTTGCTCTCCACTCACCGGAAGCCGTCACCGTAACCTTCTGCGTGCCGCCAGTACTCTCAAACGTGAGGGTGGCCGGCTCTACGGAAATGGTTTTCTCCGCGGCCTTGAACACGGGGTTGGTACGGGTATCCAGTACGACAGCCTCCTCGCCGAAAGCGATGTTCGTGTCCGCCTTCATCAGCAATTTGAAGAAATACAACTCGCTGGCGTTGGACACCTTGTCGATCTGGATCACGTCCTCGTCATCCTGCAAGTTGACAGCGGCGAAGAAATTGCCGTCCGCGCCCATCGAGCAGAGGGTGGTCACTATCAGATCGTCCGGCCACGCGGAGAGCGTCTCGATGGTGATGCCCTTGTAACGCTTGCTGTTCACGTCCGTCTCGCTGGCGTTCTTGGCCTCCCGTTCGGTCAACTCATCGTCGTACTTGTCAAAATCGTTAACGCTCATGATAATGCGCAGGTTCGGATTGTTACGGATGGCCACGGGGATAGCATTACGCACGGCCTTCAACTTCTCCAGCATGGTCGCCGGCTTACCCGATACGATGATAAGCTCGGTATCTTTCGTCATCTGTGTCAGGATACCGTTCATCAGATGGTCGTCGTCATCCCCATACGTGCCGTTGATAAAATGGTCACCCAGCTCGAACTTCACCTGCTTGGTCAGCTCGGCCAGCAGGGCGTTCTGTCCTTCAGGGGGCAGTTCGGCGAACACGAGGTTGCCCTTGGGCTGCCACTTGCGCCAAATCTGCTCGAAGGCGCGGGGATTGAACACGGTAAAGGCCATGAAGTCCACCGGGTCAAGGGATTTCTCCGAATAGTTGAAATTCCCCTTGGAATCCTCGATGTCCGGGTGTTCCTTACGTTTCTGCAACATCTTGCCGCTTTTAAGACGCGGCAGGCTGATTTTTTTCTCCACACCGGGAATGACCATGATCAGCCCCTTCTCAACGATCTCGTTCCCCGTGGCGGCAAGCGTTAGGATCTGCTCCAGTACCTCGCCGTTGTAATTGGTGTTCTTTACTACTATTGCCATTGTTTATCGGTTTAGTTTGTTCTTGATTTCCGACATGCGCTTGTCCCACGGGCTTTCGCCTCCCACTTCCACGCGCAGGTCAGTGGTCACTCTCTTTTTCGGTTTCAGGCTCCGAAGGGCTTTCTCCCCGTTCTCACGGTCAGAGCTAAGCAGGTTCTCGTACACCGGACGCGTGGTCGCGTCGATACGGCCGTCGGCCTCGGCATCGTCCAGCAATTTTTTCCTTGCCGCCTCGTCCTCCTCTTTGGCCTTGTCCGTAAAAGCCTTGTTCTCTTTTTTCAACCTGTCCACCTCGGCTGTCAGGCCGGGAACCTTTCCCGCCTCCTCCTCGAGCGCGTCCATCACGCGGAACACGTCCGAGTCCGTCGCGCAATCCTTGAAGCGCGGACGTTTCTTTACTTCTTCTAAATTCATTTGGGTATCGTTTAATGGCTGTTCAAGCCGGTTGTTGAATATGCGGTAAACCTGTTCGGGCGTACTGTCCTCCGGTACGGGATCGGCATCATAAACCCCGTCGATAAAACCCAGCGCGAGGGCCTCGTCCGCCTTCAGCCAGTGGTCGGCATCGTCAAAGTAACGCGCCCGGATATCCTCCACGCTGGTGCCCAGTTTCGGGGCGTACATCTCACAGAGGGTGTTTTCCAACGCCTCCACCTCTTCCAAACAGCGCCTGAGTTCCGTCTTGTTGCCGTAACAACCTCCAGAAACGCTGTGCAGCATCAGTCTCGCGTACTTGCTCATCTCGACGGGCTTTCCGCACAGGGCGATCACGCTGGCCATGCTGGCGGCGATGCCGTCCACATAAATATGGATATCCGCCTTGCTGCCGCGCAGGGCGTTGAAGATGGCAATACCTGTATAGACATCGCCACCGTTGCTGTTTATCCTGACATCGATCCTTTTTCCCGATGCCTCCGCCTCCATGAGCTCGCGAACTATGGCAGCCGCCGTGACATCGCTGTATTCACCGATGTCACCGTACAAAAGGATGCAGCAGGCGTCCTCACCGGGTATCATATTAAAAAAACGGTTCATTTCTCTATATCGCTTAGGGCGGGTTCCCGCCGTGTTTACGGTGCAAAAATGAAGGTATTTAGGGGATCAGGCAAATCGGATTTTTATCATACACGGCTTATAATGTTATCATTACGCTATAAAGCTGTATCATGCGGCAAGTTTTTTCCCGAACGTCGTTTTTTAGCCACCTTTGTCTAAAAAAAGACACTATGGCGGATAAAATGACTACCGGACAGCGCAAGGAATGGGCGAAACTGCTCTTCGTAAAGGAAAACCTCACGCAGGCGGAAATCGCCGAGCGGGTGGGGGTGTCGCGCGTCACCGTGAACAAATGGATCAACGCAGAAAACTGGGAACACCTGAAGGTATCGGTCACGATCACCAAGGAGGAACAACTAAAGAACCTGTACCGACAACTGGCCGAGCTCAACGGCAAGATCGCCCAACGGGAACAGGGACAGCGGTTTCCCAACGCCGCGGAAGCGGATACCATCTCCAAGCTGGCGAACGCCATCAAGAAGATGGAAACGGAGGTCGGACTGGCGGATATCACGTCCGTGTTCGCCGACCTGCTCAAATGGTTGCGTACCTACGACGCGGAGCAGGCCAAGCAGGTCTGCCCGCTGCTGGACGCTTTTGTCAAATCAAAACTCGCATAGGACATGGCAAAGAAAAGGCTTACACCACAGGACCGGATGGCATTGGAAGGGTGGAACGAACTGGTCGCTTCCATCCGGGAAAGCTCGGACATCAACCCGGCGGATTCCACCGCCGAGATCGAGGCCAGAAAAAAACGGCTGGAGGCGGACGACGAGGCATGGTTCCGCTACTACTTCGCGCAGTATTACACCTGCAATCCCGCCGACTTCCACAAGAGGGCGACACGGCGTATGATGGCGCATGAAAGATGGTACGAGGTCAGGGCCTGGTCACGAGAGCTGGCCAAGTCCGCACGCGCCATGATGGAGATCATCAAGCTGGCGCTGACCCGCCGGGTGCGCAACGTGCTGCTCATCTCCAACTCGCAGGACAACGCCCAGCGTCTGCTCCTGCCCTTCATGGCCAATCTCGAGGAGAACCAGCGTATCATACAGGACTACGGGACGCAGAAAAAGCCGGGCGCGTGGGAAACAGGGGAATTTACCTGCCAGTCGGGATGTTCCTTCCGCGCCATCGGAGCCGGGCAGTCGCCCCGTGGTACACGTAACAAGAACTTCCGCCCGGACTGCATCCTGATTGACGATATAGACACCGACGAGGAATGCCGCAACCCGGAACGCATCAAGGCCAAATGGAAGTGGCTGGAAGAGGCACTGATACCGACCATGTCCGTATCCGGACATTACCGGGTGCTGTTCAACGGGAACATCATCGCGGCGGACTGCTGCATCACACGCGCCATTGAAAAGGCAGAGGAACTGAAAACGAAGGGCATCGGGCATGTGGATATCATCAACATACGGGGTAAAAACGGCGTATCCTCATGGCCCGAAAAGAACTCGGAAGAGGACATCGACCTGTTCCTATCCCTGGTCAGCGCGTCCGCCGCCCAGAAGGAGTTTTTCAACAACCCGGTGGCCGACGGCGAGGTGTTCCAAGAGATCGCCTACGGGAAAGTGCCCGCCCTCTCCAAATTCAAGTTCCTCGTCATCTACGGCGACCCCGCGCCGGGCGAGAACAAAAGCAAGAAGAGCTCCACAAAGGCGCTCTGCCTCCTGGGAAAAATCAGCGGGCGGTTATACGTCATCAAGGCATTTCTCAACCGGGGATTGAACGCGGAGTTTATCCAGTGGTACGTGCAGCTGCTGGATTTCGTAGGCGGACGATGCCCCGTGTACTGTTACATGGAGAACAACAAACTGCAAGACCCCTTCTTCCAGCAAGTGTTCCAACCACTGGTCAGGAAGGCGCGCCGCGAGCAGGGCGTGGAACTCTACATCAGAGGCGACGAGGACAAGAAAACGGACAAAGCCACCCGCATCGAGGCCAACCTCGAACCGCTCAACCGGGAAGGGAACCTCATTTTTAACGAGGCGGAACGGGACAATCCGCACATGAAGCGGCTGGCAGACCAATTCCGGCTCTTCAACCTACAGCTTACATATCCCGCCGACGGGCCGGACTGCGTGGAAGGCGGGAACCGTATCATAGACCGTAAACAGCGCGACATGGAACCGGCAAAGAAGATCGCCCGCAGCGTGTTGCGCAAAAACAACAGGTACAGACAATGAGCCAATTTATAGAACTGACAGATTATGACGCCAGTATCCACCGCGAGATACTGGACGCGCTGACACGCGAGGACGAGTCCATCGTGGAGATATGCGAGGACCGTACGCTGGCCGAAATGAGAGGATACCTCTCACGGCGGTATGATTGCGACCGCCTGTTCGCCGCGACCGGTCAGGAACGCAACCAGCTGGTGCTGATGATGGCCGTGGACATCACGGTATACCACATCTTCTGCATCCACAACCCGCGCAACATGTCCTCCGTCCGAAAAGACCGCTACGACCGGGCAAAGGAATGGCTGGAGGCGGTGGCGGACGGAAACATCAGCATCGACGGCGCACCGCTGCTGCCGCAGGAAGAACGCCGGACACGCTCCGGCTTTATCATAAAAAGCAACCGTAAACGTTCAAACCATTTTTAAATCATGGGAAGAAGAAAGAAAAATACAGGGCGCATCACCGTAGGCGGGAACTTGCGCCGGCCGGGCATCACGGGCACGCAGACCATCGTACTCACGCAGCCCAGACGTTTCGGCATCGACATCGCCGACATGACGGCGGCCATCCGCGCCTTCGAAAACGTGGACTACTCACGCCGGTTCAAATTGTACGACCTGTACAGCGACATACTGATGGACACGCACCTGTCCAGCGTCATCGACAAAAGGGTCGAGGCCGTGCTGGCACTGGACATAGAGTTCCAGCGAGGCGGGAAACCGGACGAGCGCATAAACGAGCAGTTGCAGTCGCCGTGGTTCCGGCGCTGCATCGAGGATATCCTTGCCGCCCGCTGGTGGGGATTCTCGCTCATGCAGTTCTACCGCGAAGGGCCGTGGATCAACTACGACCTTATTCCCCGAAAGCACGCCGACCCCGTGCGCCGCCTCATATTACGCCATCAGACGGACATCACGGGAACCCCGTGGGATGAATACCCCGACCTGCTCTTTGTCGGGGACAAGGACGATATGGGGTTATTGGCAAAAGCCGCGCCGTGGGTTATCTACAAGCGTAACGACATGGCCGACTGGGCGCAGTTCGCCGAAGTCTTCGGGATGCCCATACAGGAGTACACCTACGAGACGGACGACGACGAGGCACGCCAGCGCGCCATCGAGGACGCGACGGGCATCGGATCATTGGGCGTGTTCATTCATGGCAAGGACACGGAACTGAACCTCAGGGAAGCGGGTAACAAGAGCGGATCGGCAGACCTATACGACAAACTCTGCGAGCGTTGCAACAGCGAGATATCGAAACTGGTACTGGGCAACACGCTGACCACGGAAGCCTCCAAGACCGGGACACAGGCCCTGGGAACGGTACACAAGAAGGTGGAGGACAAAAAGCTGAAGTCGGATTGCCGTTTCCTGCTGAACGTGCTTAACTACGACATGACCGACATCTTCCAGAGGGTGGGTATCGATACGGCAGGCGGAAAATTTTGTTTTCCCGAGCAGAAGGAAACGGACACGAATACCGAAATGACTGTCCTCTCCACCCTGAAAAGGGACTTCAACCTGCCCATCGATGACGATTTCCTCTATGAAAAATTCGGCATAGAGAAACCGAAGAACTACAAGCAGCTGAAAGCGGAAGCCGCCCAAAAGGCACAAACACCGGCCTCGCCCGTTCCGCCGGAAGGCAAAAAAGAAAAGCCCGAGGAAAAGCCGGACAAAGAGGATGAAGCCCCCACGGGGAGACAGAAAAGGAACTTCATGGCGTGGCTGAAGAGTTTTTTCGACCACGCCCCGCACAAAGACGGGGCGGCTTTAGACTGGTAGTCGACACCCTTTACCGGGATGCCGCGGGCGAGGTATCCTCCGGTTTCACCTTTGACCGGGACGTACTGGAGGCGTTCGTGCGCCGCATCTATGAAAAGGACTTCCACCCCATGACGGACATCGAGTTTCAGATGTTCCGTGCCGTCTGGGATACGCTCGACATCGCCACCGAAAAAGGGTTCGGAAAGCGTCCGGCGGATGATCCGGATCATGACTTCTACGAGGAGCTGAAACGAAACAACGCCGTGTTCGCCGCCTTCAAGGTGCACCGGATGCAGAACGACATGGCCGCACTGCTGCTCGATTCAAACGGTGTTTTAAAACCGTTCGAACGGTGGGCAAAAGAGGTCATGCCCATCGCGGACCATCAAATCTACCAGTGGCTGGAGACCGAATACGATACGGCGATAATCCGGGCGCACCAGGCCGCCGACTGGCGGCAGTTCGAACGCGAGAAGGACGTGCTACCCAACCTGAAATGGATGCCGTCCACCTCCCTGCATCCGGGAGCCGACCATCGCCGGTTCTGGGGAACGATACGGCCCATCGATGATCCGTTTTGGAATAACCACCGGCCGGGCGACCGCTGGAACTGCAAATGTTCTCTCTCATCCACGGACGAGGAGCCTACCCCCCTACCCGACTTCGATCCCGCCGACAAACCGCAGGACGGGTTGGAGAACAATCCGGGCAAGGATGCCAGACTGTTCTCGAACAAGCATCCGTATGTAGTCAACGCCCATCCGGGAGCTGGGGAAGCGGTGGACGCCTTGACAAGACGGATAAATGAAATGATAGCGGAAATGCCGGGTAACCTGACGTATGAGGAAAAGAAGGCCATCGCCATGCATAACCTTGAACTGGAAAAAGTTCTCGGGATCACCAAAGGCAAACCCATGAGCGTGGAAGAAGCGGACAAGCAGAATGCAAATCCGAAACATACAAATGAGTTCGTATTAGACCCTAACGGAACTTATCGGGATAAAGCCGGGCGAAGATATAGAAAGAACATGGAATACGACCGGGAAAAAGCCAGACCCTACAACATCAATTGCCAGACTTGTGCTCCGGCCTATGCCTTACGTTTAAAAGGATTTGATATCACGGCAAAAGGGAATGTGCCCGGTTCAAAACTGGAGTATCTGAGCAAAGGACGCGCTTTTGAAGTCTGGAAGAATGCGGACGGAACAACTGCGCAACATACCAGCATTAACGAGTGGCTTTACACAAAGGGATACTTGAAAATGACGCCCAAAAGGTATATGGAGTTTTTCAATGAAATCTGCAAGGAAGAGGGCGTTTATGAATTGTGCATCGGTTGGAAAAACGGAGGCGGACACGCTACCATCCTACAACGATTTGCCAACGGGGAACTTCGTTATATAGAACCGCAAAGCGATAACTCGGCCGGATCGGGGATGGAGTGGAAGGATGTCAAATACCTGTGTGAGATGGGAGAGGCAACTTCTCACAGCTGCAGGGGGATCATGAGAATAGACAACAAACTATTCAACCTCGACTTCTTCGACATCTTTGACATATAAGCCTATGAAATCGAAGACTGAAGGCCCTGTTATCTCGATGGCCTCGCCGTCTTTGTACAAGTACAGGAACGGAAAGCCTATAACAAGATCATCCGGTAGACGCAACAACCACGCCTTTTGGCCGTCAACGTCACCCAGATACTCAAGATTGCCGCCATATTGTTCCATCATGTTGCCGGCTTCTTTGATTACTTGTTCAGGTATGTTCATAAAAAGATAGTTTTCACAAAAATACGGTTTTTATTTGAAAGGACAACAATAATATGGATATAAAAGATTTTTCGGCCTCGCTCAAGGCTAAACAGAAGGAACTGGACACGCTCATGCGCCGCGAGCTGCCCATCAAGGTGGGGCGCATAGCCAAAGACCATTACCAGGATAACTTCCGAAAAGGCGGTTTCGTGAACGGAGGACTGAAACGATGGCCGCAGACGAAACGACAAAGCTCTGGCTCCAAGTCGGCGGCGGCAGGTTACAGCCCGCTGCTCTCGCGACGCAACCATCTGTTCTCTTCCGTCAAATATACGCCGGGAGACTACCGCGTCAGGGTGGCCAACGACGTGGAATACGCCCCGCTGCATAACTGGGGAGGCGAGACACATCCAACCGTGACACCCCGGATGCGGAAGTTTGCATGGGCGATGTATTACAAAGCGGTAGGCAAACGGAAAAAGGGTAAAACAAGGCAGGGGGAACTGCCGCCGGAGGCCGGTATGTGGAAAGGGCTCGCCCTTACCCGGAAGAAAAAGCTGAAGGTAAAAATCCCCCAACGCCAGTTTATCGGTGAAAGCACGGAATTAAACAAACAAATCAGGCAAACCGTCGAAGCGGAAATAAGAAACATTTTAAAATAAACAACATGGAAGAACTGTACATCGCAATCCTGGAAAGGATAAAAAATGAAATGCCGGAAATAGCCTACATCGACGAGGACTACGGCCAGCTGGAAGGAACAGGCTCAGAAAACGAGGATTTTTATCCGGTGACGTTTCCATGTGTACTGGTAGGAAACACCGAAGCGGACTGGAAAGACATCGGAATGGGGACGCAGGCGGGAGAAATAACATTGACCGTCCGGCTGGGCATCGACTGTTACCACGATACCCACATCGGAAGCGGAACGACCGGGCATATCAAGAAGCGTATGGAAATGGCCGGGAAACTATACCGGACACTGCAAAATTTCCAGTTCTGCCGGAACATGGACGAACTGGTCAGAATCAAAAGCCGGGATTATACCCTGCCCGGAAACATCAAGGTGTATGAATTTGTGTTCTCGTTCAGCTATCGCGATGAATCCGCGCTATTGGATAGCCGGCATCGTCCGTGAACAGGGAAAGCTGCTTGAAGGTCAAACGGGGCGCACGGACTTTGGGAACAGGGTGGATATCCGGATCGACCTTGCTGCGTTCACGGATAATGGCCATGATGCGCTCCTCCGACAAAAAGAACTCCTCGGAAAGGATCTTCAGGGCACGGTCGAAGCGGACGCTCTGCGCCTCCGTCCAATAATAGTATCGTCGGCACAGGGCTTCATCCCGTTTTCTGATCAGCTGTTTATCTCGTCCTTTGGCCATAGAATCAATATATTTAATACAAAAGTACAGTTTTATGCCGTATTTTAGGCGGCATCGGCTTTTAAGTTTGTTTGGACAGACGGTTTTTAAGTTTGTTTAAAACCAGCCATCCTAAAAAACAATCGGCAGGACAGCTTTTTGTACTTCCCACCGATTGACTTTTTATGTAAAGAATACCCGAATATCACTATACAAGTATTCTGCAATTACGTTAACCATACTACATATAAATGTTTATTACTATTCTTTTATCACTAATCCAATCCTAAGGTATTCAAAAATCATCTCTATTTTTCTTTGCCCCAAATTCATTTTACCATTCAGAAACAGGGACATCGAACTTTCTGCAAGGCCAATATGCTCCGCAAGGTCTTTGCCTTTTATTTTGCGGAGCTTCATGGCTTCTTTTATTGTCCCCCTAATCATTCCCAAGACAGATAATATTCATCACCGACAATGATACAGTGGGTGTAGTCACCCAAATTAACGTCATTGTCTTTAAAGGTCTCCAATATTCTCTCTTCAACATCCAGAAGTTCAACCTCTGTTCCACCCTTTAACATATCAAGCAACTCATTGTCGCATTCTACCAGTCCAAGAAATGTACGTCTGTTATTTGGAGTATCAAGTATACCATAAGTGCTACATCCTACTAAATTGCTTAAAGTCTTCATATCTTTATTTTTTTATTGTTACTACTTGTTTTTTGATTACGCTACAAAGATACGGAAAGTTTAAGTAATACCAAATATTTAAGGCTAAAAATTTAAGTAATACTGAATATTTAACATTTAAGAGGTAAATTGAATATGTCAAATACCGTTCGATTGCCTATAATTCACTTTTTTAGAAAGTTTGTTTAAACCAATCACCCTAAAAAACAAGCGGCGGAACAAAAAAGCTGTTCCTCCGCTTGCTAATTATTATCCGGTTATTTCGTCGATTCCAACTGTTGCAATCGTTTCAAGTGGTAAACCACCGCCTCGAAAAACTCAAGGCTTATCTCACTTTACCGCTTTCTGGCTCTGCTTCTCAATCTTGGGATTTGTTCCTTGATAATTTCCGCCGTTCCTTCGGCATTTTTGACGCATTGTGCCACACTGGGAACCAGTCCTAAATCTTTCGTGTTCATAATTCAATCCTCTATTATATCGTTTCTTAACAATAAACGTTTCATGCTCCTGTCCCTTTCCGCTTTGCTGGGGTAATAATCACCGCTTCTTTTCCAGCTATGCGGATTGGATTTACTTTTGATTTTTATGTGTGGAGAAGGATAATCCATCCGGCGAAGTATAGTATAACCTGCCTTACATAATTTGGCTTGATCTGTCGCATTCATATTCAACATATATTAAAACCTTCCGACTGTTCACAGAAATCTGCCAGCATTTCTATCTTACGCAAGAACTCTTCAGCCGGTGGTTCCGCTTTTTCCCCTAACATAGATTTGATCTTGATTTGTGCCTGTTCCGACAGCTGGTCCCATTCTTCCTTCAACCCCCTTTTTACAGAGACATACCCCCTAAAGAGCCTCGCCATGATACAGGCTTCTTCTTTTGTGACTTCAAATCCGTCATTGCTTACCGGACTACCATTTTTCCGGGAACCGTCATAAATATATTTTCCCGGAGAAAAGGTGTGGTCTCCATAGCCGAACAGGTAGCAAGCACCAGTTTCGTTCAGTATGACGGGCCATGTAAATATCATTCCGCTTTTACAATCGACCCCCTTTTTCTTTGGTATCAAATCATATCCCATAATTCATTGTTTTAAAATTGTTTCAATTTTTTTTAGTTATGAGCCATACGGTAGATATTCAACCACCGTATGCCATTATTTATTTCTTCATTAAGTCAATGCGCTCTTTCAATGCGAGAAGGTAGTCGTGCATCTGTATTTTTTGCCGCTCCATTAAAGCAACCTGATTTTCACCGGCTATTTCAACAGCATCTTTTCGGCCAAGAAACAGGACTAACTTATTATGTTTGTCCATCAACTCATTATATTCGATATACATACGATCAAGAGGTGTATCAGCTACATGGTATGCCTTTTCAAACACATCTTTAGGACTCCAGCTATCATATCCGTCTTCATAACGGATATGATAGCCGGGCTTATCAAAATCTTCTGCATAGATTCCTTCTCTAAGCAAGTGTTTCCCAAACGCATCACCTTTTGTCATAGGTTCAGCTTCTATCTGTTTTGTTCCAATGTACTTTTTCATATCAATATGGGTTTTACAAAGCCGCCCAAGGCTCAGTTATTATATGTCGTCTTCCGGCACGTAAGCCGACACATACGTTGTTACCTCGCACGACACGATGACGCGCCCCGAACCTTTGCACTGGGGGCAAGCTTCACCGTCTTTCACGCCTTTTCCCTCACAGACTTTGCACGCCACGATATGCGGCGGGATTGTTCGCTCACGTTTGGGACTAAACTTTTCCACAATGGCCGGTTGCGATGCTTCCGGCTGTTTTACCTGTCTCCTTTTGAATCTTTCTAAAATGCTGTTCATACGTTTTTGAGTTTTCATTGTTCTTCTTTCCATTCAACTGTCACGACCGCCTTCAGACGTTTGTTCCCTTTACACACGGGGCAATCCTGTTTGACGCGCTCCCCGTAATCATCCACTCCCCAGAACCAGCCGTTGCCGTGGCAATAACTGCAGGGGAAGCCGCCGAACTCGACCCGTTCGACAGGACACTCTTTCGGGAAGAGCGGCGGCTGGATCAATAGCGCGTGTTGTTGCTTGCTCATGCCTCTGTCATTCCTAATGGTATCGCTATCCATGCCCCGTTATCGTTCTTGACCTCGGCCCGGATGAACTGTTTGCTGATGGCCGGCTGGTAGGCTTCCTCGATGATCTGCACGCCTTCCATGAAACGCTCGTTTCCCGATTCCTCGGCTATCTTGCGAAGCTGGACGATACGACTTGCCTTCAGCGTTCCTTGCGCGTTACGGGCCAACAGACGGAGTACCATCTTAACGAGCGCCTTCGTTTCCTCGTTATTGGCAAGCCCCTCGATATACTCCTTTACGATGGCGATACCGTCCTCCACCGTGTCACGGTAGCCGTCGGTCTCATAATACCCTACGGTGATACGCTTGTCCCCCGCCGTATTGGTGAAGGTGTCTGTACGCTGGCCGTCCTTTTTCAGTTTCAAGACTTCCGACTTCATGTCGATCACGCGGCGGAAGTTATTCAGTACGCCGTTCTTCACGGTCTTGATGCAGTCGCTGACCGCTTGCAAGTCCGGGATCGCCTCCTCGATCGTTTCGTCCACCAGTTCCTTGTAGGCCTCACGGTCACGTTTGGCCTGTTCCTTGGCTCGCTTGGCGGCCTGTTCTGCCTTGAATGCTTCAAACTGTTTCAGTTCTTCGTCCGTCATTTCAACGGCTTTTCTTTCTTCTGTCATAGCTTTAATTAATTTAGTTGTGAATAATCCGTGTTCTTTTTCCTGTCTTTCCTTTGGATGATCCGGAGTTTGATGGCCACCGTATCCAGTTCCCCGGTCGTCAGCCGGGCGAACTTCTTGCCCGCGATCCGGGGATTCTGGCAGTAGGCATCCACCCGCCCCCAGTCGGTCGTGTCAATACCCTGCTTTTGCATCAACTTCAGCACCGTGGAGCGTTTCTGCCGCAGCTGCTCACGGTAGATTTCCCGCGCCTTGTAATTCTCATCCATACGCTGCATGTCCTCGCACATGGCGTCGTACTCGTTAACGGTCATTTCCCGGAGCGATTCGGTTCGTCCTCCGGTGTATTGGCTGACCAGCGAGGCTTTCAACTCATCCTTATCCTCCGTGGGCAAACGGTTCAAGAGGACATAAAAACGTGCGTAGTTCCTGCTCATTCGAAGTCCTCCTCTTTAAGTCCGTACTCGGCCATCAGCGCATTATGAGAGAGCCCGGTAAGCCGTTCCGACAGTTCGGTAAACATGAAAGACTGCTCGCTGAATGAAAAGCCTTCCGACTTTTTGATGGCGTAGTTTACAATTGCTTCTATCACTTCATCCATGATCCGGTTATTTTGATTGTTCAACTTCTTTTATCGCCACCTTGCAGCGGGTGGCATTCACGATTTTGTCAGCCAGCTCCAGCTCCTCGACCTCGACGACTATCAAACCGGCGGTCTTGGCACGCCGTACCCGGATGTCACCGGGATATTCACCCTCATTCCAAAGCAGGAGCACATGGGCAGCGTATTGCGGCTCCATGCCTAACTGGTAAACTTTTTTCTTGCTCATCATTTGTACACACCGATTTTTTCCCTGTCACTCCAATATTCTTCGGCCAGTTGCGGATAAGCAACATATTCCCCAGTCTGTCCTTTAAACCTCCCTTTACTGAATGCGATTCCGCCCTCGACCCATATTTTCAGCGTGGCATCATACATCAACCCAACAGCGGCATCCCCTCTTGGATTCTTGCCTTGTGCATGGCTGATGAAGATAAACAGCTTGTTCGGGAAGGCCTCTTTCAGACTGATATAGTCGCGGTAACTCATCCGTGTGTACTGGAAACTTTCTACCACGACGATATTGTAACTCTTATGCTGGCGAAGCCTTGTTTTCAGGGCTTCCATGTCTTCCTGTATGAATGCCAAACGGCGGCTCACTTCCGACATGCCGTGCATCTTGAGGTTGTTCTGAACTGTCAGACAAGCTCCCTCTTCCAGACTGTCGTACAAGACCCTGTCGTATTTGCAGAGCTCTTTGCAAAGCTGCATGACAAAAGAGGTCTTTCCATTTCCACTGTTACCCCATATAAACCACACACCAACACGTTCTGGAGTCCCGAAGGCGGCTTTCCATTTTCCCTCAAAAGGGAAAGTATTATATTTCTTATCCAATATATCTTTTACGCTTAATGCTCGTTTCATACCTTTTTTGAATAGTGTTCAAATACCGTTTGAACAGTTGTATTTATTGTTCATTCATTCGTTTTGCCCGGTGGATGGCTTTCTTTACCCGGCGGAGGTCGAAGTCGCACGGCTCGGCATCGCGGATTACTTCATCTATCTTCTTTTTGTCGCTCAGCCCGTTAGCCACGCAAATGGAATACACGTCGGTGGCAGAAGTTTCTTCCAGTTCGAAATACTTTCGCCCCATACGGCTGAAAAACTCCTTATATCCCGGTTTCCTGTAACGCAGCCCACGTTCTATGCGCTTTTTGATATAGTCGGTACTCATGAAGATAATCCCGCTTTTGTCCTCCAGTTTATTGTATAGGCTGATGAAATAATGGAATACGGGTTCGGTCAGCTTGTCTGCTTCGTCGAATATCAGCAGCGGGGCTTCCATTTGAATAATGTCGTCCAGGATCAATCCCCATATTTCGCGGATATTGTGTCCGTCTGTCCGGATTCCGACCTTGTGGGCTATCTCACGCACGAAATCGCCCTTCTTCATGTCCTCGGAGCAAAGGATATAGAAAACCTCCTTGTGCTCTTCCGTGTAGATGCGTGCCGTCGTAGTCTTTCCGCATCCGGCTTCACCAACCACCCATGTTACGTTGCGCCAGTGCTGGGCATCGTCCAGTGCGTAGCTTATTTCCTGGTAAGCGGATGTTTCCACAATCTGCCAACCTGTTTCAGCCTTTCCGCTGCCCACCTGTGAAGCAATGTTGCGGAACATGTCGTCCGAAATATTATCGTATTTCCCATTCATTATGCTACTGATCGTGCCGACACTCGTGTTTTTCAAACTGCCAGCAGCCTTATTCTGGCTTGGATATTTGGCGACGTATGCCCTGAGAGCTTCACGGATAGCGTCTTTTTCTTTTGTACTTAATAATTCCATATTGTTTGCATTTTATTGATTTCTTATTTACTACTTTATAATTTGCCTGCCACTTTCCGGTAGTCCACCTCGTTGTTTTCCTTCAACTGGTCCCAAGTCATGAGGCTTGCCTTCTTGGTGGTCCTGCCCAGTTGTATTTCTTCCGGATCACGGCTGTATTTCCTGGTTCTGCGGTCGATTTCACGCTGCACCTCTTTGGTTACGCCTTTCAGTTTCGGAGTGCTCAGACCGTTCTGCTCTGGGGCAACGCCGTAAGCGTATTCTATTTCTTTCGCTATCACCTGACGTTCGATGCGGTCGCGTATATTTGCTTCCTGTTCCCTGCGGATAAATTCAGCCTCGCCCTCTGCCTGGTCCTGAATAGCACGGTGAACAACCATGTAAGGCTCAGCCACCCGCTCAAACCTGAGCTGTCCGGCATTGTCTTTCCAGTACAGGCGGATGCTTCGGAGGTCGTTCGGGTCGTATTTGACATAGAATTTGCGGTATGTGTTTTTCCGTCGCCATTCGTGGTCAGGTTCTCCGGGTGCCGAGAACACCTCGTAGGGCTTCTTCAGGCTGCCTATGGTTATCTGTATACCCTGGTCGGTGAAGGTTACCGGGCGTTTTGCCCATATCCAGAATATGTCTACCATATCGTGTACCGTCACCACGTCAGTTTCCTCGTTCTCGCTCTTTTCATACATTTCTATGCGGGGAATACCTGTCACCGGGTGCGGTGCTGCATTCCATGCACGGCGTGCTTCAGCGTAATGTGCTTTCAACTCGTCCAGGGTGAAAAGCTGGTCTTTGTTTTCTTCTATGAATTCCAGGTTCGGACGGCTTTCGGCTTTAGTTGCCGTGATATTCATACCTGTAAACCGCCAGTCCTTATGCAGTTCCTGCGATTGGAACCTGCCAAATATGCTTTCAATCGTCTTGCTTTGGCCGCTGTAAGGAGCAGTCGGGCGGTGGATATGGCATATTTTGTCGAAGAACCCTTCTTCTTTAGAGTCTTTATCCTTTTCCAACCGTTTATGCCCGCCCTGGTTATCGTGCACAATTTCAAAAGGCTTATGCCCGCTTACCTGTATTGCCATACGGTAGGCGTTGTATTGAGCTTCGAAATTCTCGTGGTCGCTGATGTAGTAGCCTAAAAGAACCTCGCTGTAAGCGTCTATGACTTCATACACCATAGTGGTGCGTATCTTTCCATCCTCGTCCCTGTAATACAAGTTAAGCTTCGTTCCGTCGCCGTACCAGAGTGTGTCGCGCCGGTCGGGTAGTTTCGTCTTATGCTTCCTTCCGTAACGCTGATGGGCTGCCAGTTCGCCAAATACGGCATCATACCAAAGCGGCTCTATTTCCGGACGTTCAAACCATTGAACCATGCTCCGTTTGCTTTTGAGCGGTTTCCAGTTCTTTTCTAAGGCGATACGGTTTATTTCATCGAATATCTGGGCGTAGTTGTAGACCGGGACACGACTCCGGCGCAAGGCAATCAGTTGGCGGCCCATCTCCGGAGTGATCTTTACGGTGCTTTTGTTACCGACCTTTCCGGAAATAAGGGATATATACCCATCTTTCTTATAAAAACGAATCTTTTCCCCACGGCTCTTTCATTTAAAGTAGAAGTAATGATGTATTGCTCCTTACCCGATT
>ERZ1673699.1154-NODE-1154-length-22639-cov-6.415693_pt1 | contig 22639 bp, 14 predicted proteins | sample MGYA00580229_ERZ1673699 | MGnify/ENA primary metagenome ERZ1673699 (study PRJEB41218, sample SAMN15661785) | gut metagenome | host: Homo sapiens | place: Canada: London | collected 2015-08-20/2019-03-30 | study: EMG produced TPA metagenomics assembly of... | reverse complement strand
ACAAGGACCGTGACCCGCGCCTCGACCAGTCGATCATCATGCCGGGCACGGACAACGGCCGCGGCACGATCTTCCTTCCGAGTTCTTCGAACCACACGGGCATGAAGATCCGCAAGTGGAACGACTACACCGAGACCGAGAAGAACAACTCGGAACACAACATCATCCTGATCCGTTTCGCCGACGTGCTGCTGATGCGTGCCGAGGCGCTCGTGGAATCGGGAACGTTCGACGAGGCCGAAGTCCGCGGGCTGATCGACCGCGTACGTCAGCGTCCTTCGGTGATGATGCCGAAGGTCGAGGACGTCGAAGGCACGGAGCTCGATGCCAATGCGCTGCGGGCCGTCATCCGCCACGAACGCCGCGTCGAGTTCGCTTTCGAGGGCACCCGCATTTCGGATATCCGCCGCTGGCGGATCGGTCCCGAAATGATGACCGACGCCTACGGCTACAAATATCAGGACGTGCGCCTCAGCCCGCCGAAGTACATCCCCTACAAGGTCGACACGCGATCGTTCAACCCCAACCGGGATTACCTGTGGCCGATCCCGCAGAACGAGATCAACACCAATCCCTTTATCAACGCCCCGAACCAGAATCCCGGTTACTAAACCGCCGTTTCACAGAACGCGCAGACAAGCAGTCCCGACCCGGCTGCTTGTCTGCCATAAACCCGAACAGCCGCAACGATGAAAAAAGCGCTCTGCATACTCGCCCTCCTCGGCCCGCTGACCCTCTTCGGAAACGGTCCGCGCATCGGCGATTCCCGGATCGGCATTTCGTGGCAGAAAAGCGGCGAAGGCTGGAAGCCCGAACGGATGGAACTCCGCGACAGCGGGCAGACATTCGCCTGGGGCATTCCCGACGGCGGCTACACCGTGCTCTACACTTCGGAAGCGCCGTCGACGGAGAGCGAGACCGTCGTCAACCGGGGCGGCGACACGCTGTGCTTCGACATCGACCGTTTCCACTGCATCGCCCCGAGCTACCGCAAAGCAACCTCCTCCGTGCCGCTGAACCGTGCGGGCGAAGCCTTCCGGCTCGTGCCGCAGGAGATGCACCGCAGCGGCGACACCCTCCGTTTCGAAGCCTCGGGCGAACCCGGACGACTCACGTCCGAATGGTGGGCCGACGCGGCCCATCCGGGCAACCTGTGTGTGCGGATGACTTTCACCGCAGCACGGGCAGGCTATTATTCCCTTTCAACGCCGGCCACGGCCACACTCCCCGAAGAACAGTTGGCGTGGGGATGCATCCCGGGATTCTTCCAGGGCGACGCCATCGAATCCGACTTCCATCTGGCTTACATGTACGGCCAGGGACTGCCGCACCTGCCGGTGGTCTGCAACGAGAATACCGTGACCACGATGGCCTCGCTGCTGACCGACAGGCAGGGACTCACGCTGGCCGTCATTCCCGGGCCGGGTTACGACCGGAAACCCTACGCGGGCGACCGGCGCACGCACGGAGAATGCTGGTGCACGGGACTTTCGCACATGACACGCGACGGACAGCTTTGCCCTACGGCCTGGCACCCGGTGCTCGGCGAGGAGGGTTCATGGCTCGAAGCAGGCGGCCAAACCCGTTTTGCGTTTCGTTACACACTGCGCCGCACCGACTGGTACGAAGTTTTCAAACACGCCGTTTACGACATCTACGGACTGAAAAGGGAGCTCGCCCTGCGGCGTTCCCGCTTCTCGCTCACCGACCGGCTCGAAGCGATCTACCGCTATGTCTGCGACGACTCGCTTTCGCTCTGGCGCACAGAGCGCTGTGAGGGTGTCGAGATCGGTGCGCAGGCCTATCTGGGCAGCGTCGTCGGCTCGGAGAAAGACGCCATGAAGAACGCCGACGCCGGTGCGGTGTGGATGCTCGCGGCAATGACCGGCGACAGTCTGCTCCGGCACGGCCGCCTGCCTTACATCCGCAATTTCAAACTCATGCAACAGGGCGGACACGGCGACCGCAACCGCGGCGCGGCGCTCGGGCAGTACTACCTTTCGAAAAAGGGAGCGTTCGTCGAGGAGTGGGGCAACCACATCGAACCGATCGGCATCACCTATTACACGCTGATCGACATCGGCAACATCCTGCTCTTCGAGCCTCGGGACACGCTGCTGCGCGAGAAACTGCGCGAAGGCGCCGATCTGCTGCTCTCGCTGCAACATCCGGACGGCAGTTTCGACGTGGCCTATGACAAACTCACGGGCAAGGCGCTCTTCACCGACCTCGAAGACCTGCGTCCCACGTTCTACGGACTGCTGGTCGCCCACCGCATCCTGGGCGAACGGAAATACCTCGATGCGGCGCTCCGCGGCGCCGACTGGTATGTCGGGCACGCCGTCGACCGGGGACGGTTCCTCGGCGTGTGCGGCGACGCCCGTTTCATCAACGACTTCGCCACCGTGCAAAGCGCCCAGGCGCTGCTCGAAACATACGAAGCGAGCGGGAACGAACGTTATCTCGATGCGGCCGTCCGTGCAGCACGCCTCTACGCCTGCTCCATCTACACCCACCCGCGGTCGGAGGATACTCCCGTCCGACGGAAAGGCCGCGAACTGCGCGACTGGCAGCTGAGCCAGACGGGACTTTGCTTCGAGCACGGCGGAAGCACGGGATCGGCGACCAAGAGCGGCCCCATCCTGCTGACGAGCCATTGCGGGCTCTACACCCGGCTGGCGGCAATGACCGGCGACAGCCTTTTCGTCGATCTGGCACGCACAGCGGCCATCGCCCGGGAGGAGTTCCTCAACCCCGACACGAAGATCGCCACCTACTACTGGTCGCAGTTCGACCGCGGCCCGGGACCTTTCCCGCACCATGCCTGGTGGCAGCTGGGATGGATCGTCGATTACCTGCTCTGCGAAGCCGAATGCCGCAGCCAAGGGTTCATCGCCTTCCCCCGGGGCTTCGTGACGCCCAAGGTCGGACCGCAGCGCATCACGGGATTCGCACCCGGACGCATCGGAAATGACGAAGCGAACCTGATCCTCCGCCCGGGGCTCGTCCGCACGGGGTGTCCCGACCTCGACTGCCTGACGGCGCTTTCGACCGACGGCCGACGGCTTTACATCGTTCTGCTGGGCAGTTCGGCACACGAAAACCGGGGCCGGATCACCCTCGACGTCACGAAACTCGGCTGGCAGGGCATCGACCGGGTCCGTGCCCTGACACCGGAAACCGAACGGCTCCCGGACACGGAAGCAACCGCCTGCACGATCGACGGATTCGGACTTAAACTATGGGAAATAACACGCAAATAAGATGAAATACGGATTGATGACAGCGGCACTCGCCGCAACCTTATGGCTCGCCGGCTGCGGCTCTTCGATACACTTTCCGGCGACGGACGGCGATGTCAGCGTCGCACCCAACGGCACGATCACCTTCCGGACGGAGGGCACGAAAAGCAGCTATGTCCCGGTCTTCACGGTCATCCGCACGCCCCGCGACCCGGAGTTGAAAATGCGCCCCGCAGGAATCGAAAACGTACTCTACAACGCCGCCACCTGGCGCTCGGAGAACGGCGACGCCCGGCGTGTCGAGCGCACCGCCGACCAGGTCGGCGACGGATTCGACGCGAACATCCTCGAAGGCGCCGTCGAATCCCGGACCTTTTCGCTCTTCAGCGTCGGTGAAAATATCGAAATGCACCCCTCCGGAGCCGTCGCCGACGGTGCAAAGGTCCGCTTCACCTACCCCGAACACGAACTTTTCGCCCTCGAAGCCGAATTGAGCATCGACTCCGTATCGGGCTATCCGATGCTCTCCTGCACACTGCACCCCAAGGCCGGCGGCTACTATTCGGTAGGCTTCACCGGCTACGAAGCGGCCGACACGGCGCGTGTCACGGAGCTGTGGCAGCCGATGATCTGGCAGGAGCGCCGTTTTCCCGACCGCAGCTATGCCACGCTGGCGTTCCGCTGTCCGGTGCCCTCGGCCTTCGTCACCACCGACGGCGTAAGCCGCGGCATCGTGGCCCATCCCGCAGAATTTCCTTTCGACCCGCTGCCCACCGCCGAGAACAGCCGTTTCTGCATTGCTCTCCGCACCGCCGACGGCAAAGCCGCACCGATGCTCTTCGCCCCCGTTCCGGGCGGCACGGAGTCGGAAATGGCGGCAGGGGACACCTACCGTTTCAACGCACTGCTGTTCGCCTGCAAAGGAAACACGACCGACGCCGTACAGCGCACCGCCGAGCGCATCTACGCTTTCCGCGACCTGCGCCACAACGACATTTCGACGCTCAACAGCACCATCGCCAACATCATCGGCTACACGATGAGCCGTTACAGCTGGTTCATCGACGAACAGAAAGGATGCGCCTACTCGACCGACGTGCCGGGCGCCGTGAAGAACGTCTCGGCGCTCAACCCGTTGGAAATCGCCCTGCTGAACGACAACGAGGCCGTTTACGAAAAACGCGCCTACCCCATTCTGGAATACATGCTCTCGCGCGAGAAATTCCTCTTCTCGGCCGACTCGACGCAGCGCATCCAATATCCGTCGCGTAAGCTCGACGGCCCCTGCGCCCCCATTTCGGAGCTGACGACGCTTTACAACGTCCTCCAGCGCAAGGACCCGTTCCTCGTGCGCCTCGCCGGGCAGGAATACGGCAAGAGCCGCGTCCGCAACCTCGATGTCCGGGAAGAGGGCCGCACCTGGAAAAACGCCCTGCACCTCTACCGGGTCACGCTCGACACAGCCTATCTGAACGAAGCCATGCGCGGCGCCGACGCCTATATCGCAGCCCGCATCGACACCCCGGCAGCCGACTTTTCGGACCCGGCGGCCGGAGGTTTCTTCTTCTGGACCGGTTTCGCCCCCAAGTGGATCGACCTGCTGGAGCTCTACGAAACGACGGGCAAAAAGCGTTATCTCGATGCGGCGCACCGCGGCGCACGGCTCTATACCCAGTATATCTGGTATTGCCCGGAGGTTCCCGACACGAATATCGTCGTGAACCCCGACGGCAAAGCCCCGCATTACGCCTATCTGAAACAGAAAGGGCATGCCCGGATGGACGCCCCGCGGGAAGAGGCCCCCGCCTGGCGGCTCTCCGAAATCGGGCTCACCCCCGAATCGTCGGGGACCTGCACGGGACACCGCGCTATCTTCATGGCCAATTACGCCGCTTGGTTCGTACGACTGGCCCACTACACGGGTGACGATTTCCTGGCCGTAATCGCCAAGAACGCCATCGTCGGGCGTTACCGCAATTTCCCGGGCTACCACATCAACACGGCCCGCACGACGGTCTACGAAAAGGAGGATTATCCGCTGCGCGGCCATAAGGAATTAGGGGTCAACTCGTTCCATTACAACCACATCATGCCGCAGGTATCGCTGCTCTACGACTACCTCATTACCGACGCACTATACCGCAGCCGGGGCGCAATCCGGTTTCCCGGCGAGTTCATCGAAGCCTACGCCTACCTGCAAAGCAAATTCTACGGACATCGTCCGGGCGAGTTCTACGGGGAGCAGGCATGGCTGTGGATGCCCGATAGACTGGCAGAAAGTTCCGACATCGAACTCAACTACGTGGCCGCCCGCGGCGAAGATGCCCTCTACCTCGCTTTCTCGAACCAATGCGGCCGCGAGGTCGTCTCCACGGTCCGACTCGACGCCGAACGGCTGGGCATCGACCGGAACACAACCTGCAAAGTCCGCCTGCTGAGTCCCGAAGGCTCGTGCAAAGACATGCGCGGGGGTGCATTCGAAGTCACCGTCAAACCCAACTCGCTGACCGCCGTGAAGATCGAAGGCGTCCGGCCGAAAGTCGCCGTCCAGCGGCGCCTGCTGGCGGTTCCCGAGGCATGGAGCAAGGATTATGCGGCCAGCAGCGACGACCGTGTGCGCTGCATGGTGCTCAACACGGGCAAAGGTGACTGCCACGCCTACATCTATTTCAATATCAGCGACACGGAATACGCCTCGGCGACAGCGGAGGTCAACGGCAAACGCCTCGGTTCGGCGACGTATCCCTACGAATTCACTTTCCCGGCCGACGCCGGACGCCTCGAAATCCGGACCTCGGCCCGGAAGAAAGACGGCTCCGTGACCGAATGGGTAACCCTCACGCTCGAAAAATAGCCTGCCATGAAACCGCTCCGTCTTCTCATCCTGACCGTCCTGCTTTCCGCCGCCTTCGGCGCACAGGCCCAGAAACTCGCTCCGGCGCCCTACCTCTGCGACAGCATGGTACTTCAGCGCGGCATGCCGCTTCCATTGGAAGGCACGGCAACCCCCGGAAGCACCGTCGAGGTATCATTTGCCGGACATACCGTCACGACGGAAGCCGATACACAGGGAGTATGGCAGGCCACGATTCCGGCTCTGGAGGCCAGCAGCCGGAACCGCACGATGGAGATCCGGTCCGGCGGCGAGACCGTGACGATCCGCGACATTCTGGTGGGCGAGGTCTGGCTGGCCGGGGGACAGTCGAACATGGCCTTCAAAGTCCGCGGCATGGAGTTCGACGACCGCCTCGCGCTGATCCGCGATGCCGACTATTCCGACGTCCGCTGCTACTACCGGGCCAACGTCGTCAGCGGCGGCAAACTGCTCGACACCTCCGACCGTCCCTGGTTGGGAGCCTACGGACGAAGCATCTACGACTGGAGCGCCGTGGCCTACCTTTTCGCCCGGGAACTGCACCGTGAACTGGGCGTTCCGGTAGGCATCGTCAACTGTTCGCACGGCGGCTCGACGGCCGAAGCATGGATCAGTCCCGAAGCGTTCGCATCCGATCCGGCGCTGAAAGCCGCCGTCGGCAAGGTCTACGACGGCATCGGAAGCCATTACAAAAATCCTTCGGTGCTCTACGAAAAGATGCTCGCCCGTTTCCGCGGCCTGGCCGTGCGCGGCGTCATCTGGTACCAGGGCGAGAGCAACGGCTATTTTCCGGAACAATACGCCACGGTATTCCCGGGACTGATCGCCGACTGGCGCCGCTTTTTCGGCAACGACAACCTGCCCTTCATCTTCGCCCAGCTCCCTTCCTACCGGGTTCCGGGCGACAAAAGCGGCGAACGCTGGGCCCGCCTCCGCCAGTCGCAGCTCAACACGGCCCGCACGGTCCCCCATACGGCCATGGTCGTAACGGCCGACTGCGGCGATGCGGAGAATATCCATCCCAAAAACAAATACCCCGTGGGCATACGGTTCGCCGCCGCAGCCAAAGAACTCGTCTACGGCGGCAAAGACCCCGGAACGCTGACATTACCCTGCCCCGCCTCGGTCGAGGGCCGCAGGGTCGAAATTTCCGTCGGCGGCATCCGCAACGGTCTTACCCTGCGCGGCGGGGAGTCCGGATTCGAGCTGCGCGATACGGAAGGAAACTGGCATAAAGCCGACCTGCACATCCGGGGCAACCTGCTGGAACTGTCCTCCGCGGAGGTACCGGTCCCGACCGGAGCGCGTTATGCCTGGGGCAACGTCAACACCCTCACGGTCTACCACAAGAGCGGCCTTCCGCTGCCGCCCTTCACCTTCGACACGGAACCTAAAAACACGAAACGATGAAAACCTTCACGATCACGGCCCTGCTGGCGTTGTTCTGCTCGTTCCCGCCGGTTCAGGCCCAGCAAACCGGGGAGATCGGCGGCGAAGCGCTGCAACTGCTCTCCCGGACCGACAACGGAAAATACGACCGTTACGTCACCGAATACAAACGCATGTATGCGATGTACTCCGGCGACAACTCGTTCGCCGACTACCTGACCGACGGTAAAAAGTACACGGTGATCGTCCCCGACAACACCGGCATCGAGGTCTACTACCGCACCGAGGGCTATGCCAACGGCAATCCTCCGCGCCTGCGCAACACCCTAAAATACAACATCCTCAAAGGCAAATTCGCCCCCGGGTCCTTTCAGGACGGACAGACGCTCTACACCCTTTTCCCGAGCCATCCGCTGACCGTAACGGTCAAAAAAGACAAGGTATATCTTACCGACAAGCAGGGAAACCGGGTTCGTCTGGACAAATCCTTCGAATCGGGCGACATCATCTTCTATACTGTAAAAACTCTGCTCAGATATTGACGACCATGAAACGACTGCTCACACTGCTTGCACTCTGCTGCTGTTCCGCGGCTGCGGCTGCGGAAACGCCGCTCGGCGGAAGATGGAGTTTTTGCACCGACCCGCTGAACGCAGGTCTTCGGGAGGCGTGGTACGCACCCGGGCACGACCGCAGCGGATGGGATGAAACGGAGGTTCCGGGATGTTGGAACACCCGCCTCGAATACGCCGGCTATACGGGTGCGGCGTGGTATGCCACCACGTTCGTCCTGCCCCAGAAACCCGCGGAATACGATATTCTGCTCGACTTCGAGGCGGTTTACGCCGACGCCGACGTCTGGCTGAACGGCGAACACCTGGGCAGTCACGACTTCGGATTCACCTCCTTCGGATTCGACATCACCGGCCGTATCGCGCCGGGCGCTGTGAACCGCCTCGTCGTCCGTGCGGAAAACAGTTTCAAACTGGGCGCTACCTGGAACTGGGGCGGCATCCGCCGTCCGGTCACCTTGCGCACAGTGCCCCGTGAGCGTATCGAAAGCGTGTTCGTCAGCGCCGAACCCGACCTCCAAAAAGGCAGCGCCGAAATCGGCGTAAAGGTCCTTCTCAACGGTACGAAACAAGGTACCGTCCGGGTTTCGATCTCAGATCCCGAGGGCCGCATCGTGGCCCGGGGTGAAGCCCGTGCCGCCGGACGCGGTGATGCGCTCATTCCGCTCCGCATCCGCAAGGCCCGGCTTTGGGACTTCGACCACCCGCATCTCTACACCGTCACAGCTACCTACGGCGATGGAGAGCCCGTCACCGAACGTTTCGGCATCCGCAAAATCGAAATCGACGGCTACCGCCTGCTGCTCAACGGCGAAAGCGTGCGGCTGAACGGCGCGAACTGGGTTCCCTACGATCCGTTCCACGGCAACACGCTGCCTCCCGAAATCTACCGCCGCGACATTGACCGGATGAAGAGCTGCGGCGTCAATATGGCGCGCCTGAGCCACCTGGCCCTGCCCAAAGAGGTTCTGGACTACCTCGACGAAAAAGGGATGCTCATCTTCGAGGAAATCCCGCTCTGGAACAAGAACCACTATGTCGAAGCCGACCATCCCGTGCCGATGCGCTGGCTCACGGAACTTATCACCCAGCGCTACAACCATCCCTGCATCATCGGCTGGAGCGCAGGCAACGAGATCGGCCGCCTGAGCGACAACCCCGACATCGAAGGCTATCTCGCCTCGGTCTTTCGCCGCATCCGCGAGCTCGATTCCACACGCCTGGCGGTTTATGTCACACACACCGCCGCCAAGCAATACGACGAACCGGTGCTGTTGTCGGACATGATTCTTTTCAACCAATACGGCGCGCACGGCGAACGGGCCGACGAGGTGCACCGCCGCTACCCGGGCAAACCGATCTTTTACAGCGAGTACGGCACCAAAGCCAACAGCGAGGACCCCAACAACACGCTCTCGGACTATGCCGCCATGCTCTCCTCGATGCGGGGGCGCGAGCACCTGATCGGCGCTTCGGTCTGGACTTTCAACGACTACCGCACCAACTACCGCGACAGCGGCACAGCAGCCACGGGCAACCGTCCCTGGGGTGTCGTGGACGTCTACGGCACGCCGAAACGGGGTTTCCGCGAACTTCAACGCCAGAACTCACCGCTCGCAGGATTCGGCCTGACGCTCACCGAAGACGGCGCCGGGATCGCCCTGACTCCGCGCGGACGGCTCGACCTGCCGGCTTTCCGGATGGAGGGGTACACCGTGCGGCTCAGCGCACTCGGTGCAGACGGCGACACGCTGCAACGCGCCGTGCAGACGCTGCCCGTCATCCAACCCGGCGACAAAGCGTTCAGCCTGCAACTTCCACTCCCGACCGCCGGAGCCGCAAGGATCAGCGCCGAACTCGTGACTCCGACGGGCTATGCCGTACACGACGCCGTGCAGAGCCTCGCCGCACCCGTCGCACCCGTCGTCACACGGACCGAAAGCGGACAGGAGATCATTCGCATCCGGTTCGACCGCGGATTCACGGCCGACGAATGGTATGTCCGTTACGGCACCGACCGGCTCGAAAACCGAAGCGCCCCGACCATCGACGGATTCATCGAACTGCCGAAACTGGAATACGGCAAAGAGTATCAGATTCAACTGGTCGCCGTGAACGACGCCGGGGAGACTCCCGCCGCCGAGATCGTCCGGGTCCGGACCCGCGCCGCCGAACTGCCGCCCGTCATCCGTCACCTGGCTCAGGAGGGCGGGAACATCCAGGTCGGCTATGCCTGCGATTTCGGGGACTTCTGCTATGAATTCGAATACGGGACAGCCCCCGACAAACTCGACCGGCACATCCTGACGACCGTGACGGGCGCCTGCAACCTGCCCGTCGTCGAACCGGACGCACAGCACTATCTGCGCATCCGCAAACGGCTTCGCTACGGCTACGCCAGCGACTGGAGCCCCGTATATCCTGTTAATACCGTACAACGATGAAACGAATCACCCTCATAACCGCCTTGCTCGCCGGAGCGATGACCCTGCAGGCCGCTCCCCGCGAGCCGCAGCAGATGACGGCCACCCTGCAGAAAGGCGCCGTCGTGGTCACGAACGGCAAAACCCGGTTCACATTCCGCGCCGACTTCCGCCTGTTCCGGACCGACAAAGACCCGAAAATGGAGCTTCGCACCCTGCCCGACTGCCGCTTTTTCGCCCCTTCGTGGATAGCCGACAACCTCGCACCGGAGAAAGCTATCGCACAGATCAAACAGAGCAAGAGCATGGGCGGCGACGGCATCGACGACTCGGTGAGCGGATCGGTCAAAGGCCGCACGTTCGACCTTTTCGCCGCAGCCCCGTTCACCGACCTCACCCCCTCGAAAGCAGAAATGGCGGGCGACACCATCCGTTTCAGCTACCCCGCCACGGCGTGGGGAACGCTCGAATGCCGCGTCTGGGCCGTCGACGGCTCGGCGCCGGGCATGGAGTTCCGGTTCACCCCGACGCGCGAGGGCTACTATTCGGTAGGATACCTCGGCGCCCCGGCTTTCGACCTGGGCCGGGTAGAAGCGTTGTGGCAGCCGATGGTCTGGCAGCGGCGCATCTTCCCCTCGCAGTCCTACATGTCGCTGGCCTTCACCTGCCCGATTCCCGCCACGCTCGTCCATGTCGGCGGCGCGACGGCGGGCGTTGCGGCCGACAGCCGGGAAATGCCCTTCCAACCCCTGCCCACACGCGACAACAACCGCTTCGGCGTGGCCCTGCACAACCCCGAAGGCAAGGTCCAGCCGATGCTCTTCGCCCCGGTGCTGGGACACGTCGGTTCGAAGATGGAGCCCGGCGAATCTTTCGCTTTCCGTATGCGGCTCTGGGTCGAGGAAAAACCGCTGAACATCGCTTTCCAGACCATGGCCCGCAACCTCTACGATTTCCACGACTGCCGCAGCAACGCCATTTCGACGCTCAACAACACCATCGACAATATCATCGACTACACGCTGAGCCCTTACAGCAACTTCATCGACAGCCTAAAAGGCTGCTCCTACTCGACCGACGTGCCGGGTTCGACGAAAAACGTCAGCTCGCTCAACCCGCTTTCGGTGGCCCTGGTCGCCGACGACGAGGAACTCTACCGCCGCCGGGCCTACCCGATCGTCGAATATATGCTCTCGCGCAAGAACACGCTCTTCTGCCTCGACACGACACAGAAAGTGCAGTCGCCCTCGCGCGAACTGGCGGGTCCCTGCGCGCCCGTCAGCGAACTGGCCGGGCTCTACCGCCTCTCAGACGGCAAAAGCCCCGTGCTGCGCTATTTCGCCGAAGAGAAATACTACAAGCACAAACCCGCCGAAAAACGCATCCCGGGAGCCGGCGGCAACTGGTACGACGCGCTGGAAATGTACCGCGCAACAGGAGAGACGGCCTACCTCGACCATGCGAAGAAACAGGCCGACATCTATATCGAAAAATTCATCCGCACGCAGCCCGAAAAATTCCAGAACGCCTTTTTCTGGAATCGTTACGCCCCGTTCTACATCAACCTGCTGGAACTCTACGAAGAGACCGGCGAACGGCGCTATCTCGAAGCCGCCCACGAAGGGGCCCGCGAATATGCCATGTTCGTCTGGATGGTTCCCTCCATCCCGCAGGAGAACGTCACGATCAACAAGGGAGGCCTGGCCCCGTGGTATTGGTACCTCAAAAGCCGCGGCATTCCCCGGCAGCACTGCCCCGAGGAGAGCGTTCCCGCATGGCGGCTCTCGGAAATCGGCCTCGTGCCGGAGAGTTCCACCACCTGCATCGGCCACCGCGCGGTATTCATGGCACACCATGCCCCCTATATGCTGCGCATCGCCGGCCTCACAGGCGACGGATTCCTCCGTGACATCGCCCGCAGCGCCATCGTGGGACGCTACGCCAATTTCCCGGGTTATCACATCAACACCGAACGCACGACGGCTTACGAGAAACCCGACTTCCCGCTGCGCCCGCACGACAGCATCAGCGTCAACTCGTTCCACTACAACCACCAGTTTCCGCTGCTGTCCGTCCTGTACGACTATCTGGTGACCGACGCGACGAACAAGTCCCGAGGCGCCATCGCTTTCCGCGGCGACTACATCGAGGGCTACGGCTACCTGCAGGCCAAGTTCTACGGCAGCCGTCCGGGACGCTTCTACGGCCGGGAGAATGTCTGGCTCTGGATGCCCCGCCGCCTGCTCGGCACCTCCGATGTGGAATTGAACTACCTCGCGGCCCGCGGCGACGGGGAACTGCTGGTGGCTTTCACGAACCAGAGCGCCCGCGCAGTATCCGCTGAAATCACGTTCAATCCCGAACTGCTACCGATGCTCGCCGGAAAAAGTTTTACGGCCGAGGTGTGGCGTGACAACCGCCGAGCGGACGAACTGACCGTCACCGACGGCAAAGCCCGCATCGAGGTATCGCCCGAAGGTATCACGGCTCTTATCGTCTGCGGAGTCGATATTCGCCCCCGCTTCCAGCAACAACTGACGGACCGTGACACCGAAGGATGGCGCCACGACTACGGCGAACTGGAATTCGGACGCGCCCGGACCATGCTCCTCAACCTGGGCCGGGAGCTGAAGACCTGCTACATCTACCTGCAGGACGACGACAGCCGCTTCCGCAACGTATCGATGACCTACAGCATCGACGGCGGGCGGCCTCTGGCGCTGAACGACGCCTCCTACCCCTTCGAATTCACCGCTCCCGTTCCGGCCGAAGCCCGACAGATCGTCATCGAGCTTTCGGGCGTCACCACCGATGGACGGCTCGTGCGCAGCGGAACGTTCAAACTATCGAAAGACTAAAACAACCGCCTTATGAAACTGAGAGCATTTCTGCTGATCGCGACACTGCATTTCGCGGCGCTGGCCTCCTGCGCCAAAGAGACTCCGGAAACTCCCGCCCCGCCCCGGCCGGGAGAGGAGGGTTACAAGACCATCGACCTGACCGGCTACCGCCTGATCTTCTCGGACGAGTTCGACGGCAAAAAGATGGACTGGGACACCTGGGCCGCCGAGAATCCCGACAACATCAAACACGAGACCAGCCGCGGCCCCGAAGCCGTGGAGGTGCGCGACGGAGAGCTGCGCCTCAACGTCCGCAAAGTCGACCGCAGCGAAAAAATCAAATGGATCGCAGGCTACGTCTATCTCAAAGAGCCGCTGGAGAACAACGTCTACATCGAATGCCGGTTCCGTTCGGGAACCTCGTCGGGCGTGAACAACGCCTTCTGGCTCGCCTGCAAGACACCGCCCAACAATACCTGGTGCAACAAATACGAGGTCGATATCGTGGAGGCCCGCAAGGATGTCCGCACCGGAAAGGGCAACGGCCATCTGGCCTATCACGACTGGAAAACCTATCCCTACGCCCTCGACAAGAACGGCAACAAGTGCGATATCGCCGCCGGAATCGCCGTCGAACACGACTTCGACAAGTACCACGTCTGGGGACTGTGGTACGGCGAGAACGAAATGATCTACTACCTCGACGGTGAAGAGCTCTGGCGCGGCAAGACCAGCAAGACCTATCCCGACCAGTACTACACGGGCGTCGGCAAAGCCCCCGTATGGAATCCGCTCGAAGAACAGCGCGCCTACGGCAAATACGGGCAGGAAGACTGGAACTACCTCGGCGGCTACAACGGCGACAAGATGCACATCATCCTGGCCAATATCCCGTGGGGGTCGGCCTGGTCGCCGCTCGTGGACGAGGAAGCCGACGGAACGTGGATGGCCGTGGATTACGTGCGCGTCTACAAACCCGAGGCGCTGCTCGACCCGACGCCCGACACCGACCTCCGAGAACCCCGCGCCCAGATCGCGCTCGACAGGGCTTACAGCCTCGCCGAAGACGGCTGCATCTATTTCAGCACGGAAATTACCAAAAAACCGGGCGAAGAGCTGACGCTGACTTTCACCGACACGGACAATGCCCCCGTGGGCAAGGTGATCGTCGATGCCGAAGGATCGTTGCTGACCGGCATCACGCGCCTCACGTCGAGCAAGGTGGCCGCCTCGGTCGTGCAGGGGAAACAGTTGGTCAAAGACAACGAAAAGACGCTGCTCGTCTGCCGCATCACGGCCAAAGCCGCCCGCGGCAAATACGACAAGGACGCCATCAGCGTATGGTGCGCCCCGGCAGCCGATGCCGCCAAAGCGCCGGAGCCCTATTTTTACCCCAACCTGGACGAGAACGGCAACACCTCCGCCACACAGGGCTGGTATATCAACCAGAAAGGCTATTCGGACGAAATCATCCGCCGTGTCGCCTTTTCCTCAACGACCGGAGAACTTTCCTCCTTCGGACGCTTCCGCGCCGGACGCAACTTCCTTTGTGTAACCCGATAAACACGACCGAAAAATGAAACACTGGATACCGGGCTGCCTGCTGTTGCTGGCAGGATGCTCCCCGGGAGCGATGACCGCCCCGGCGGGAAAACTCTCCGCCGAAGTCTTTACCACACCGAACGGCTCCCTGGCCTACACCGTGTCGTACGACGGCAGGATGGTCTGCGACATCTCCTCCATGGGCGTCACGATCGACGGAATCGATACCTTCAGAGAAGCATCGCTCCGGCTTGCCGCAAGCCGCGAACGCGACGAAAGCTACCCCGTGCGGGGCGTACACGACCTCGCCTGCGACCATGCCCGCGAATATGTCTGGGAGGTGACGCACCGCCCCACGGGATATGTCTACACCCTCGAAACACGGCTCTACGACGACGGATTCGCCTATCGCTTCATCCTCCCGGGGCAGGGTGTCCGCCACGTCGGCGGCGAAGCGGCCGCGTGGCGGCTGCCTGCCGACAGCCGGGTCTGGTTCGCCGAGCGGAACTCGGCGTGGAAACTGCTGACCTATGCCGGCGAGTGGACCTCTGCCCCGGCTTCGGAACTGGCCACGGTATCCTCGCAAGGGCCCGTACAGACCATGCCGCTGCTCCACGAAACTGCGGACGGACTCCGTCTGATGGTCACCGAGGCCGCACTCTACGAATACAGCGGCATGCGGCTACGCGCCGGCAAGGACGGCAGTCTGTACGCCGATTTTACCGAAAAGGAGGGATTCGACCTCCGCGACACCGTCACGACGCCGTGGCGCGTACTGATCGTCGCCGAGGATCTCGACCGGCTGGTCAATACGGACATCGTCACCAACCTCAGCCCGGCGCCCGACCCCGAGCTTTTCGGCGACACGTCGTGGATACGCCCCGGGCGGTCGCTTTGGAGTTGGTGGAGCGCCCTCGACGGCCGTTACATGACCGTCGAGGGCGAACGGGCCGTCATCGACCTCGCCGCCGAAATGGGATATGAATATTCGACGCTCGACGAAGGATGGGAGGACCTTGCGGACAAATGGACGACGCTTCGGGAAATGGCGGATTACGCGGCCGGAAAGGGCGTCGGACTCTTCGTATGGCGGCATTGGGAGAAGCTGAACGATCCGGCGGATGATTACTTCCAGATGCGTTCGTTCATGGACAGCGTCGCCGGCTGCGGCGTCAGGGGGTTGAAGATCGACTTCATGAACGGCGAAGGGCTCCGTCAGGTCCGTTTCACGACGGCCGTGCTCGAAAACGCCGCCCGCCGCCGTCTGCTGGTCAATTTCCACGGATGCCAGAAGCCCTCGGGAGAGATCCGCACCTATCCCAACGAACTCACCCGCGAAGGGGTCCGGGGCATGGAGCTCAACCGGATCACGGCCAATTACCTCGCACGCATGCGTACCGCGGGAACACCCGTCGCCGACCGTCCCTATGTCCCGGGCAACGAAAACCAGAACATCCCGGCCTCCCACAATACCGCACTGCCCTTCACCCGCTGCGTGGCGGGCCCTGCCGACTACACGCCCGTGGGCTTTTCGATGCCCGGCGAGGTTCTTCCGGCCCAACAGCTGGCCTGCGCTTACCTGATTACCTCGCCGCTGATGACGCTGGCCGAGAATCCCTTTTACCTCTTCCGCGAGGAGCGCCTCCGCCCGGCGCTGGAGTTCCTGCGCGAACTCCCCGTCTGCTGGAACGAAACCGTCGTGCTGCCGCAAAGCCGCATCGGCAGTCTCGCCGCCTTCGCCCGCCGCAGCGGAGCCACGTGGTATCTGGCCATTGCTGCCGCAGAAGCCGCCCAGGAGACGTTTAAGTTAGACTTTCTCACCGAAGGGAATTACACGATGATCCTGCTCGAAGAGGACGGCAACGAAGGATTCCGCCGCACCGAACGACCCGTCGCAGCCGGGGAATCACTCCCGCTCGACCTGCCCCGAAACGGTGGGGCCGTCGCCCGCTTCATCCGCCGATAACGAAAAAGCGCCTGCAATGAGCAGGCGCTTTTTCGTTATCGGCGGGTAAATCCTATTCGGCATCGGCTGACGGACGGTTCAGCGGAAATTCGTGCGTATGGGCGACCTTATTCCGGGGGCCGACGATCTGCACCCGGATCAGGCTGTCCGAAACGTCGCAGCGGGTGTAGCTCTTGTTGTCGTTGATGACGATCGGGAACCGCGCGCCCCGCTCCCCGGCTGGGTGGAACGAATAGCGGTGCTCATGGCCGCAGAGCATCAGGTCGACGCCCGCCCCGTTCAGCACCGGCATGAAGAGTTCGTTGAGGTGGACGTTCCCGTGCCATGTCCCCGTCGTCGGGGGCACGTGCAGCAGGACGATCCGCGCCGAAGCCGAGAGGAACTCCTCCGACTGCACGGCCTTTTTCAGCCATTCGCACTCCTCGATGCGGTAGGCGTCGTAATCGGCCAGCCCGTAATATTCGACGTCGCTGTCGGGCTTGTCCTCCCCGCAGTCGAGCACCAGGAGGCAAACGTCGCCGTAGCGGTAAATGCCGTAAAACTCCCCGCTGCGGGTCGGGAAATAGTCGATCAGCCGGTCCGACCAGACGCCGCGCGTCTCGTGGTTGCCGCGGTTGTAGAGGATCGGCGTCCCGGAGGCGAACAGCGCCACCGATGCGTCGATATAGTCCGCAAAAAGCTGCTCCCCGCTCTCGACGCTGCTCGACATGTCGCCGTTGAAGACCACGAATCCCACCTCGCTGAAATCGATCTTCTTACAGAGGTCTTTCATGTAGTCGGCCCTGCCGTGGATGTCGTTGAGCATGATGAACGAGCAGTCGGCGCCCGAGTCGGGAAAGGTCCGGAACGGATAGGGCTTGCGGCGGAAAACGTCACTTGCGGCGACACGCCCGTAAGTGGCTTTGCCGCGCTGCGGCCATGCCGTGACCTCCTGCGAAAAAATGCGGTAACAATAGTCGGTGCCGGGTTTCAGCCCTTTGATCCGCACGGCGTGGAGGGTCCTGTCGGCCAGTCTGCGGCCCGCGGCGGTCTGGTAATGGCGTGCATGTTCCTGCGCATAGAAGCTCCGCCCGTCGTCGGGCGCGACCTCGACCCACGAAAGGGCCGGTTTGCTGGTGGTCCAAACGACCGTGACACCGTCCCGGGTCATATCGCAGAGATAGGGACCGTGCGTGATTTTGAAATCCTGCGCGGCGGCGGCCAGCGAAAAGAGCAGCCCCGTCAGCACAAAAAGCAGTTTTTTCATTGTCGGGAAGTATTTTGTTCCGGAATGCAAGATACGGAATATTCCGCAAAATCCGGCGCCGGAAAACGAAAAAGCGGACCTGCCCCGAAGGTAGGCCCGCTTCTGCCACGGCTTGCGCCGTCTATTTGATCCGCTCCAGAAGCGCCTGCCTGCGTTCGGAATCTTTCAGCATCTCCACGAAATAGCGGGCATCGGCGCGGTTGGCCGCCGAGGGCTCCTCTTCGTACAGTTTCACGAAATGTTCGGCATGCTCCGCCAGCGCATGGCGGCAGTCGATGTTCAGGGCCAGCACGTCGTCGTTCCCCACGGCCTCGGTGCAGACACCCCACGAGAGTCCCGTCACCGTTGCGCCGCCCTCGACAGCGGTGCATGCCTCCGGGTCGACACCCCGGAGGTTGACGGTCAGCGACGGAAAATAGGAATAGAGTCCGCCGGACAGGCTGACCGTCAGGTGCAGGGTGTTCTCCCCGACCCGCAGGGTCGGCACGGCATGGCAGCGCAGGTAGTTGTATTCGAAATACTCCTCGAACGAGGGCATCCACACGCAGTCGCTGCCGTCCTTACCGTAGGTGTTGTTGAGCCACAGCAGCATCTCGGACCACGAGCGGTCGGTGCCGTGCGCCCCGATGTTGACCGCCTCGCGCTCCTCCACGGGCAGCGCCAGCTGCGCCTCGATCACCCCCGGAATCTGCTTCGGCAGCCAGAATCCCCGGTCGAAGGCTTTCTTCACCAGATCGCCCTCCACGGCGAAAGGCCGGAGTTTTTCGCCCCCGGACTGCAACACGATCGACCGGATCGGGTCGTAACTCATCGCCGCCGTGACATAGGTTTTGTTGCCGTCGGGCTCGGCCAGCATCTTGCAGCCGCGGCCCGCGAGGCGGTCGAGGATGATCTCCTGCGAAAGCCCGAGATGACGGAGGATCGAATCGGGAAGGTTCTTCGAACCCTCGTCCACATTCACATCGTGGAAAGCGATGCCGACGCCGTAGCTGAGCATCTCCCGGACATCGCCCCACATCAGCCCCTTCTGCATGAAGAAGCGGTAGTAATTGTCCGTATAGCCCGGTTTGACCGTCGCCTCGGCATCCATGTATTCCCACTCGGGGGAGAGGGTCGTCGAGAAAGCGAAACGCACCTCGCGGCCCGTGCCGTCGGTCGCGCCGAGCGTCTTGCCGAACCCGTAGGTGTCGGGCGGCATATCCCCGCCGCGCAGGTGTGCCGCCGTATAATAATAAGTGTCGGAAAGGGGCCGGCCGTTAATCGCGGCCCAGGTGGTCGAAAAAGCCGCCTGCTTGCAGTCGTCCTGCGTCAGCAGCACCAGCAGCGACTTGTTGTATTTCAGGGCAGGAATGACGGCTTCCGCACCCGTCAGGTCGGTTCCCGGGGCGAAAGTGAGCGTCAGCTCAGCCGTTACATGACGGGGTTCGTCCCCGAAGGGATAGATGTATTCCGCCGCAGGGGGGGGGTCGGGACCGTCCGGACCATCCGGACCGTCGGGACCGGTCTCACCGGCCTTGGGCATCTTAATACACCCCGCCAGCACCACGACAACGGCCAGGGCGAACGGCAGGAAAGATTTCGAACGGATTCTCATGGTGTAAAGATAGTAAATTCCCGGATATCACCGCTTTTTCTGCGCCGGTTTCTTTTTGCGGACCGACCATCCGAAATGGCCCAGCGCTTCGCCCAGCGCAAAATATTCCCCGTGGGAGTAGACGATCGGATCGGCCTGCTCGAGGCAGAAACGCCCCGTCCGGGGGTCGATGTAGGCCTCGTCGGCCTGCACCCCGACCACCTCGGCCAGAAACAGGTCGTGGGTCCCGAGCGGCAGCACCTGCCGCACGCGGCACTCGATGTTCACGGGCGACTCGGCGACGATGGGCGCGGCGACCTTTTCGGAGGCGACGGCCGTGAGGCCCATCTCGCGGAACTTGTCGTAATCGCGGCCCGAGCGTACGCCGCACCAGTCCGCGGCACGTGCCAGCCGGCGCGTCGTGAGGTTGATGACGAACTCGCCCGTGCGGCGGATGATTTCGTAGGAGTGGCGTTCGGGACGCACCGAAATAGAGCACATCGGCGGGTCGGAACAGACCGTGCCTGTCCATGCCACGGTCAGCAGGTTGTATTCGTCGGGCGTCGCGCCGCAGCTCACCAGCACCGCCGGCAGGGGATAAAGCACCGTTCCCGGTTTCCAGTTCTGTTTCATGGCTTGTGTCCTGTTTTTCTGCAAAGATAGCGCTTTCCGCAAAAAAGCGGCACATCCTGCCGGGGTTTTGCTATCTTTGTCCCATGCTGCAGGACTTCATCCGATACCTCGAGGCCGAACGCCGCTACTCGCCGCTCACCGTGCGCAACTACCGCCACGACGTCGAGCAGTTCCTCGCATGGCTGGGGGTCGGCGACGCCGATTTCGACCCGCGCCGGGTGACCACGGAGGATATCCGCGAGTGGATGATCTACCGCACCGAGGAGGGGCGCCTGAGCGCCGCCTCGATGAACCGCGAAATCTCATCGCTGCGGGCGCTGTTCCGCTGGCTGCTGCGCACGGGCGTCGTCAGCCGCGACGTGACGCAGCCCGTGGCGTCGCTGCGGACCTCGCGCCGCCTGCCCGCGTTCGTTCCCGAAAGCCGCATGAGCGGAATCGTCAGCGACTGCGAACAGGACAGCGAAGATTTCATCCGCGAACGCAATTCGCTCATCGTGCTGCTTTTCTACGCCTGCGGCCTGCGGCTGGCCGAATTGGTCGGCATCGACCGCGGGGATTTTTCGGCCGATTTCACCTCGCTGCGCATCCGGGGCAAAGGCGACAAAGAGCGCATGGTACCGATTCTGGAATTTGTCCGCGAAAAGATTTTGCACTACATCGGGTTAATTGAAAGGCAAAATATTTGCATTTCACCGGAAAAAGCGCTATTTTTAACACACAAAGGAAAACGCATATCCCGGACGGCGGTTTACCGGGCGGTGCAGGAAGAGCTGGACAAGGCGGGTGTACAAGGAAAGAAAAGCCCCCACGTGCTGCGCCACACTTTCGCAACGCACCTGCTGAACGGCGGAGCCGATATGCGCGAGATACAGGAACTCCTGGGACACGCTTCGCTGCAGGCCACGCAGGTCTACACACACAACAGCATCGCCAAGCTCCGGGAGATTTATGCAAAAGCCCATCCCCGTGAAAAGGGCGGCGAGTGATTAACTTTTATAATATAAGGCTATGAACGTACAGATTCAATCCGTGAAATTCGACGCCGACAAGCGGCTGGTCGAATTCGTGAATGCCAAGATGGCGAAGTTGGACCGCTTTGCGGAGCGCTCGACAGGTGCCGAGGTCATTCTCAAACTCGATAAGGACCACGAAAAAGGAAACAAATTCGCAACCATCACGCTGCACATGCCGGGCGAGGACCTGGTGGCCTGCCACCAGTCGAAAGCCTTCGAAGAGTCGGTCGACGAAGCCATCGACGCCCTGAAACGCCAGCTGGAGAAATTCAAAGCGAAAACTGAAAAATAAAACCCCACCAACCTTAACCTTAACTGACTGAACGCCGCGACGGCCGCCTTTTCAAAAGGCGGCCGTCGCATTTTCCAGGGACAGGACGGGCAAAAAAAATCCCGGGACGAAATTACCTAACCTACTCACCACCCCGCTCCCTGCGGGTCTCGTCCCGGGAATACCCATGCCGGCCGGAGCCCCGGCGGTACGGGAGAATACTACTGCGCCGGCGTCAGGTGGAACTTCAGCGTCTCGACGGTCTTCTGGTTATCGGCGTCGATGGCCGTCAGCACGAAATTGTGGTTCGAATCCAGATTGTAGATCATCGCGATCATCGGCACCAGCTGCGAGATATTGATCGACAGCGAAGTCTTGTTCTTCACCTCGTCGCCCACGGGAAACCCGAGTTCTTTGAGCCCTGCAGCCATCTCCGCCGTGGCCGGGTTCACCAGATTCATCGTCTGCGCAAGTTCCAACGCGCCGAGCACCTCGGCCGTCAGGCAGGGCGATTCGATCTTCACCGTGAGGTCGGCGATTCCGGCGGGCGCCGTCACGTCCACCACGACCGACATGGTCGGTTTGATCTCATGGACCGCTTTGATGTCGCCGCCTTTGAGCGCAAGCGTCGGCGCAGCGTGCTTCTGTCCGTCGTCGTCGTCATCGCTGCAACCCGCGAGGAATGCAGCGCCCATAGTCATAGCCGTAGCCATGAACAGGCATAATACTTTCTTCATAATCACTTAATTAAAAAATCCCAAAATTATAGTCGCCATAAAATTAGGCTCCGGGAACGACGGCGGCAAATAAATTCAACGAAACGGCGCATTTTGCCGACCAAACAGCGTATTTCGTCAACGAAAGAAATCCGGAACAAAGAAAACGGCCGCACTCGCATGCAGCCGTCCGACCTGATAGCGGGCAGGGGTTCTCATCCCCGCCGCCGGATTAAACGAAAAACGGCCGCACATTATGTGCAGCCGTCCGATTTCGTAGTGGGTAGGGGATTCGAACCCCTATGTCGTGCGTGAGAGGCACGTATCCTAACCCTTAG
>ERZ1673699.1147-NODE-1147-length-22735-cov-4.954762_pt1 | contig 22735 bp, 23 predicted proteins | sample MGYA00580229_ERZ1673699 | MGnify/ENA primary metagenome ERZ1673699 (study PRJEB41218, sample SAMN15661785) | gut metagenome | host: Homo sapiens | place: Canada: London | collected 2015-08-20/2019-03-30 | study: EMG produced TPA metagenomics assembly of... | reverse complement strand
TGAGGTGCTAGTGTCCTATTAACGGACGTGGGGGTTCAAGTCCCCCTCCGGGCACCACCGGAAAACCCCGTCGCAGATCTTGCGGCGGGGTGATTTTAATTTTTCCGGCCCACAGCTACGTCCAGCCGGGCCCGTTCATCGAGCCGATCGATCCCCCACCGAGACCATCCATGCCCGGATGCTCAATCTCGAAGTGCCGGTCCAGCGCCACAACGAACACAAACCCGAGCGCGGCGAGCACAAGAAGCACCGCAAGCAGGTGGTACTCCGAAATGGACCCTTGCACTAACGGTCCCACGATGAACACAGTGGCCAGTTGGCTCACGGGAGACAAACCGCCCGCCGGAACCAACGCCGCGCCAAAGATCCACGACTTCTCCGTCCGCGCAGCCAAATAGGCCCACGCGAAGCCAAGCAGGGTGAATCCGGGCCCGAAGATGCCCAGCAGCATATTGGCGAACTCGCTCATCCCAGGTGTCTCCGATTGGGGTGCGGACGCTATCCCGGGTACCGCGACTGCAACCACCACGAGTGCGCAGGCAGCCACAGTGCGCGCTGTCTGCTTTCCCCCAGCGCGCACGGCCGCCATGCACCCGACAATCACGGCCACTGCCCTTGCAGCAATAGCCAGCTGGACGGATTCGTCATCGACCCACAGCACCACGATTGCGAGAAGCAACGAAAGGAGAAACAGCACAACTGGGATGTTGTCGTGCTCAGTTTTGCACATCCGGCATCATCACCTTTGTCTGTGCAGCTGGGCGACGGTTCTCGGTTCCGCGGTTGAGCACTACAATGAGCAGGAAAAACGCAACGGCGAATGCGATTACCACTGCTACCCAGATGTACCCGAACAGCGGGGTTCCCCAAAGCAGGTGGGCCACATGAACCATGAGTTTGTGTGGCGCAGCGACCAACACGACGGCGAGCACCACCGCCGCAATGTACGGCCGCGGCTTGCTGGAACGCGCAGTGAGATACGCCCAGGACATGGCCAAGAAGGAGACGGCGGGTCCGTATATCCCGATGACGATTGCATAGCCGGCGGGCTCCGCTTTCAGTATCGGGAGGATCCACGGTGTCGCGACTGCCACAACGACGAACCCGCAGGACACCGCTGTTCGCGCGGCGCCGCCCGTTGATGCCCCCGCAGCCGCTATGCACCCAATGACGAGTGCGCTGCCGTAAAACACCAGCGACAGGACTATCGGCCCATAGGTCACCCCGATTCCAAGGAATGTCAATATCAGTGAAAGTAGAAACAGGCCGACGGACGATGCATAGCGTTGATTTGAGCTCATGAGCCCCCCTCCTCAAGTTGGTTCCAGGCTACAGCCCGATGGAAGATAGCGTGGTGAATCGTTTGCGGAAGGCACCCCGGAACCGGATCGCACTCATCGTTGCGGCCGGCGCGTTGTTCGTCGCAGCATGGATGCTTCTCGACGTTCCCCCGCTTTCGACCTTGCGCACCTGGTCTGATCAGACCGGTGCCTGGTTCCCCGTCCTGTTCTGGCTGCTATACGTGCTGATCACCCAGTTCCCCATCCCGCGGACCCTGATGACGGTTTCCGCCGGCATCCTGTTCGGCACCGGCCGCGGGATCCTTATCGCACTGACAGCCACGACGGTCAGCGCAATCATTTCTCTCCTCATCGTCCGGACGCTGCTGCGGGACTGGGTGGAGCCGCGCCTGACGCACCCGGCCGTCGAAAACATCAACCGGCGGCTTGAAGAACGTGGTTGGTTGGCCATCTTGAGCCTGCGCATGATCGCGGCCGTGCCGTTTTCCATCATGAACTACGCCGCGGCACTCACCCGTGTGCCCGTCGCCCCGTTCGCACTGGCGACCCTGGTGGGTTCTGCGCCCGGCACGATCCTGGTCACCCTGTTCGGCGACACGCTCACGGGCGATGCGGACCCGGTGTTCGTGGCGATCATGGCGGTGCTCGCTGTCATCGGCGTCGCGGGGCTGTTGCTGGACGCGCGTCTGCCCACCCGCTCACCTGATCGTCTAGCAACCACTGATCCCCGCTAGACGAACAGCCCGCTATCGGCACTCGCATTCGATATCACCTGGGAAAATGTCGAGCTCAATTCCGAATCGTCTAGCAGACTGAAGCAAACCGCTAGACGATCCGGCTGTAGGGCCCGGCCCCACTGGTTACGTGTCGGAGTCAAGCCCCAAGGGTAGACCGGAGTACGCTACGGCCCATGATTGCCGTGCATGCGAGGTACCGGGGCCGCGAGAAGGCCCGCGCCACCGTGGTGGAGCGCTCCGCCGAGGCGCTCAGTGGTCTGCCCGGTGTTGCAGGCTTCGAGGTGCTCGGGGTGGAAGACATCCGCTCGAAGGTCGACGATGCCGAGGCTGCGCTGAACCTCATCATGGCGCTGCTTTCGGACGGCAACTGGGCCATCGGGCTCGGCATCAGCGACGGCGAGAGCTCCACGCGCGACGCTTCTACCACCGCGACGAAGGCTGTCGGGACAAGGGCGGGCCAGGTGCGGGTGATCGTCGATAGGCAACATGCGACGACTGAAGCCGCGGACATCGCTGCGACTTTCGCGCTGATGGCGCACGTGCTGCACAAGCGCACCTACGAGGGTCGCGAGGCGACGTCGCTGGTGCGACGCGGCATGAACCAAAATGAGGCCGCCGCAACCCTGGGCATCTCCAAGCAGGCGATGAGCCAGCGGTTGCAGGCGGCCGGGTGGCCTGCGGAACAGGCCGGGTGGCAGCTAGCGCTGAATTTGATTACTCGGGCTGCTGGTCAGGGCGAGTAACGGGTCGCGAGACCGGCTCGGACACGTCAGTGTCGCGGCTGAAGTCCTGCTCGAAGCCGGTCTGCTGCGGTTCGACCGCGGTGATCTCGCGGCGGGTCGAGGCAGTGCTCTCGCCGGCCGAATCCTGGGTCGGATCCGGGTCGTCCACGTGCTTGTTGGCCACCGCACGCGCCTCGGCCAGAGCCTTGGCCAGCTCCGGGTCAGTGGAGGTGTCGAACCAGCGGTCGGTGTTGTCCGCCTGGGCCATCTCCCGGTCGCGGTCGTTCGGGGACTCGGACTCGTAGCGGAACACACCGTCGTCGTCCTTGTTGGCGAATGCGCGGGCGAACTGCTGCAGGGAGTCGCCGAACTGGGACGGGATCATCCACATCGTCGCCGCGTCGTTGTTGGCGATCTTCGGTAGTTGCTCAAGGTACTGGTACGCCAGCAGCTCCGGGGTGACGCCGGAGGACTTGATTGCGGCGTTGACCTTCTGGATCGCGCGGGCCTCACCCTGCGCGGCCAGGTACTTGGCGGCGCGCTCACCTTCGGCGCGCAGCATCATCGCCTGACGCTCCGCCTCAGCCGCGAGGATAGCCGCGTGCTTCTCGCCCTCTGCGGAGAGGATGCGCGCCTGCTTTTCACCCTCTGCGGTCTTGATGTCGGACTCGCGCTTACCTTCAGCAGTGAGAATCATGGCGCGCTTTTCGCGGTCCGCCTTCATCTGCATCTCCATGGACTGCTGGATGGACGGCGGCGGATCAATCGCCTTCAGCTCCACTCGGCTGATGCGCAGGCCCCACTTGGCGGTGGCCGCGTCTAGCTCGCCGCGCAGGCGGCGGTTGATGGTTTCGCGCGAGGTTAGCGTCTCTTCGAGCGTCATGCCGCCGACGACGTCGCGGAGCGTGGCCACAGAAATCTGCTCCACGCCCACGAGGTAGTTGTCCACGCCGTAGATCGCCTTGGCCGGGTCGTTGATCTGGAACGTGACCACGGTGTCGATCGCCACGGTCAGGTTGTCCTGCGTGATCACGGCCTGCGGCGGGAAGGACACCACGCGTTCACGAGTGTCCACGCGCTGACGCACGCGGTCGATATAGGGCACGAGGAACGTCAGCCCGCCGGATGCGGTGCGGGTGTAGCGGCCGAGGCGCTCAATAACCGCCGCTTCGCCTTGCGGGATCAGCTTGATTGACGCGGTGAGAATTGCCACCACCAGCGCGATGATGACGAAGAATGTGATAAACCCTCCCATTTAGGGCTCCTTCCACACGACAGCGACGGGGCCGTCAATATCGTAAACGGTCACGCGAGATCCCGCAGGGATGGTTTCCGCCGGATCGAGGCTGCGGGCGGACCACAGAGAGCCGTCGAAACGCACCTGGCCCCCGCCGCCCACGATGTCCTCGACGACCTCCGCCGTGCTGCCGACCAGCGCCCGAGGCGAGTCGTCCAACACCAGCGGCTTTTCCATGCGCCGGCGCAGCGGCGGACGCAGGAAGAACCAGAACAGTGCGGACGAGGCGGCGAACACGGTGACTTCCGCCCACGCGGGCACGCCGCCGAGCGCCACAAGCGCGGTGGTCAGCGCGCCCGCGCCGAGCATGAGCAGCGTCAGCTCGCCCACAGTCAATTCCAGCAGCGCCAACAGCGCCGCGGCTAAAAACCAAAGCAAAGGTCCCACGTGACGTACCTTACATGTGTTCTAGAGATCGTTTTTGGATAATTCCGGGTTGGTGACGAAGTCCACCAACCGCTCAACTGCGCCAATGAGCGTGGAATCGAGGTCGCGGAACGTGCTCACTGACGACGACACCCGCCGCCACCCTTCCTTCGGGTCCGACCACCCCAGGCGGCGGCACACCCCGGTCTTCCAATCCTCACCGTAGGGCACCTCCGGCCACGCGGGAATGCCCACGCTAGACGGCTTCACCGCAGCCCAGATGTCAACGTATGGGTGGCCGGTGACCAGCACGTGCGGGCCGACGTGTTCCACCAGCCGGGATTCCTTCGTGCCTTCGATCAGGTGGTCCGCCAGCACGCCGATGCGCCGGCCGGGACCGGGCTGGAACTCGTCCAGGCGCTCCTGCAGGTTGTCCAGGCCTTCCAGGTACTCCACCACCACGCCCTCGACGCGCAGGTCGTGGCCCCACACCTGCTCCACAATCGCGGCGTCGTGGATGCCCTCCACCCAAATCCGCGACGGCATGGCCACTTTGGCCTTGACGTTTTCCACCTTGCGCGAACCCGAGTTGGAGCGCTTCGGCCCGTCGTTGCGCGGTGCGACGTAGCGGGTCAGCGTCACGCGCTGGCCTTCCACCATGAACGCGCCAGGGAGCATCTTGAACAGGCGCTGCGTGCCGTAGCGGTCCTCCAGGCGCACAAAGTCGCCGTCGTAGGTGCGCTCGAACCCGACGACAGCGCCGACGAAGTCGTTTCCCACGATCTCCACGATGATGCCGGGTTCCGCCGGCATCTCCGGGTAGGTCGGGCGCTTCGTTCGCGCGTGTCCGCTGAAAATGTCTCCGCTGTACCGGCTATCTCCCATAATGCGTCCGCATTGTATCGGTCCCGTTACACTGGCCCGGATGCACACGCGCGCCGAAGTCTATTCGCCCCTCCAGAACACCGCCGTTTGGCTGGCGGCCTGGCTCTACAACGTCGAATCCGCCGACGACACCGTCGACGCGCTCACGGACCTCGGAGGCGTGCATTCGTACGGCAGCCTGCCCATGGCGCATTTGCTTCACGACGTCCGCTCCGCCGCCGACCTTTCCACCCCCGGCCCCGCAATCAGACTCGTCCTCTGGGGGCCGGGCCAGGCGCCGCGCCTTCGGGCAGGCTCGCCCGCGATGGAGGCGCTGACCCAGGCCGGCGCGCTGGTCGTGCGCGGGGCCGGCATGCACCACATCCTGGTGCCGGAGTATGCGGGTAGCGGCGTGAACTGGCGCTGGTTCGAGGACCCGGAGCCGCTGCCCGAGCCGGAGTGGCTCTCACCCGGCGAGGCGGACCAGCTGCTGTCGCGCGCGACCGAGCAGGCGGCGGTGCTGATCGAGGCCGCAGGCGGAACGCGAAAGGAGCTGCCGAACCCGCGGCTGGCGGTGGGCACGCTCGCGGACTTCTACGACACCCCGGGGCTTCCCGCCGGTGTCACCCCGCGCGCGGCGAAACTCTTCGCCCGCGCGGACCGGGTGGCTGCCACGATTGAGACGGTCACCGACCGCCTGGACGACCACTCCTTCGATCCGCAGCTGTTCGCGCTCTGGCGCCACGTGCGCTCCGCCCGCATGGCTGGTGTGGCCGATGCGGTGGTGGATTACCAGCGCGAGTGGGCGCGCTAGCGTCCCGGCCTCTTCACCGGGGCGCAGCACCCTTCCTTGCAAGGCGCGCCATTCACGGTGCAGCCCTGCACCGTGACCTCAGACAAGGTTTTAGGCTTGACTTCCGTGCCGACGGCCTCGGCAATATCGACCACCATGCCGGCGAAGGCGGGCTCGAGACCGACGGTCGGGGTGCGCTCTAGGGTCACGCCCATTTCATCGCAAGCCTGCTTCAGCTCTGTGTCGAGGTCCCAGACCACCTCCATGTGGTCGGTGATAAATCCGATGGGCACGCAGATGAGGTGCTCCATGCCGTCGCGCTGAAGTTCCTGGGCGCGGTCCACCACGTCCGGTTCGAGCCACGGCGTCGCGGGGTTTCCGGAGCGCGACTGCCACACCACTTCAAAGCTGTCTACGCCTGCGTGCTTTGAGACGAGCTCCGCCGCCTCCGCAACCTGCCTCGAGTACAGGTGCTGGTCTTGCGGCCCGCCGGAGTTCTCGTCCGCCGCGTTGGGCACGCTGTGCGCGGTGAAGAGCACGCGGGTGTCGCCGGTTGCCTTCTCCACGGCCGCGCGCAAACCCTCTGCCACGAGTTCGACGAATGTAGGGTGCCCGTAGAACTGCCAGAGCTTGGCGTAGGTGATCTCCGGCGTGACCTCCCGGATTTTCTGGATGTCCTCGTCGTACTGCCGGCATGCTGAATACCCGCCCCAGGCACTGGTGGCGAAGACGAGGACGTTCCTGTGGCCGTCGTCAAGCAACTGCTTCGCAGTGTCCTCGGCGAACGGGTGCCAGTTGCGGTTGCCAAAGTAGACGGGAAGTTCGATGCCGCGGCGCGTCAGTTCCGCCTCGATGTTGGCGATGAGCTCGCGGTTTTGCCCGTTGATGGGGCTGACGCCGCCGAAGTGGAAGTAGTGCTCGCCGACCTGTGCCAGCCGCTCGCGAGGGATGCCGCGCCCGCGCGTGACGTTCTCAAGAAAAGGAATAACCTCGTCCTCCCCTTCGGGGCCACCGAAGGAAAGGACGAGGAGTGCGTCGTAGTCGTTGAGAGCCATGCCCTCGAGTTTATCCCGCTAGAGCAGGCGCACCGCGTTCGGAGCCATGCCGGACCAACGCACCGGAGCAATGGTGACGTTCTGGCCGGACTGCGGAGCCTCGATCATGGTGCCGTCGCCGAGGTAGATGGCCACGTGCTGGTTGCCACCCGGCCCCCAGAACAGCAGGTCGCCGCGCTGGGCCTCGCTCGCCGGGATCTGCGTGCCGCGCTGGTACTGGTAGCCGGTGTAGTGCGGCAGCGCCACGCCGGCGGCCGCAAACGCGTAGAGCACCAGGCCGGAGCAGTCGAAGCCGGACACCGAGCCGCCGTTCACGCCGGTGGTCGGGCCGTTGGCGTCGCCGCCGCCCCACACGTACGGGGTGCCGATTTGGGACTGCGCACGCGCGATCACAGCCTCCACCTGGGAGGAGTTCGCCATTGCGGCGACGGACTTCTGCGACTTTGCAGAGACGTCAGCGGCGGTCTCGACCTCCGGCAGCACCGCGGAGAGGGAATCCGCAGAGTCCTCAGTTTCCGTGGTGTCGGAAGTTTGCTCGACCGTGCCGAGTGCACCGTTGAGACCGTCCGCGAAGGCGGTGACCAGCTCGACGGCATCCGTGTTGGAATTGTCAAAGGAGCCGTGGTTGGCCGCCACGCCGCCGACCATCGCGATACCGGCCGCGACGGCGCCGACCTTGGCGATCGTGTCGCTGTCCAGCGCCGGCAGGCCACCCTGGGAAGACAGCGCGGCGATGTCGCTTGCAGAGGAGGTCTGCGCAACGGTGCGCACCGCGTCCACCACGACCTCGCGGCTGGGCTCCGGGGCCTCCGGGGCGTCGTTGGACACGCGCTGGCGCACCAGGTCCACGACCTCCTCGGACACCTCGTACGTGGTGTCGCCCTTGGACACGGTCAGGGTGGCCGCGTATGGGTCGGCAGCGATGGCGTTGTCGGGTTCGGCTGTGGCGGTGGCAGTGTCTGGGGTCTCAGGCTGCGCCTGGTCAGACTGGACCGGACGCTGCTGATCCAGTTCCTTCTGAGAGGTATCCAGCTGGGACTGAGCGGCGTCGCGCTCGGCGACGGATGCTTCGAGGGCGGCGCGGTTGGCGTCGAGAAGCTCGCGTGCGCTCGCCTCGGCTTGCTTCGCCTCGGCTTCGGAAGCGTCGGCAAGCGCGCTGACCTCGCGCAGCGTGGCCTCCTCGTTCGCGGCCTCGGCGCGGGCTTTCTCGGCTTCGGCGAGCTTCGCGCGCTTCTCCTCCGAGCGCTGACGAAGGAAAAGCGCGCGATCAAGCACGTCACGCTGCGTGTCCTTGCCACTGACGGCAACGAGCGCGTCACTCGGACTGGCGCCACGGTACTGCGAGCGGCTCAGATCATCGAGCTCGGCGCGCAGGACGTCGACACGCTCCTGCGCCTCATTGAGACGGCGCTTCGCTTCGTCCTTGCCGCGGCGAGCCTGCTCGGCCTTGACCTGCGCATCGTGCAGGTCCACCAGCGACTGGTTGACGGACTCCTGCAGGCCACCGAGGTCCAGGTTGAGCGCGTCGACGTTCGCCTGCGCGCGGGACACAGCGGTCACAAGCTCGCTCACTCCGGAGGCGGAACTCTGACCATTGGCGGCCGGGCTGACTAGGCCCGCCACCAAAGAAATGGTTGCGGCACACGCGGCGGCGCCGAGCACATTTCGCGCACGGCCAAACCGGGTGCCCCTTTGTGGATTAGCCACGAAGGTGCTCCTCACACCGCCCGTCGCGCACACTTCAGCAGCGCTCGGGCGATCAAGAAAACCCGAGGCTTCAAAGTGCGTGCGAAAACCGTGACTAGCGGTTCCACGAGCGGTCTAGATGTTGACTACTGACGCGGCAGCGCGAATCACGACTGACACAGCGATGCCCTGGAACCTGGTACTCGGCGTGCTTCCCCACATGCCCGAACCTTCGCGGACGCTTGACTAGAGCGCCCTATCGGTGCCATTGCGTTGCGTGTGACAACCATCGACCCGCGAGCCGATACGGGAACCATACGTCAAGGCAACAAACTTGTATCCCTTTTGTTACAAACAATCTCGTTAGTCAAGCCTATTCACAGGATTCACACCCACCTCACCAGCACAAACTTAGGGACGCGAGCGTTACGTGACGTTTGTCACACCCCTGCCTAAGCGCTCGTAAAAGTTGACCAAACTGTTGGAATAGCTGAATCTGACCTGCGCGTTTTCGGGCCGCTCGTCAACTTTTACGAGCGAGGAGGTCAAGTGCCCAGGCTTGTCGACGGCTAGTCGCCGCGGCGGGCGGAAAACGCCGCTGCGGCGGCAACCGCGGCAAGCAGCACCACAACGACCGCAACGATCAATGGCCAGTTCACGGAGAACGCGTTGGCGGCGTCGGCGAAGGCGTGGACGCCGGCTACATAGTCCGGCTCGGCGACCATGGTTCGCTCCCCGCGCTCCACCTGCGCGCGGGTCAAAGAGTCGCTCACCCCGACGGCGACCTGCGGAGTACGAACCAGCACAGTGTCTAAACCAGTCTCAGTGGCCGCATCCTGCGCCAGGTCGCGCAGGTCCGCGACAACGGGCGGCGTCTGCTCAAGCACGATCATGCCCACCGGAGCGAAAGAATCAGTGTTGGCGTCTGCGAGGGCGGCCTCAAGGGCCGGCCCCAGCTCCGCGTTGACGGGATTGTCGGTGCCGAACGCAACAGGCGACGATGCGAGCTGGGAGACGAGCTCTTCAAGCGTGGCTTCGGACTGCATTGGCGTCTCTCCTCGGGCTTGCCGACGATCCGGGTGGTCGATTTTGGAGTCTAACGGTGGGGCCGGAGGTGCGTCGATAAGCGCAATGCGAAAACATAACGGGCGTACTGTTAATATGGGCGCGGAACTATGGAAGGTCGCATAGACTGGTGGCTTGACCATAGGGTCGCTAACCCCTGATTTGATACGACGAGAATTGGAGCTCACCGTGGCAGAAAGCAAGAACTCGTTCGGTGCCAAAAAGACGCTCGAGGTCGGCGGTAAGTCTTACGACTACTTCGCACTCGACGCTGTCGAAGGCATGGAGAAACTCCCCTACTCCCTCAAGGTGCTGGGCGAGAACCTCCTGCGCACCGAGGACGGCAAGAACGTCACCGAGGACCACATCAAGGCCATCGCAAACTGGGACCCCTCGGCGGAGCCGAGCGTGGAGATCCAGTTCACCCCGGCCCGCGTCCTCATGCAGGACTTCACCGGCGTGCCGTGCGTGGTCGACCTTGCAACCATGCGTGAGGCCGTGAGCACTCTCGGCGGCAACCCGGACCAGGTCAACCCGCTGAACCCGGCCGAGATGGTCATCGACCACTCCGTGATCATCGAGGCATTCGGCTCCGAGAACGCCATCGACAAGAACGTCGAGATCGAATACCAGCGCAACGAGGAGCGCTACCAGTTCCTGCGCTGGGGCGCAGAGAACTTCTCCAACTTCCGCGTCGTCCCGCCGGGAACCGGCATTGTGCACCAGGTCAACATCGAGTACCTCTCCCGCGTCGTCTTCGACAACGAGGGCCTGGCCTACCCGGACACCTGCATCGGCACCGACTCCCACACCACCATGGAAAACGGCCTGGGCATCCTGGGCTGGGGCGTCGGCGGCATCGAGGCTGAGGCTGCAATGCTGGGCCAGCCGGTCTCCATGCTCATCCCGCGCGTCGTGGGCTTCAAGCTCACCGGCGAGATCCCGACCGGCGTGACCGCAACCGACGTCGTGCTCACCATCACCGAGATGCTGCGCGAGCACGGCGTGGTGCAGAAGTTCGTCGAGTTCTACGGCAACGGCGTCAAGGAAATCCCGCTGGCAAACCGCGCCACCATCGGCAACATGTCCCCGGAGTTCGGCTCCACCTGTGCGATCTTCCCGATCGACGAGGAGACCATCAACTACCTGCACCTGACCGGTCGCTCCCAGGAGGACATCGACCGCGTCGAGGCATACGCCAAGGCGCAGGGCATGTGGCTGGAGCAGGACGCGGAGGAGGCCGAGTACTCCGAGTACCTCGAGCTGGACCTGTCCACCGTCGTCCCGTCCATCGCCGGCCCGAAGCGCCCGCAGGACCGCATTCTTCTGTCCGAGTCCAAGGACACCTTCCGCAAGCAGCTGCCGGACTACAACACCGCAGGCGAGGGCACCTCCGAGCCGGTTCGCGCTGAGAAGGTCGACGCTGTCTCCTACAACGAGTCCTGGGCCGCCAACGGCGAGTCCGCCGCTGAGGGTGCAGAGGGCCGCGCGTCCAAGCCGGTCATCGTCGAGTCCCCGAAGGGCGGCGAGTACACCCTGGACCACGGCTTCGTGGCCATCGCTGCCGTGACCTCCTGCACCAACACCTCCAACCCGTCCGTCATGGTCGGCGCTGCACTGCTGGCACGCAAGGCCGCCGAGAAGGGCCTGAAGGCCAAGCCGTGGGTCAAGACCATCATGGCCCCGGGCTCCCAGGTCGTTGACGGCTACTATGAGCGCGCTGACCTGTGGAAGGACCTGGAGGCCGTCGGCTTCTACCTTTCCGGCTTCGGCTGCGCATCCTGCATCGGCAACTCCGGCCCGCTGCCGGCCGAGGTGTCCGACGCCGTCAACGAGTTCGACCTCACCGCAACCGCAGTCCTTTCCGGCAACCGCAACTTCGAGGGCCGCATCTCCCCGGACGTGAAGATGAACTACCTCGCGTCCCCGCTGCTGGTCATCGCCTACGCCATTGCCGGCACCATGGACTTCGACTTCGAGACCCAGCCGCTGGGCCAGGACGCCGACGGCAACGACGTCTTCCTCAAGGACGTTTGGCCGTCCACCGAGGAAATCGAAGAGACCATCGCAGACACGATCTCCCGCGAAATGTACGAGGCTGACTACGCCGACGTGTTCAAGGGCGACGAGCAGTGGCAGGGTCTGGACATCCCGACCGGCAAGACCTTCGACTGGAACGAGGACTCCACCTACATCCGCAAGGCACCGTACTTCGACGGCATGCCGGAGGAGCCGGAGGCAGTCGAGGACATCGAGGGCGCACGCGTGCTGGCCAAGCTGGGCGACTCGGTGACCACCGACCACATCTCCCCCGCTTCCTCCATCAAGCCGGGCACCCCGGCCGCGAACTACCTCGACGAAAACGGTGTGGAGCGCAAGGACTACAACTCCTTCGGTTCCCGCCGCGGCAACCACGAGGTCATGGTCCGCGGCACCTTCGCCAACATCCGCCTGCGCAACCAGCTGGTGGACGAGCAGGGCGGCTACACCCGCGACTTCACCCAGGAGGGCGCACCGCAGGCCTACATCTACGACGCCGCGATGAACTACGCCGAGAAGAACATTCCGCTGGTGGTCATCGCCGGCAAGGAGTACGGCACCGGTTCCTCCCGCGACTGGGCCGCAAAGGGCACCAACCTGCTGGGTGTGAAGGCCGTCATCGCCGAGTCCTTCGAGCGCATCCACCGCTCGAACCTCATCGGCATGGGCGTGCTGCCGCTGCAGTTCCCGGAGGGTGAGTCCCACGAGTCCCTCGGCCTGGACGGCACCGAGACCTTCACCCTGACCGGCATCACCGAGTTCAACAACGGTGAGATCCCGTCCACGGTCCACGTGAAGGCGGAGAAGGACGGCGCCGACGCTGTCGAGTTCGACGCAGTGGTGCGCGTGGATACGCCGGGTGAGGCGGAGTACTTCCGCCACGGCGGCATCCTGCAGTACGTGCTGCGCCAGATGGTCAAGAGCTAACCCTCTTTCGACCGTCGATTAAGGGGCCCCGCCCGCCGCGGGGCCCCTTCCCTATTTTTCTTTCACTATCTGGAGCCCGAAGGAGCCCCCTTATGCCGATTGTCAGCGACGAAGAGCTGCAGCGCCGCCGCGGCGAGATCATCGACGCCGCACGCGCCTGCTTCGCACACTACGGCTACGAGGGGGCGACCGTGGCCCGCCTGGAAGAGGCCACCGGCAAAACCCGGGGCGCGATCTTCCACCACTTCGACGACAAGGAAACACTGTTCCTGGCCATCGCCGAAGCGGACGCCGAGCGGCAGGCCCAGGTGGTCAGCGAGCGCGGTTTGGTGGAGGTCATGCGCGGCATGCTCGTGGACCGCAGCTCCAACGACTGGTTCACCACCCGCGCCGAGATCCTTCGCAAGCTGCGCACCGACCCCGAGTTCGAGGCGCGCTGGCGCGAGCACCAGGAGGTGCTGGACCACGCGGTCCGCGAACGCTTGGAGTCCAACAAGCAAATGCGTGACGACGTCCCCGTCGCCGTCGTGCAGACCTACCTGGAGACAGTGCTCGAGGGCTTCATCACCAAACTCGCCTCCGGCGAACCCGTGGAGCGCCTCGAGGAGATGCTAGACGTGGTAGAGCAGTCAGTCCGCGGGTAATTCCGAAAAATAGACTAAGCGGTATAGAATTGCCGCTATGCCAAAGCTGCTTTTCCTCTCACTTCGCAACGGCGAAATTGGGCCGGACGTCGCCCACGCCGAATACCACGACGCCCTGCGCGCCACGGGCTTGAGCGAAGTGGACATGGAACTGCGCGTCATCGACTCCCCCGAATCCGAGCTCGGCCCCCTCGACCCCGTCAGCGGCATCATCGTCGGCGGCTGCTCACTGAACGTGACTAACCCGGAGCGCGACGCGTGGCACAAGCGTATCGACGACATCCTGTCCGCCACCGTCGAATCGGGCAAACCCGTCTTCTTTGTCTGCTTCGGCATCTCTTGGCTGGTGGACCACCTCGGCGGCGAAGTCGGGCGCACCCGCCCCGAGCCGTCCGGGCCGACCACCGTGAACGTAGTGGCCGAGGACGCGCTCTCCGGGCCCAGCGGCACGTTCACCGCCCTGACCGGCCACACCGAGAACCCGGTGCGCGTGCCCGATTCCCTCAGCGTGGTGGCTACCGGGCCCGGCGGGCTGGTGCAGATGGTGCGCTACACCGACCGGGTATGGGCCACCCAGTTCCACGCCGAGATGGACGCCGACGCCATGCGTACCCGCATGGACTTCTTCCACGACTACGGCTATTTCCCCGCCGAGGAGTACGCCCGCATCGTCGCCGACCTGCCCAACCACGACGTGAGCCGGGCGAATGGGCTGTTGCGCACATTCGCCCGGCTCTGTACCGAGGGCCAGTTCGACTAAATCTCTGAGACCTTTGCATCGCCGCCTTCAAAATCGAGCGGGTTGCGGTCGAACTGCTTGCCGCGGCCGACCGACTCGACGATCACATCTGCCACGAGCTCGCGCGGGGTTTCTGACGAGGGGTCCCTTTGGTCGTCGAGAAGCGCGATGCCCTTGGACGGATCATCGGTGAGGCGGGTGGGGCCGAGGATCTGGTACGGCAGGTCGGAGGCAAGCAGACGCTTATCGACGGCCTTCTTCGCCTCGACGTAGGCGTACCACGCCCCGCCGTCGTCCTCCGTGGTGGCCTCAGCGGCGCCGGCGTAGGAAACCATGACGGTAAACGGGGCGAACTCGCCGAGCTCCTCGAGCGCGTCGATCATCGCCATCGCCGCGTCGCGGTCCACGGCGTAAGTGCGCTCTGCCGAGCCGCCGCCGGCGCCCGCGGACCACACGACCACGTCGAACGGAGTGAGCAGGCGGGCCCAGTCTTCCTCGTCGAGGGTGGTGAGGTCGCGGACAATTGCGGTCGCGCCGTCGTCGACGAGCTGCTGCACATGGTCGGGGTTGCGCACGAGCGCGCTGACGCTGTGACCAGCTTTTACGAGCTTGGGGACGGAGTGGCGCGAGACGTTGCCTCCGGCGCCGAGAACGAGCACGTGTTGGCTTTGCTTAGGTGTTTCCATAACGCCCACCGTAACGCTATTTCAGCGCCTATACTTTGCGCATGCACGCAATTATTACGACCACTGGTAAAGACCGCCCCGGCGTCATCGCCGCAGTTGCCAAAACCGCCGCTGACGAGGGACTGAACATCCTCGACGTCTCCCAGACCATCATGGACGACTTCTTCACCATGATCATGCGCGTCGCCCTGCCTGAGGGCGAGGTTGACATGGGGGCGCTGCAGGAGGCCTTCGACGCGGCCGGCAAGCCGCTCGGCATGGTCGTGCGCATCCAGTCCGAGGCCCTGTTCAGCGCCATCAACGACATCTAGGGGGCGCAAGTGAGTTTCGAGTTTTCAGACGCGCGGTTCCTCGACGTCATCCGCATGATCGAGGACTATCGCCTAGACATCCGCACCGTGACGATGGGCATTTCGCTCATCGGCTGCACCCGCCCCACGATGGAAGCCACCGCGCAGGCGGTGTACAACCGCGTGGTTGAGCGCGCCCGCAACCTAGTGCCGGTGTGCGAGGGCATCGAGCGCGAGCTGGGCATCCCGATCGTGAACAAGCGCATCTCCGTCACCCCCGTCGCGCTGGTGGCGGCGGGCGCGGACGGCCACCCGGTGGAGATTGCCCGCGCGCTGGATCGCGCAGCCGGCGAGCTCGGCGTCAACTTCGTCGGCGGCTACTCTGCACTGGTAGAAAAGGGCGGCACGACCGCTGACAAGAAGCTGATTTACTCCATCCCGGAGGCGCTGAGCGTCACCGATAACGTGTGCGGGTCGGTCAACGTGGCGTCGTCACGCGCCGGCATCAACATGAACGCCGTGGCCAAGATGGGAGAGATTGTGAAGGAGGCCGCGGAGGCGACCGCGGACCGCTCCTCCATCGCCTGCGCCAAGCTGGTCGTCTTCGCCAACGCCGTGGGCGACAACCCCTTCATGGCCGGCGCATTCCACGGCATTGAGGAGCCGGACACGGTGATTTCGGTGGGCGTGTCTGGTCCGGGTGTGGTGGACAACGCGATCGCCCCGCTGAAGGGTGCGAGCCTGAACGAGGTTGCCGAGGAGATTAAGAAGGCCGCGTTCAAGATCACCCGCGCGGGTCAGCTCGTGGGAACGATGGCTGCGCAGCGCCTCGGCGTGCCGTTTGGCATCGTGGACCTGTCGCTCGCACCGACGGCGGAGATGGGCGACTCGGTGGCGCACGTGCTCGAGCGCATGGGCCTGGTCCAGGTGGGCACGCACGGGACGACTGCTGCGTTGGCGCTGCTCAACGACGCCGTGAAGAAGGGCGGCATGATGGCCTGCTCCCGCGTGGGAGGTTTGTCCGGTTCCTTCATCCCCGTCTCCGAGGACAAGGGCATGATCGACGCGGTTCACAGCGGCGCGATCTCCATGGACAAGCTCGAGGCGATGACCTCAATCTGCTCCGTGGGCTTCGACATGATCGCCATCCCCGGCGACACCTCCGCCGAGCTCATCGCGGGCATGATTGCCGACGAAGCCGCGATCGGCGTGATGAACCACAAGACCACCGCCTCTCGCCTCATTCCGGTGCCCGGGACCAAGCCCGGCGACGAAGTGAACTTCGGCGGCCTGCTCGGCTACGCACCGGTCATTCCGGTGAACACGGTGGGGAACGACGAGTTCATCCACCGCGGCGGGTTCATCCCCGCGCCGGTGCACGGGTTCAGGAACTAGCGCTTGACCCTCACACGATGTGAGGGTTTAAGTTTTGGTGCGTGAAGATTTCAGACGTGGCTGCGGCAGCCGGCTGCTCCGTCCGCTCGGTGCGCCACCTGCACGAACGCGGAGTTGTGCCAGAACCTGCGCGCACCAGCGGCAACTACCGCGACTACTCCGTCAGCGATCTAGTGGCGGTGATTCGGGCGCGTGCACTTATCGACGCCGGTGTTCCAGTCGCCGACATCGAACGTGAAGACGCAGTACAACGTTCAATTGCCATGTTGGACGGCCACATCGCCCATCTGGAGAGACAGCGGTCGCGGCTGCTGGCTATCGCGGAGGCGCCCGCCGGGTGCCCGCGCGACATTAGCGACAAACTTGCGGATGTGATCGACGATGCTGCGCTGCTGCAGATAGAGCTCGATTCCTGGGACCTCATGGCGCTCACTGGCGTCGCGACCGAGGCGACGTGGGCGCAGCTCAGGGCAAACCTCAAGGATGCTTCCTGTGTGGAGGCGGCGCGTAAGTCCGTCAATGTGTGGGGTGAGCTTGGGGCAATGCATTCACGGGATGTCGATGTTCCGCAGATTTCGGCTACGCTCTCGGCACTCTTTGCACGCGGAATTATGCGAGACGTCCTCCCTACCCTGCGGCAGGGTTCCGTCCCGCTCCAGGTGAAGGATCTTCCCACCCGGGGCGCCCAGCGGGTGGTGTTGGAGGAGCTCACCCGTGGCATCTAGAGCGATAACGTTGCTGAAGAAGCACCCTGCATACCGGGTCGCGAAGTTCGAGCTGGGGCTGTACCGCGACTTGGGACGGTGGATCCGTGGACGCTGTCTCGTGCCCGATGGCGCGTCGCCGCTCCCCCATCCACCTGGGCGGTTGCAAATGCTTGGCTTTGTCACCGCAGTTTTGGCCATTGAGATGGTTGTTGTGCACCTGCTTTTGCCCGCAGGATTGGTGAGGCTGGTAGCGCTACTGCTTTCGCTCTGGGCTGTTGTGTGGGTGTGGTCGCTCATCGCCGGAGAACGTATCCGGCCAAGCTACGAGGGGCCTGACGCCCTGGTTCTGCGCCGCGGGAGAACGGTGTTTGCCGAGGTGCCTGCGTTGCTTGTGGCGCAGCGACGTACGGAGAGGACTTTTGCCTCTGACATCAAGATCGAGGGAGATACGCTCACCGTCGGTGGCTCCGGCGGGACCGACACACTCCTCGAGCTCAGCGAGCCCATCGAGGCCGCGGGTGACCGCTATCCCTGGCGGAAAGCGAAAACCGCGCCGGTAACTCGCGTTCGCTTCTACGCGGGGCAGCGTGGTCTGTAGCTAGCGCTTCTTGCCCACCGCGAACCAGGCGACCCAGCCCAGGGTGTTGACTGCGCCGATCACCGGGGTCCACAGCCACTTCGGGCCCCGGACGCGCTTGGAGTTGGTGCGTGCGAGGTCGCGCAACGCGAAGGCCTTGCCGGCGGTGTCGATGGTGGCGAGCACGCCGGCGAGGGTCTTCTGGTCGGAGGACAGTCCGTTCCAGGCGTCCCGGATGGTGTCGATGATCTCGTTGTTTCTTGCCATATTGCGAGTGTAGCGGGCTGGTTTCGGGGTCCACGTTTCGTCCGTCGATAAGCAAGATGCTCACTATGATGGACAAACTCTTGTGCGGTTTGCGTTTCGGTTTGTACGTTCAGTGCAACGAAATTTCCGAACCGGAGGGGTTAGAAAATGAGTCGCCACAAGCTTCTGCACGTCATCACCGAACGCGTCAATTGCGTACCACGGGGAATCACATTCGCATCAAACATCATGCAGTTCGAGTGGATCCTCGGTGAAATTTTTGCGCACAAGATCGATACAAACGATCCATACCGGGCCTTGGGTCAGGCTCTGACTTGGGTGTTCCGGTGGAACTCGACGCCACCCAATACGGATGTCAGCGGCGAACTCCTCGAGGTTGAAAGCGAGGAATACCTTACGCTCGATTACGCCCGGGGTGAGGTGACGTTGCAATTGGATGGGACGCCGAAGATGCGCTGCGCGCTGACACCAGAAAACGTACGCCCCCTTTTCCAGATGGTGTGGGACCACAACGAACCTGACCCGTACAGCGAGACTCCGCAGTTCTCGAAGCGGTCGCTGGTGCGGCTGGTTTGCGAACGAAGCGGAGCGGTCGGCTCCGGCATCGACGTCTTCTACCCCATCGGCGGCGAAGAACGGATTAGGAGGTTTCTGCCCGGGATTCTTTTGGGCCAGACAGTCGATTCCCTCCTCTCCAATCTCTGGCTTGTTGGCGAGCTAGACGCCCTGGTGCAGCCGTTTCACGACCAGGTAATTGGCGACGAGTATGCCGCGACGACCCCACCGCCACGCGAGGTGGATTGCCCGATGCTGACCGTTGATGTCCCCAACGAGTCGCTGCGGTTGAGCTCCTCTAACGGTGAGCTGGTCATGGTAACGGACTTCACGGACGAGGCTATCGAGCGGGTGCTGGCAGAGTTCGAACGGTTGGTGGATCCCTGGGCACGACCACGTGCGCTTGCAGGTTCACATCCCGACTATGAGCTTTGGGCCGGCGATTCACCGTTCTAGAAATGTGATACTGATTACACTTTCTTTCCCTATGTTTGCCCCACTGGACATAGAGGGAGTTTATGTCGACGCGATTTGTATGTTGATCGTAAACGTATTCGATTAAAGGGTTGCAAAGGAGGGCGAAATGGCGACTGACCTGCGGAAGCACGTCGACACGATCACCCATGCCCTCCTAGCCATAAAAGACCTTTGTGCGGAACCTGAAGCGGTTTCGTTCGAGGAGGTCCGCGCGGACTTCGAGCGTCTCGAAGCTGCGTTTAATGTAAAGGCGACACTGGATGCACTGTTCGCCTACGTGTGCGAGCGTGACGACGCTGGCCGCGTCGTCGGCTCGAAGCACGCCAATCAGTACTTGCAGAAGAAGCTGGGGCTTGAACCTAAAGACGCATACGACCGTCTCGCCCGGGGCCGGGATTACTACGGCGAGCCCGAGGTCGAGGATGAACCTGCAACCGATCTGTTCGATTATGGGGCTGATGACACGCCCGAGGATTCTGCGGCTGAGGCCGCGCGGGAGGAGGCGGCACGGGCGGCTGCCCGCGAGGCTGCCCGTGCGGAGGCGCGGCGCAAGCAAGAGGAGGCCCGCCGTGCCGCCGAGCGCGTGAACGCCGAAAAGCAGCGCGTGATCCGTCAAGAGCTGGACAAGCTTGTCGGGGATGCGAAGGGAGCGCGTGCCCGTCTCCAGGCGGACGCGCTCGCGGAGGCGCCTAAACGGACAGTGAAGGATCTGCGCGCCACCGTGCGACGCTGGGTGGAGCAGGAGAACCGCAAGCACGTCGAGCCCACGAACCCGAACGCCGGGATGGAAAACCGTGGCCTGCACATCGGTGGTCAGCGCGCGGACGGGACGTGCCGGATAACCATCGATGCTGTGGCCTCCGATTCGGCCCTGTTTAAGGCGCTGACCGACAAGGGGTTGGCGCCCAACTCGAACCTGCCCGAGGGCGTGGAGGATTACCGCACGCCCTCGCAACGCTTGTACGACCAGTTCTCGGAGATACTCAAGCATTACGACGCCTGCGAGAAACCGACCGGCGGCGGTTGCGCGTCCGTGGTTGTGTCGGTGACATTAGACGAGCTGGCGGAGGCCGATCCGACCACGAAGTTCGCCACCAACACCGGCATCGAGCTCGACGCGTTCGACCTCGTGCGATTGGGCATGGACGGAACATCAGACTTCGTGCTTACTGTCGACGACGCAACGTCGATGCCGTTGAACCTCTACCGGACGCGGCGTTTGGCGTCGCTTGCGCAGCGGATCACCTTGCTTGCGGTCCAGGGCGTGTGTGCCTGGACCGGCTGCACCGCCCCGCTGACCGAGACCGAGATCCACCACATCACGTCGTGGCTGCAAGGCGGCGACACCAATATCGACAACCTCACAGCGCTGTGCCGGACCCACCACCGCTGCAACAACGACTTCAAGGACCACAGAAACAACACCAGTCACATGGATGTGGACCCGACAACGGGTCGAGCCGGGGTGAAGGAGCCCGGGTGTGCGACATTGCAGTTCAACCATGCAGATGCGGCCGAACATTCGGCGGTGAACAGGTTACGAAAGAGACACCGACAGCGGAATCGGGCAACCGTGCCCGATCCGGGTGGTGCTACGGCCCCACCGGAAACTCGAGTACCACCAAAACCACCGGATCCTCCGCCCCCGCGCGGGCCCGTGGAGCCCCCGCCATGGGCGAAGGGGCAAGACCCGTACCCGCCGTTTTAGGTGCGCCCACCTGGTCGGTGGCTGGTTAGGCGAGCTCGACGATCTCCATGTACTCGTCGCTCCACATGTCCTCGTCGCCCTCGGGCATGATGATGACCCGCTCCGGCTCGAGCGCGCGCACCGCGCCCGGGTCGTGGGTGATCAAGACCACGGCACCGGTGTAGGTCTTCAGCGCGTCCAGGACCTGCTCGCGGGATTGGGGGTCGAGGTTATTGGTGGGCTCGTCGAGGAGCAGGACGTTCGCGCGCGAGGAGACGAGGGTGGCCAGCGCGAGGCGGGTCTTCTCGCCGCCCGAGAGCGTGCCGGCGGGCTGCTCGAGCTTGTCGCCCGAGAACATGAAGGCGCCGAGCAGGCCGCGCAGGTCCTGCTGGCCGGCATCGGGGCAAGCCTCGATGGTGTTCTCCCAGACGCTCTTGTCGCCGTCGATGGTGTCGTGCTCCTGGGCGAAGTAGCCGATCTTCAGCCCGTGGCCCGAGACCACGCCGCCCTCGCCGTCGGTGCGCTCCACCCCGGCGAGCAGCTTGAGCAGGGTGGTCTTGCCGGCGCCGTTGGTGCCCAGCACCACCACGCGCGAGCCCTTGTCCACCGCCAAGTCCACCCCTGCGAAGACCTCGAGGGAACCGTACATCTTGGTCAGGCCCTTGCCGAACAGCGGGGTCTTGCCACACGGCGCCGGCTCGGGGAAGGAGATGGAGGCGACCTTGTCGGCTACCCGGACCTCGTCGAGCTCCCCCATCATTCGCTCGGCGCGCGCCATCATCTGCTTCGCGGCCGAGGCCTTCGTCGCCTTAGCACCCAACTTCGCCGCCTGCTTCTGCAGGGCTGAGGCCTTCTTCTCGGCGTTGGCGCGCTCTCGGCGGCGCCGGGCCTCGTCGAGAGCGCGGGCATCCTTGTACTTGGAAAAGCCCATGTTGTACACGTCGGCCTCGGCGCGCACCGCGTCCAAGAACCAAACCTTGTTGCACACCGCGTCGAGCAGCTCGACGTCGTGGGAGATCATGATCAGCCCGCCCTCGTGCTTGGACAGGAAGTTGCGCAGCCAGGCGATGGAGTCGGCGTCGAGATGGTTGGTCGGCTCGTCGAGAAGCAACGTCGTCTGCGACTTTCCCGAACCCTGGCGCGAGGCGAACAGGATCTGGGCGAGCTCCACGCGGCGGCGCTGGCCGCCCGACAGGGTCTTCAGCTGCTGGTCCAGGATGCGCTCCGGCAGCCCCAGGTTGTCGCAGATCTGGGCCGCCTCCGCGTTGGCCTCGTAGCCGCCGAGCGCCTGGTAGCGCTCCTCCAGGCGGGAGAACTTCGCAATCGCCTTGTCACGCTCCGCCCCGTCGGTCTCCTCCATGATCTTCTGCTGCTTCGCCATGGAGCGTTGAATCTGATCAAGCCCACGGGCGGAGAGCACACGGTCGCGGGCGGTCTGCTCGATGTCGCCTTCCTTGGAATCCTGCGGGAGGTAGCCGATCTCGCCCGCCCGGGTCACCGAGCCGCCGTAGGGTTCGGTCTCCCCCGCCAGGATGCGCATCGTCGTCGTCTTACCGGCACCATTGCGGCCGACGAGCCCGATGCGGTCGCCGGGTTGGACGCGGAGGTGCTGGCCTGGTGCGTCGAGAAGCGTGCGTGCCCCGACGCGGACCTCGAGATCATTCGTAACAATCACGGGGCACCACTCTATCAACCACCCCTAAACGAAAATTCCCCGCCACAGTCAATCCGTGACGGGGAAAGATCAAGATAGATGTCTAGACAGCGAAGCCAAGCGCACGCAGCTGCTCGCGGCCCTCTTCCGTGATGAACTGCGGGCCCCACGGCGGCATCCAGACCCAGTTGAGCTCCAGCTCGT
>ERZ1673699.1138-NODE-1138-length-22838-cov-8.573981_pt1 | contig 22838 bp, 17 predicted proteins | sample MGYA00580229_ERZ1673699 | MGnify/ENA primary metagenome ERZ1673699 (study PRJEB41218, sample SAMN15661785) | gut metagenome | host: Homo sapiens | place: Canada: London | collected 2015-08-20/2019-03-30 | study: EMG produced TPA metagenomics assembly of... | reverse complement strand
AGAGCAAGATGATCCGGCTGGATGCAGACCAGATACTGTATATTGAAAGCCGCGGGCATACAATTATCTACCATACCGAGATCGGTGAGTATGCAGAGAGAGGATCACTGAAAAGCGCCGAGGAAAAGCTCGCGCAGAGGCATTACTATAAGTGCAACAACTGCTATTTGGTAAATCTGGCGCATGTGGAGCGTGTAAATCAGCTGGTCGTAACCGTAAAAGGGCAGGCTCTGCAAATTAGCCGTGCACGGAAGAAAAGCTTTATGGAAGCCCTTGCTGCATATATGGGAGGCGAATAACAGGCGTGATACAGGATATTCCGAAATTGTATACTGCGCTGGCGGAGTGGTTGGCATGTGTGCTGTTTGTAAGGCTACTGCCCCGGCGTTATGATGCAGCAAAAACGGCCGGAATCTTGGCAGCAGCGCTGCCCTTATTCGGCTTGGTGCAGTGGTTGATCGGCGTTGTTCCGCTAAGCCTTTGGATTCCCGGCATGATCGTGGCTTTGGTTTTGATGTACGCTACGATCTGGTTGTGCTGCCGCTTGAACTTTTGTGATACGGGTTTTTGGTGGGCGCTGGCGTTCACGCTGGCAGAGTTTGTTGCATCGCTGGAGTGGCAGCTCTATTCATTCGGAGCATCAAAGATGCCGGGTCGTTGTTGGATACAGGGATTGTTCTTGCTGGTTTTTTATGGCGGCGGATTTGGCGTTTTTCTGCGACTTGAGCAGAAAAGGCTGAGAGATAAAGCGCCACTGCATATGACAAGGCGTGAAAGCATATCGGCGGCCGTTATAGCGATCTGCACATTTTTAATCAGCAATATCAGCTATGTGACGACCAATACGCCGTTCAGCGGGCGTATGACCACGGAGATATTCTGGATACGAACACTGGTGGATTTCGCGGGCGTGGCTGTGCTGCTTTCCATGCAGGATAGGTGGCAGGACATGCAGACCCAACACGAATTAACGGCAATCCAGACACTTTTAAAGCGGCAGTATGAGCAATACCGCATCAGTCGTGATAATAGTGAAGCAATCAACCGCAAATACCACGACTTAAAGCATCAGATACAGGTCATTCGGATGGAGTCAGATGCGGCCAGAAGAGAGGAATACCTTTCGCAACTGGAAAAAGGAATGCAGAGCCTGGGTGTGAATCAGCATACCGGAAATGATGTGCTGGATACGATCCTGTCAGATAAGCAGCTGTATTGCAGTCAGCATCAGATCACGCTGACGATCGTTGCGGACGGTGCAAGGTTGGATTTTATTGAAACGATGGACATCTGCAGCATATTCGGCAATGCGCTTGACAATGCAATAGAGGGTGTGGAAAAGCTGGCTGACCCCCAGCAGCGCCTTATCCGGGTGGCTGTCTATACGCAGAATGTGTTTTTGATCATCCGGGTGGAAAACTACTGTACAGCGCAACTTTCTGTTGTAGACGGAGAGTATCGCACAACGAAGCGTGATAAGGATATGCATGGCTACGGGATAAAAAGCATCCGATATACAGTAGAGAAGTATGGCGGATCGGTTTCTGCAGATTGTTCAGATAACTGGTTTCATCTGAGCGTTCTCCTTCCATTGCCGGAAAAAGCCTGATCCTATACAGAACGGCTGTGCGGTTACACGGTATAAAAATTTCTGCCGCGCGGCAGAGACGAAGCGTGATATGTGCTTGTCTTAGAAATACAGCCGGCCAGCGCGCAGATAAAAACAGTTTTAAGCATGTGGGAGCGGTGCAGAGCTGATCTGCACCGCTTTTTTGTGGAATGCACAAAAGGAAACATATATGCCCGAAAAAAGTATTCAAGAATGCAAGTTGTGCCACTGTGGAGACGGGTTATGCCAAAATCCCCCGAAAAAAGAAGGAGTTGTGCTACACTTAAAACATAACGGCAGAAAGGAAGGAGGTGAAAACTGTGAACAGACAAGCAGTGAACCCATATTTGCCGTCGTGGGAATATATTCCGGATGGGGAACCGCATGTGTTCAATGGCAGAGTGTATGTCTATGGCTCACATGACCGCTTCAACGCACCGATCTTCTGTGTGAATGACTACGTTTGCTGGTCGGCGCCGGTGGAAGATCTTTCCGACTGGCGGTACGAGGGAGTTATCTACCGCAAAAAACAGGACCCCAAAAATCCATTGGGATACCATCTGCTTTTTGCACCGGATATCTGCCAAGGCCCGGACGGCCGGTACTACCTCTACTATGCGTTTGACTTTTTAGGCATTATGGGCGTGGCGGTCTGCGATACACCAGCGGGAGAATATGAATTTTTGGGTCATATTCACTATGCGGACGGCACACTCTGGGGACGGCGAAGGGGAGATCAGCTTCCGTTTGATCCCGGCGTTTTGGCAGATGATGACGGGCGTGTGTGGCTGTATTCCGGCTTTTATAATGCAGTGCCTGCTATTCTGACAGGTGGACACAAGCTTAGATGTGACGGCGGTACAGTTCTGGAACTTGAAAAAGATATGGTGACGATAAAAACGGAGCCGCGCGTGATTTTCCCTAAAAAAGGGCCGGGAGCCTTTCAAGGACATGAGTTTTTTGAGGCAAGCTCGATACGCAAGGAAGGAAAAACCTATATCTTCGTATACTCCTCTCGTCATAACCATGAATTGTGCTACGCGACCAGCCAAAGCCCTGACAGAGGTTTTTCTTACGGCGGCACCTTGGTTAGTCAGGGTGATATTTTCCTGGACAGCAACCTGTCCGAAAAGCACGCGGCTAACTATTTGGGGAATACACATGGCGGGCTGCTCAAGCTAGGGGACAACTGGTATGTTTTCTATCATAGGCAAACCAACCGTCATTCGTATTCCCGGCAGGCTTGTGCCGAGAAGCTTCGGCGTAACGAAAACGGAGCGTTTCTGCAGGCAGAGGTCACAAGCTGCGGCCTAAATGATGGACCCTTAAAGGGAAAAGGCCGTTATGAGGCGCGTATTGCCTGTAACCTGTGGGGAAAGAGCGGTACCGGACGATATGACGGACCTTTCCCGAAATGGCGGCTGCGCAATCACCCCTATTTCACGCAGGACGGGCCGGACAGAGAGGACAGCGGCAATCAGTACATTGCCAATATGCGCGATGGTGCAGTGGCAGGATTCAAGTACTTTGCCTTTAAAGATGCTGCTGAGATAAAGGTACATTGTACCGGCTCTGCAAACGGACGCCTTCAGGTGTCAACCGCACCGGATTTTTCCACGCTGTGTGCCGATATTTTCATAAAAAACGGCAGTCAGGTGGGGGAGAAGGTGTCCCTTACGGTCCCTGACGGAACCTATCCACTGTATTTCCGTTTTACGGGTAGTGGGAAAATGAATTTCCACTGGTTTGAATTGCAATAAATACGCTTTAAATCGCATACGCATTTACTTTTGAAGGAGAAAAGAAATGAAAAATAAGAAGAGGCTTGTGCCGTGGCTGATTGCTGCAGTTATCATTGCGGCATTGGCGGTAATAGGAAAAAAGCTGTACGATTTGATGTTTGGCGGCTCCCTGGCAGTTACGACCGAGGATTTGAAGAACGGCATCATTGCTTGCAGCCCGGCTATTATCTTTATTGTTGTTGTACTGATTGCGGCGCTCATCGTAGTGATCGCGGCTGGAAAGCTTAAGCAGCCGAAGCGTGCGCTGGTGCGTGCACAGGCCCCGATTGCAATTTTGCTGGCCATCACGCTTTCCATCAACTGGGTTATTCTCGGCGTGGAATACTCGGTGGTGAACAGTGTTTTTGCTGAGGATGTCAAGGTTTCGGACGAAACAATGGCATCCGGCCGTACGATTGCAGACCAGATTGCATCCGAGGGCATCGTTCTGCTGAAGAATGATGACAAGGCGCTGCCGTTGAGCGCCGGTACAAAGCTCAACTTGTTTGGCTGGTCGAGCGTTCGCCCGTTGTATGGCGGCACCGGCTCCGGTGACAGTGATACAAGCAATGCGGTTTCTCTGATTGACGGCCTTAAGCATGCGGGCTTTGAAGTCAATGAGGAGCTTGTGAAATTCTATGAGAATTTCCGTACAGAGCGTCCTGTCGGTACGATCCGTCTGCGTGAGATCGGCAGCAAGCGCGGCGATTTCACCGTTCCGGAGCCTACCATTGCAGAGTACGAGAGTGCTAACATTTTTGAGGATGCGGTCGCTTACTCGGATACAGCGGTGGTTGTTGTCAGCCGTACCGGCGGCGAGGGCTTTGATATCCCGCAAAGCATCACCGGCCCGGATGAATACAATGCACAGTACGGCGGGCTCGCACAGTTCTATGATTTTACAACGCAGGCAGAAGACCTCGATGCCGGCAAGAGTTACCTGGAATTAAGTAACCGCGAGATTGCAATGGTAGATCGCGTTTGTAAAGAGTTCAAGAATGTTATCGTTGTGGTCAACTCCTCCAATGCTATGGAGCTTGGCTGGCTGGATCAGTATGACAGCATTAAGGCCGCTGTTCTGTGCGGTGCGCCCGGCGAGCTTGGCTTTGATTCCCTCGGAAAGATCCTGAGCGGTGAAGTGAATCCGTCCGGACATCTGGCGGATACCTATGTCTACGATCTGCTCGCAACACCCACGGTCAACAACTTCGGCGGCTTTGCGTATGATAACTATGCAGAGGTTACGGGGAGCCAGGACAACCGTGCCATGTTTGTCAACTACTGCGAGGGCATCTATGTTGGCTACAAATTCTATGAAACGGCTGCTGCAGAGGGCCTTATTGATTATGATAAGGTGGTTCAGTATCCGTTCGGCTATGGCTTGAGCTACACTACCTTTGATTCGTCAATTGCAGCTGTCGAGGATGATGGCGAGAAAATCACGCTGGATGTAGCAGTTAAAAATACCGGCGATACAGCAGGAAAATGTGTTGCAGAAATTTTCTATGAGCCGCCGTATTATAACGGTGGCATCGAAAAGGCAGCAGCAAATCTTGTGCAGTACGCCAAGACGGAAATCCTGCAGCCCGGCGAAGCACAGACCCTGAAGATCACCTTCCGTTATGAGGATATGGCCTCCTATGATTCGAACTGCATCAAGAGTGCGAATGGTGCGTATGTACTCGAGGCAGGCGACTATAAGATCAATCTCTGCTCGGATTCTCATACGATCCTGGATACCTATGTTGCCAAGGTGGACAAGGACATCATCTATGACGATGCACATGATGGCGCTCGCTCCACAGATCAGGTGGCTGCTACAAACCAGCTCACCTTTGCGCAGGGAGATGTGACCTATCTCAGCCGTGCCGATGGCTTTGCCAACTATGCAGAGGCTACCGCTGTGCCTGCAAACCATAGCCTGAGTGCACAGGCACTGGCAGACTATGCAAGTGCAGCAACCTTTGATGCGGCAAAATACGATGACCCCAATGCTGTGATGCCGACCACCGGGGCGAATAACGGGTTGAAACTTGCTGATCTGACCGGCGTTGCTTACGATGACCCCAAGTGGGAGCAGCTTCTCGATGAACTCACGGTCAATGACTTGTTCAGCCTTACGGCAGACGGTGGTTACCATACCGTTGGTGTTGAATCCATCGGCCTGTCCGCAACGGAGGACTGTGACGGCCCGACCGGTGTACACAGCAACTACAATCCTGCCGCAGGTCCGAGCTATCCCGGTTCTGTGATGCTGGCATGCACCTGGAACCAGCCGCTGGCCAAGGCGCGCGGTGAACAGATTGCAAAGGAATGTGCTGAAATCAACTGCGCAGGCTGGTATGCACCTGCAATGAATATCCACCGCAGCGCATTCGGCGGGCGTAACTTTGAATACTATTCCGAGTGCGGCGTTCTCTCCGGGCTGACCGCAGCTGCAGAGGTGTCCGGCGCAACCGAAAATGGTCTGATTTGCTATGTGAAGCATTTTGCCTTCAACGATCAGGACAACTATCGTCAGAATAACATCTGCACATGGCTGAATGAACAGTCTGCCCGCGAAATTTACCTCAAGGCGTTTGAACAGCCGATCAAGGCAGGCGGCATGGGCGTTATGACCTCTATGAATGCGGTCGGTCCTGTCTGGGCCGGTGGCTGTAAGGCTCTTTTGACGAACATTCTGCGTGATGAATGGGGCTTCCATGGCGCTGTCATTACAGACGCAGTCGTCAGCCCATGGTATATGGACGGTAATCTGGCAATTCGTACCGGCGGCACGAAGATGCTGGCGTTTAACATTACGAATGAGTTCTACCGTGATTTGAACTCTGTCGGTACGGTAACGGCTATGCGCAATGCGGCGCACGGCACGCTGTATGCATTGGCAAACTCCTTCGCTGTGACGCGTGCGGTATCTGTGCCGAAGTGGGTAAAGACGACCTACGCAGTGGATGCAGTTGTTGCAATCATCCTTGTCGCTTGGGAAATCTGCGCAATCTGCAAATACCGCAAGGCAAAAAAAGAAGACAAGGATACTGAGCAATAAGATGTCTTATGAAAGATAAAAGGAATACAGCAAAAACAGCCAATCAGGATATAATGCAGTGGATCCGTGAGGGTGGGTTGTTTGTAATTGTATGCAACCTCATTACGGTGTTTAAGTACATATTGCTGCAGTTCCTGCCTGCTGCTTTTGCAAATATGCCCAAGGTGGATTTTGGCTGGCCGGGAATCGAAGTGACCATGCTGGGAGCAACCTTCAAATGGAACATTTTGGGCTATGACGCAGAACATGGTGGTTTGCCTTATTTTTGCGCTTATATGATAGCCATGATACTGGGTGAGGTAATCAATTTCCCAATACAAAGAAATGTCGTTTTCCGCAGTAAGGGGAATCTTACCTGGCAGATCGTTTGGTATGCGGTTGCATTTTGCGTAATAACCTGTATTGTAAATTCTATAAACTGCATTTGGGTCGCAACAGCTGCGCGATATGTGCCGGATTTTATTTACAATATTGGTACAACGGTATTGAACGGCGGTGTTTCCATGGTAATCTTCTTTTTCGTCAACAAGGTCATTTTCCCAACCGGCGATTAAGACGAAGCCTCTTATCTTTTGCAGGAATCACCTGAGCAATGCCTGAGCGCAGCGATGATGCGTTTGCCCGCTCAGAGAGCGTAAAACACGCCCGGACAGCTTGCACTTGTGCAGCTGTCCGGGCGTGTTGTTGCTTTTTTGCAAGACCGCCAAAAAGAGAGCGGCTGAAACTGCGCAATATTGCTTGTGTGAGGAAGTCACTGGGCGTGCTGCTGTGCCGGTCACAGGCTGATCATCCAACCGCGCCTTTTGAACATGACAAGCGAGACAGCCAGGCGGAAAATATCCTATTTGCAAAACGAAAAGCTACACCTTGCATTATGTTCTGCAAATTTGCGTTAAAAAATGCAAGTGACGCACAGCTGACCGAGACAGTCTGGTATCTGTAACCCCTGTTCTACGCTTCGCTAAATCTGCCTTTAGCGAAGTTGGCGGCGGGAAGCATTTATACCCTCTCCATTCTTCCAGGCAATAATTCAGCAATGCCCGCCCGTGGCGATGCATACATCGTGCCCCATAACCAATTCTGTAAGTTATTACGCATATTCGATTTGCACTGTAGTATAACCAGCCCCGGCGTGGTCACTTGAACATGCCCTACAGATACGTTCAATGCTTACGGCTATTTTTCAAATAATGTCAAATCTCATATTTCCTGAGCGGCGCTCCTGCGCGGCAGGCCAGCACAATTATTCATTACTCGTTAATTACTTATTCTTTTTTTCGCGCCCAACTCCTAACGATCTCTCTGCCTAATTTTCTTTCGTTAAACTCGCCATTTTCCGTTTTCTCCAAACTTTCACACACTTGTTTGTAAATAATCATGAATTTATCACAAATGTATTGACGATGGGGCAGGTTTGGCGTATGATACAGATATTGAAACAAATATTCCGGTAAACATGAAATTTGAGAAACAATAGTTCGAAACCGTCTTCGTGTGGCAGCCAGCCGCGGGGTATTTGTTGCCGGGTAACCGGGGCGCAAGGCAGTATTGGCCTTGGTTTACCCATTTTTGTGGAACACGCCGCTTTCGCTTGCAACCCTGATAGCGGCATTATAAAAAGGGAAACCATATTAAGGAGGATACCCCATGAAAAAGTCAGTCAGCCGTACCTTGGCCATGGCTTTGGCCGCCTGCATGGCAGCAGGCACTTTGGCCGCCTGTGGAAGCAGCGGTTCTTCCGCGGCCGCTTCCAGCGCAGCTGAGTCTACCGCGGATTCCACTGCCGCTTCCACCGAATCCGGCACCCCGGATTACTCCAATGAGGACCCCATCAACATCCGAATTTATCTGTCGGATAATGCTACCCTTCCTTATAAAGAAGACTGGCTCACCTTTACCGAAGTGCAGAAGCGCTGCAACGTCAACCTGGACGTTGAGGCCATTCCTATTGCGGACTACTCTACCAAGGTTTCTCTGGCACTGAATACCGGCGAGAACGTTCCCGATGTCATCCTGTACCAGTCCACCACCGGTGAGAATGCTTCTTTGGCTCTGAACGGCGCTCTGGTTCCCATCAGCGACTACAGCGACTGGACCCCCAACTTCAACGCCCGCGTTGAGGAAATGGGCCTGCAGGACGATGTGGATATGCTGAACCTGCAGGACGGCAAGCGCTACTATATGCCGTCTTTGACCGATAAGCCGTTCTACGACGGCGGCCTGATCCTGCGTGAGGATTATCTGGAATCCAAGGGTCTGGAAGCCCCCAAGACCTTTGATGACCTGTACGAGATCCTGAAGGCTTACAAAGCGGATTATCCCGATTCTTACCCGCTCACCATTCTGGCTGGTCCCCGCGTTCTGTTCCGTATGACGATGCCTTCCTTCGGCATCAGCGTGGGCAAAAACAGCGCCGATGGCTCTTACGTTCTGAGCTATGATTACGACAACAAGGATTTCTTTGCCGGTGCAATTGATGATAAGTGCAAAGAATACTTCGCATTCCTGAACAAGCTCTACTCCGAAGGCCTGCTTGACCCCGAAATGGCTGACCCCATTGATGGTGATAAGTGGAGCCAGAAGTTGGCTACCGGTTCTTCCATGGCCACCTACGCTTACTATGACCAGATCGGCGGCGTGGAAGCTGCCAGCGAGATCGACGGCTTTAAACTGCAGATGTATGCACCGCTGGAAGGCCCCGCAGGTGCCCACCACCAGCCCAAGTCCCGCACCGGTTCCGGCATCATGTTCCCCAAAAAGACTGCTGAACGCGATGATTTCGAGCGCATTGTCCGCACCATCGATGAAATGTTCTACTCTGAGGAGAATGCAAAACTGTGGTGCCTGGGTGTTGAAGGCGAGACCTACACCATGGACGGCGACAAGATCGTTTACTCTGACGACATTGTGAACAGTGCTGACGGCATTTATAAGAGCATGCAGCTCAAGTACGGCTGCGGTTCCGACGTTACCCAGATGGTCTGGATCAACGAGCGTGAAATGTCCAAATACGACGAGAACTATGCCGAAATCAACACCGAAGTTGCTGCAATGGATGATGCTATCCAGCCTGTACCTCCCACTCCGCAGTTTGACGACCTGACCGCTGAGGATGCCGCCAGCCTGCGCACCCCGCTGGGCGATACCTTTGAAGTTTGGGCAGATGCTTTCATCACCGGCAAGAAGAGCACCGACACCGATTGGGATGCTTACGTTGCTGAAATGAAGAACCTGAGCATTGACCAGTACCTGCAGATGTACAACGACAACAATAAGTAAAATATTGACCAGTTGATCCTCAGCAGGGGGCATATCCGTGGAGGATATACCCCCTGCTTTTATTTTTAAGGGCAGGCGCGGTTCGCGCCGCCCCCAACCAAAGGAGCGCAATCCATGGGTAAGGCAAAAGCAAAGCTTACGCCGGCTGAAAAGGCCCAGCGGCGTTCGCATACCATCAAGCACCTGAAGCAGTACAGCGCATTATATGCCATGATGATTCTGCCGCTGCTGTATTTCATCATCTTCAAATACGTTCCCATGTTCGGCAACATTCTGGCATTCCGGCGCTACCGCCCCGGCCAGGGTATGTTTGGCACCGAATGGACCCTGCGCTACTTTGAGCGGTTCCTGAAAGACCCTGCTTTCTGGCGCGCATTCCGCAACACGTTGGTGGTTTCGCTGGAAAACCTGGTTATCAACTTCCCACTGCCCATCATCTTCGCAATCCTGCTGAACGAAGTGCGCAATAAGTACCTGAAAAAGGTTGTGCAGACCATCTCCTATATGCCGCGCTTTATCTCCACGGTGGTCGTTATCGCCATCATGAACGAGATTCTTTCTCCCAGCACCGGCCTGCTGAACAACCTTCTGCACAACGTCTTCGGCATGACCCCCATCTATTTCATGAACGAGCCAGGCTGGTTCCGCCCGCTGTACATCCTGTCGGAATCCTGGCAGTACACCGGCTGGACCGCCATCATCTATCTGGCCGCCATCACCGGCATCAGCAGCGATCTGTATGAAGCCGCTGAGATGGATGGCGCTACCCGCCTGCAGCAGATCTTCCACGTGACCATCCCCTCCATCATGCCTACCATCATGGTCATGCTGATCATGAACGTTGGCCGTATGCTGAGCATTGGCTATGAAAAGGTCCTGTTGATGTACACTCCGTCTAACTCCGGCGTCAGCGATATCATTGATACGCTGGTTTACCGCACCGGTCTGCAGAACCAGAACTACTCTTACGCAACGGCCATTGGCCTGTTTGGCGGCATCATTGGTCTGATTCTGGTTTCAGGCTCCAACGCAATCAGCAAAAAGCTGACGGACGAAAGCCTGTATTAAGTGAGGCAAAAAGATGAGCAAGTATTATAAAACAAAAGAAAACGTCGTTTTTGACACCATTGTCAACCTGGTCATGATCTTTACCCTGCTTGTCTGCTTTTTGCCGTTTGTGTATATGGCAGCGCTGTCCTTCTCCAGTTCCAAGGCCATCATCAACAACCAGGTCCTGTTCTGGCCAGTCGGCTTTAACCTGGATGCTTACAAGCAGATCTTCACCTACCCCAACTTTTTCCAGGCATATGGCAATACCTTTATTTATACCATCGGCGGTACTGCCATCGCTATGCTGATGACGATCATGTTCGCCTATCCCCTGTCCAAAGACAACCTGATGGGCCACAAGTTTTTCATGAAGATCGTTGTTATCTCGATGTTCTTTGCCGGCGGCATGATCCCCAACTACCTGCTGGTATCCTCTTTGCACCTGACCGGCACCCGCTGGGCTATGCTGCTGCCCTTCTGCATCAGCCAGTTCAACCTGATCATCATGATCAACTCTTTCAAATCTCTCCCGCACGAGCTGGAGGAAGCTGCTCTTATTGACGGCCTGGGCTATTGGGGCATTCTGCGCCGCATCATTGTGCCGCTTTCCACCGCTGCCATTGCAACGGTCGGCCTGTATTATGCGGTGTTCTTCTGGAACGATTGGTTCAATTCTTTGATCTACCTCAATAAGGAGCAGTACCCCGTTATGCTGTTCCTGCGCAACATTGTCAACGGCACTGCCATGGTTGGCGATGGTGCAGGCTCTGCGGATAAATCCTCCCTGGGCATTGCCATCAAGTCTGCCGTTATCATTGTTTCCACCCTGCCCATCATCATCCTGTATCCCTTCCTGCAAAAATACTTCGTCAAGGGCCTTACTGTCGGCGGCGTCAAGGGTTAATGCCCGCCGCACAGCAGGCAGGGCTCTACACCTGCCGAATGCGAGGAATTGTTTATGGTAAAACTGGATCATATTTCAACCGAGCAGCGGAACCCGGCAACCAGCCATATTGATGAGGTTTCAACGCTTGAGATCGTCCGCCTGATGAACCAGGAGGACAAAAAAGTAGCCGAAGCGGTGGAAGTGGTTCTGCCGCAGATCGCTGCAGCTGTGGATGTGATTTACGCCGCGCTGCAAAAAGGCGGACGGCTGATTTATTGTGGATGCGGTACTTCCGGCCGTCTTGGCGTGCTGGATGCAGCCGAATGCCTGCCTACATTCAGCGCCGGGCGCGATATGGTGGATGCCGTTATTGCGGGCGGCCAGCGCGCCATGCTGATCCCGGTGGAGGGTGCCGAGGACAACCGCGACCTTGGCAAAGAGGACCTGGAAAAGCTGAATTTCAGCCAGAAGGATGTTCTGTGCGGTATTGCCGCCAGCGGCCGCACCCCCTATGTGCTGGGTGCGATGGAGTATGCCCACAGCCTTGGCGCAGCGGTCATCAGTGTAACCTGCTGCCCCGGCAGTGAGGTAGACACCCAGGCTGACATTGGCATTTCCCCCATGCCGGGGCCGGAAGTTATTACCGGTTCCACCCGCCTGAAAAGCGGCACTGCCCAAAAAATGGTGCTGAACATGCTTTCCACCGCCACCATGATCAAGCTGGGCAAAGTGTATGGCAACCTGATGGTTGATGTGCGCGCCAGCAACGAAAAGCTGGTGGAGCGCTGTGTACGCATTGTGCGCACCGCCACCGGTGCCGACAGTGTTGCTGCCCGCAACGCCCTGGAGCAGTGCGGTTACAGCGCCAAAACCGCTATCCTGATGATTCTCTGTAAAATTGACGCCCCCACCGCGGAAGCAAGACTGGAAAAAACACACGGGAGAATTGCGGAAGCGCTGAACAACCTATAATTCAGAATTAACAATTAGGAATGAGTAATTAGGAATTGAATGAATAATTAAAAAAGAATAAAGAATAATGTTGGTGGACCACGGCGCACTTACGCCGCTCAGGGAATATTAGGTTTACTGTTACTTGAAACCGAGTGGTAACCATATAACATTCTATAGGGCGCGATGCCCTCATCGCGCCGGCGTTCACGGTACGACAATCAAAAATTGTAATACGCCTATACTCCACCACAAATTCCTAATTTCTTATTGCTCATTTCTAATTCATATGAACTCCTACCTCCTAATTCCTAACTAACACTGGTGCTTACCATGAAAATTTTTGCTCAAAAACTTCTGGTGGGCCGTACATTCCTAGCCAATCAGACCGTGACGGTCGAAGACGGCCGGATCACTGCCATTGGTGGCGGGGGTCCGGCCGATTTTTCTGTCTGGGCCTTAACACCCGGACTGGTTGACCTGCACTGCCACGGCGGCCAGGGCTTTGACCCGGAGCTGAATGAACGCCCCCTGCCGGAGTTCCTGGCCACTTTGCTGCGCCACGGCGTAACGGATGTGCTGCTCACCCTTGGGGCGGAGCCGCTGCCCACCATGCGCCGGGCGCTGGCGGTGGTACAAACCGCCATGCAGCAGCAGGCCGCAGGCAAACTGCCCGGCGCGCATATTTTGGGTGTTCATCTGGAAGGACCATTTTTGAGTCCCGAACGTCCCGGTGCCATGCCACCCGCCGCGCTGCTGCCGCCAACCCCCGCCGCGTACCAGACGCTGGTACAGGGGTATGAATCCGTCATCCGGCAGGTGACCCTTGCCCCGGAGCTTCCTGGTGCGCTGGAACTTGGCGCAGCGCTGGCGGCGCGAGGTATCCGGGTGCAGGCCGGGCACACCGATGCTGATTACGAGACCGCCCAGCGTGCTTTTTCTGCTGGATTTACAGGGATGTGCCATACCTTCAACGCCTGCCGCCCCCTGCGCCACCGCGACCCCGGTGTGGTGGCCGCCGCTCTGCTGAATCCTAACGTGACCACCGAGTGCATCTGCGATCTGGTTCACCTGCACCCCGCCGCTTTGCAGCTTGTCTACCATATGAAAGGCCCTGAAGCGATGATTGCCGTATCCGACAGTGTGGCTACCCATGGTCTGCCCGATGGACGCTACACCGTGGCCGGGCAAGATTATATTGTGCAAAACGGTGTGAGCCGCTGCGCAAACGGTACCCTGGACGGTGGCGGTGTTTATCTGGACGGTGCAGTGCGCAATTTGCAGAGCATTGGGATCCCCGCGCAGGACGCCTGCCTGATGGCATCTACCACCCCCGCCGCCCTGCTCGGCCTGCCCCGCACCATCCACCCCGGCCACCCCGCCGTGCTGGTGGGATGGAGCGAAGGATGGCAGGTGGAGAGGGTATGGCGAGATAGTTAGGAGGGAGGAGTTAGGAGTTGGCGGTGCGGCCCAAAACGAGATAATTAGAAATTAGCAATGAGTAATTAGGGATTGCTTGTGAGGATGAGGTTCGTCATTGGCCGACGGGGGCGCTATACCGCAATTTGCAGAATGGCGCAAGGCTTTGTCTTACGGTAGGGCGGGGGTACCCGACCCCACCGAGACAGTGCCCTATTCCACGTTATAAAGATGTTGTGACATCTATCCCGCGAATTCAGAACGTTTTGTGGGCCAAGGTACGTTTTAATAAACAACGAACCTGATATCTCCTGAGCGGCGTAAGTGCGCCGCGGTCCACCAACATTATTCTTTATTATTTATTCATTATTCTTTTTTCTCTTCGCTCCGCTCACCCTCAAATTTCTCATTTCTCATTACTAATTTCTAATTCTCCACAACGCTCCATCGAGGTTTAACCATGCTTCTTTCCGGTATTGATATTGGCGGCACAAGCATTAAGTTCGGCGTTTTTGATGAACAGCTGAACCTTTTGCAGCAGTGGAGCCGCCCCACACCCAAAGAACCTACCGAAGCCGCCGCGCTGATTGCGGCGCAGTTGGAACCGTATCACGTTGCGGCTATTGGGGCCGGTGCGCCCGGCACGCTGAACGCTGCGCGCGAAACCATTACGGCGGATAATCTGGCATGGGCAGATGTGCCCCTTGCTGCGCTGCTGCGCCGGGCGTCCGGTCTGCCCGCGGTGGTCATTAACGATGGCCACGCGGCAATGTTGGCCGAAATGCGTTCCGGTGCACTGCAAAATGTACAGACAGGTATTCTGCTCACCCTGGGTACCGGCATTGGCGGGGGCATTGTCATCAATGGGCAGTGCTGGCGCAGCCCCACCGGGCTGGCCCCGGAACTGGGGCATATCATCACCCACAGCGGCGGTCTGCCCTGCCCCTGCGGCCAGTGCGGTTGCTTTGAACAGTATGCTTCGGCCACCGCGTTGATTCGCATGGCCGGTGGTGAGTCCCCTGCCAACCTGATTGCCCGCGCCCGCAGCGGCAATGCCGCGGCGCAGGCCGTGTTTGCCCAGTATGTGCATGAGCTTTGCACCGGCATTGTTTCCCTCAACTCCATTTTTGCGCCGGAGGTCGTAGCCCTGGGCGGCGGCATCAGCGAGACAGGCGATTTTCTGCTGGATGCCTGCCGCACCACGTTGGCCCGCCTGCACGCCAACCCCCAGCCCACCCTCCGCCTTGCCGCCCACCGCAACACCGCAGGAATCATTGGCGGGGCGATTGCAAGTTTGAAGTTAGGAGTTACGATGCATTAAGGCCTGATACAAAATAATTAGGAATGAGTAATGAGAAATTAGTAATTTGAGGTGTGGCAAGGGAAGTACATATTTCTTGATTACCTCGTGGCAAGCCCCGGCGCGGTGAGGTCATCGCGCCCTACAAAACATTTAATAGCCAATCGCACTTTTAACAACCGGCAAACCTAATATCTCCTGAGCGGCGCTTTGCGCCGCGGTCCACCACAATTATTCATGATTCTCTATTCCTTATTCTTTTCAGATTTAGACTTTTTCCTACCGCCAATTCCTAATCTCTCATTGCTAATTCACATCAACTCCGAACTCCTCCCTCCTAACTCCTACCTGTTTTCGAGGTGCTCTATGCCTACCACGATTGATAATCTCCTTTCCCGCATGACATTGGAAGAAAAGATCGGCCAGATGATCCTGGCCAGTATCGAGGTATCCCGCATGGATGCGGGCACGCGGGAATTTTTACGCAAAAATCATATCGGCAACGTTATTTTGTTCGGCAAAAACTGTGCCGGACGGGCAGCGCTGGCGCAGCTGAACGCTGAGATTCAGCGCACCGTCATGGCGGAAACCGGTCTGCCCGCCCTTATCGCCATCGACCAGGAGGGCGGCTGTGTCACCCGCCTGCGCAGCGAAGCCACGGTTTTTCCCAGCGCCATGGTCATTGCCCGCACGGGCGATCCCGCCAACGCCTACAAAGTTGGGCGTATGATGGGCGGTGAGCTGCGGGCGCTGGGTATTAACCTGGACTGTGCGCCGGTGCTGGATACCCTTTCCGGACCTGCGGAACGCCGCTATTATGGGCAAACGGTGCAGTCCATCGCGGATTATGGCTGCGCCATGGCCCGCGGCCTGCGGGATGCCGGGGTGCTGGCCTGCGGCAAACATTTCCCCGGCCACGAGCAGTCCGGCGCAGACACACATTTCGGCTTTGTGGTGGACAATACGCCGCGTGACACATTGATGAATAGCTGCTTAACACCCTTCCGCCGCGCAATGTCAGAGGGCCTTGCCAGCGTGATGGTATCGCATGTCTGTTTCCCCGCGCTGGATGACACCGATACACCCTGCTCCATGTCCGCGCCCGTCATCCAGGGCGTGCTGCGTGGGCAGCTGGGGTACCAGGGGCTTGTCATCAGTGATGGCTTGCAGATGCACGCCATTCTGGACCAGTACGGTGCACCGCAGGGCTGTGTGCAGGCGGCACTGGCCGGGTGCGACCTGCTGATTATTGGCAACGGCGGCGATAACGCCGACCCCACCGGTAAAGATGTGCAGACCCCCTGCATCCGTGCCCTGTGCGATGCTGTGGCCGATGGAACCCTGCCGATGGCACGGGTGGATGAATCGGTGCGGCGGATCTTGGCGTGCAAGCTGGCGCTGGGCTGGACTATTCCCGCCCGCGATGCCGCCAGCCAGGATTGGAGAAATCATGCTGCCCTTGCGGATGCGTTGGCCGAAACCGGCGTGACGGTACAAGACCCCCACGGCCTGCTGCCGCTGCCCGCAGGGACGTTATTTATTGCGCGGGCGTCCGGCACCGGTACTGGCGTGACGGAGGGCGACCGCATTACGGAAAGCTTTGCTCCACTGGCTGCACGGCGTTTGGGCGGCCAGTGCGCTGTCTACCACACGGTGGAAGAACTGCCGGAGCTGGCGGATGTCTGCGCCGCGGCGCCCGCGGTGGTATTCGCCTTTGGCACCCGTGAGGAAGCCGCCGCTGCCGCCCAGGCCGCCGAAGCGCTGGCTGCGCACAACCCGCGCTTCTGTGCTGTCTGCTTGGCCGAGCCGGACGCTTTGCAGCACTATCCCTTTGCTGCCAGTACCGTGAGCGCCTGGGACCGCACCGAGCCCGCCATGCGTGCCGTCTGCCGCGCGCTGGCAAACCCACAAATTTGAAGGAGGGGCAAACCATGGCATTTTTCCGCTGTGACGTCATGTCGGAATCTCTCGGCATGGCAACATCGGTGCTTGTTACCATGCCGGATACCGGAGATTTGGCCGCCGCGCCAGTGGTGTACCTGCTGCATGGCCTGACTGACAACTGCACCGGCTGGCTGCGCTATACCCAGGCCGAACACCTGGCCCGTACCCATGGGGCTATTCTGATCGTTCCCGAAGTGCAGCGAAGCTTTTATACCGATATGGCCTGCGGCCCCAAGTATTTCACCTACATCAATCAGGAATTGCCAACGCTCTGCCGCCGGTTTTTCGGTATTCAGCCCGTACCGGAGCGCACTTATATTATGGGCCTTTCGATGGGCGGATACGGTGCTATGAAATGCGCTTTTACTGCGCCGCAGCAGTACGCCGGGTGCGCCGGTTTTTCCTCGGTGGCGGAAATCCAGGCCGAACTGCCCCAGCTCTGCCGCTGGCATGAAGATCAGGCAATTTTCCCGCACGGCATTGTGCCGCCACAGGATGATCTGTTTGATTTGGTGGAGAAATTCCGCGACGGAACGTGCCCCATGCCCCGCCTGTTTTTGGCCTGCGGCCAGCAGGACAGCCTGTACCCCGCCAACCTGCGCCTGCGCGATACCTTGCAGGCGATGAATTGGCCCTTGACCTGGTACGAAGCCCCCGGCGACCACAACTGGTTTTTCTGGAACGATGCGCTGGGAAGAGCGATGGAGAAAATGATTTTTTAATTAGGAATGAGAAATTGATGGGAAATAAACATCCACCAGCCGAGCTGGTGGTTTTTCATATGCGGGCATAGCCCTCTATTCATCGCAACACGTCAAACGTGTAAATACGGTCTGCCAGCCGCGAGAGATTGTTACTTGCTGCCCGTGAACGGGCCGACCTGACTCATCGTCAACTGTTCACCCAGCTCATCTTCTTTAAGCTGGTTCTGAATGTACTCCGCAATTCGGCTCGTATTCTTTCCTACCGTATCGACGTAGTATCCCCTGCACCAGAATTCTCGATTCCGGTACTTGTACTTCAACTCGCCGAATTGCTCATACAGCATCGTGCTGCTCTTACCTTTCAGATAACCCATAAAGCTGGATACTGCCATTTTAGGCGGTATCTCAACCAACATATGGCAAAGCCCATACCGAAAAAGCGGGATTTTCCTGTCCCTGCTTTCCGGTATGGGCTTTTTGTGGTTCTTTTATTTTCTGGGGTTACCGTGCGCGGCTCTGGCGGCGGTACTGGGTGGGGGTGCTGCCCATCGACTTTTTGAACATCTTGGTAAAATAGTTCACATCCAGAATGCCCACCTGCTCCGCCACCACCGAGATATTCTGCTCGGTGCTGCTCAACAGATTGGCCGCGCGCTGGATGCGCTGCGTGTTAATAAAATCTGTCAGGGTGGTTCCGGTATCCTGCTTGAACAGGCTGGAGAGGTACGATGGGCTGATATAGTACATAGCGGCCAGGCTTTTGGGCGAAAGCTGGTCCGACAAGTTCAGGTTGATCGTATTGATGACCTTTTGCACCAGCGGTGAATATTGCTGCAAAGAATACCGCCGCACATATGCGCAGTACTCTTTTACCATTGTCTGCACCAACGGCCAGCTTTCCTCGTCCACCATGTTTTCGATCATCAGGGCATAACGGGAGGAAATCTCGTCAATGTAATACGGGTGGATGTTGCTGCGCTCAATGGCTTTGCGCAGCAGAGTGTTCATTACAGTCAGCATGATCTTGGTCTGGTACAGTGAGCCGAAAAAACGCCCGCCATAGGTAAAGCGTGCCATTTGCTGGCAGGATTTCAGCGCAGCTTCTGTGTTGCCGCAAGCCACCGCGTCCCAGATGGCATTTTCGTTGGCATAGCGCTGTTCAAGCATCTGGATCGGGATCTCCCGCTGGAACTCCGGTTCGGTAAAATAGCGCAGGTCAGTGGTAAAATGGAACGGCAGAAACTCTTTCTGCTGGTCCAGGTGGAATTTCTCTTTGGGGAACATCATGGAAACAACTGCCACGATGGAAGCCTGGAAACCGCTGCCCGACAGAATCCGCACCCCGTTATAGTAGCTCTGTACAGCGTCATCGCCTTTCTCACCAATGTGACGGCGTGCCCAGCTGCGGGATTTTTCGCTGCGCTCGGCGGTGGCCCACGGGCCGATCATGAACACAGCGTTTTCTTCGTCTGGAATGCGGAACAGCGCAAACTGCAATTCAAAGGTGCCTTCGGCAAACAGCAACGTGTTGGGCGGGGTGCTTTGCAGCAACAGGTTGCCGAATTCCTGCCAGTCAAAATAGGGGTCCAGCGCTTTGCGCAGGCCGTAATCAAACTGGTCCAGCCCATCAAAGGGCGGCGTTACCCGCATGCAGCGGATGTTGCTGGCGGAGGCCAGCCGGGTCAGAACGTCCAGTAAATCTGCTTGCATCAGGCACCTCGTTTTCTCAGCGGTGGGCGGCGCTGTCGCGTGCCCACCGGGTAAAGGGGTTATTTTTTGCCCCGCGTGTTATCGTTGTTGCTTTTCCCGGCCAGGTAACGCATGATGGGCGGCATGCCCACGGCAAGCGCTACCAACACCGCCAACACAAGCGGGCTGGGGGCCTGGTGGTTAGGGTTGAACAACAGCTGAACGATCTGATCCATGGCGGGTCGCCTTTCTTGTGTGCCGTATCGGCGTTAAAAAGTATGACTTTACTGCTTCTAGTTTAACATGTCCGCGCGGAAATGGAAAGCAATTTTGCCGGAAATAATAACCAAAAGCAATAGCTGCTTTTCGGCATATTGTGCAGGTGTTACCCTGAAATTTTGCTAACATGCGCTGTTTCCCTGAATCCACAGCAAGCCCCGCAGGCAAACAGCAGCCTGCGGGGCGGCGGAGGGAGGAGGTTTTTACAGGTAAATGATGCCGTTTTCGTCCGGTTTCATCGGCACGGCGATCATTGCGTCGATCATTGTCATGGCAATGGAAAATCCGCTCCAGCAGGTGACCAGGTAGAGCAGGCCCATCTTCCACTGTTTTGCGTAAAAGCGCTGGGCGCCAAATACCCCAAGAAGGCACCACCGCAGGTAGGCCTTGCGGTTCACCGGCACTTTGGCCCGGTTAGCGTGGGCGGTCACAGCGCAGTCAATCAGCCGCCACAGGGGGCCGTGGCCAGCAGCTTCATCGGTGCGCAGGGCAGAGTTCTGGGTGGTTTCGGAAACCATTTCCATTTGCTTTTCCAATGCAGGTACCTCACTGTAACAACGGGTGCGCCCGGTGGACGGGCGGCCCCGCGGGGAATGTGGTTCGGTTTGGGGGTTATGCTTCGGCCATAGCCTTTGCCTTGATCTTGACAATCTCGTCCTGGATCTCGGCCATCTTTTCTTTGCTCAGCGGATAGAACTTCATGGCAATCAGGTTGCAGATCAAACCGATGGTGATCAGGCCGTATGCCAGGAACACAACGCCAACACGCAGCTGCGGGGTAACGATATCGCCCACGCTGGGGTTGTGGTCGGTAAAGCCGCAGGCCGCAAACACCAGACCGGCGATCATGGGAGCGAAAGAGGAAATCATCTTGTCCACAAAGCTGAACAGGGTGCCCATCAGACCGGGAACATACTTGCCGGAGCGGTATACTTCATAGTCGGCACAGTCGGCGGTCATGGGAATTACGATATTGCCGGAAATACCCTGGCAGCCGGCATACAGGATGCTGAACACAACATAGATGATCAGGAAGGGACCCCAGTTCAGTGCACCGGTTTCGGGGTTGCTGGTCATTGTTGTGGGGTCGCCAACAATCCACAGGGCGGACAGGATAATGTTGCAGATAATGCCGCCGATGGAGCCAATGACCATGGCTTTTTTCTGGCCAAAGCGGGTGGCAACGATGGAGATAACCAGGAAGGTGAGGATGACGCTGGGGATGGTGGTAACGGCGGTCACGCTGCCCTGCAGTTTGATGGAACCGGCAATGCAGGCAAACATAGCAACGGAAACAGCGCTGGTTTTGGCAGTGGAGCCGAGCTTATCCGTAGAGGCGGACAGCACCAGCATCTGGATGGCGCGGTTGTTTTTCAGGGTATCCCAGTAGTCTTTCAGGCCGACCTTGATGGGTTTGCCGGTGCCAAAGAATTCCGGGCGGTCTTTGGGTGCAATGGAGATGACGGCGATCACGGTAAAGATGGCGGACATAATGGCGGTCATCATCCAGAATTCATGGAAGAACTGGGTAGAGGTATAGTTGCCAACATCAGCATACTTGTTGGCCATGTTGGCAACGACAATAGCCAGCACCGTAAACAGGATGGTATTGAACACGCCATCGAAAGAAGCGAACATGGGGCGCTGTTTGGGATCGTTGGTCATGCAGCTCTGGGCGCTCTTGGTAACAACGCACTGGCAGGTGTAGCCCAAGTAATAAATGCAGCAGAACACAACAAAGAAGATAAAGCGGGCGGGGCCTTCCGGCAGTTTGTGGGTAAAGTGGAACATGATAAAGCTGGAAGCCGCCAGAATGATGTTGCCAATGACCATGAACGGGCGGTTTTTACCGAACTTGCCGTTGGTTTTATCCACCATGTAGCCAATGAACGGGTCAGTTACGCCGTCCCAGATACGCATAGCCATGGTAAAGCTGGATGCCATGACCATGCCAACACCAACAAAGCCCAGCAGATAAAAACTGACATAGTTCATGAACATCAGGTAGAGGTTGGTTGCGGTGTTGTTGAGCGCAAAGCCTGCAATGCGCCACAGGGGTACGCGGTGGATGCCGTTTGTTTCGTAATCCTTGTCATAATACTTGTCGGGCAGGGTTCTTGTCTTAGCCATTTCTTTTCTCCTTACTTGGGGTGTATCTGAAAGGCTGAAAATGCGGCCTGTTCAGGTACACTTTATGGAATTTCTTCCTCCGCTTGTCTGGAACGTTCCGGCACCCAGCCCCACACTGTTCACCGCAGTTCCACAACTTTGTGTCTATATTATGAACGTTCAGGAAGAATGGCGTTAGTAAATTTTACAGGTAAAACAGGAAAATCGGAGCATAAATTATGCAGGGGGAAGCGATGAGCAGGGAGGGTTTGCGATTAGAAATGAGGAATGAGAAATTAGCAATTATAGCAATTATAAGGTAAGACGGACGCTTTACTTAAAAGAATAAATAGTAATGAATAAAGAATAATGGTGGTGGACCGCGGCGCGGTGCGCCGCTCAAAAATATTAAGTTTGTTGTGTGCTGAAAGTATGCGATGAAACATGAAGTTGATTTGTAAGGGGACGATGCTTGCCATCGTCCCGTGGGCCTATCTGCATTGCAGCTTTCAAAATTGTATCATGCCGTACTCTACGATGGTGGTGCGGTCCCCAGGCCGGGCCGAATGCCAGGCACCACAATTATTCGCAGATTTTGCGGGTTTTCCCAAAAAATCTACTAACGATACCGGTGGTTTTATGTGATAATAGAATCATCGAACAACTTCCGAACCGCAAAAACCTTTGGCAACACCGCACAATTCCCGCCTTGCGGCTTAAACACCGCTCCGGCGGCTACGGCACGGCATCTGCGTTGCCAAAATGCTCGATAAGACATCCAGTATTATCTGC
>ERZ1673699.1135-NODE-1135-length-22898-cov-5.258591_pt1 | contig 22898 bp, 23 predicted proteins | sample MGYA00580229_ERZ1673699 | MGnify/ENA primary metagenome ERZ1673699 (study PRJEB41218, sample SAMN15661785) | gut metagenome | host: Homo sapiens | place: Canada: London | collected 2015-08-20/2019-03-30 | study: EMG produced TPA metagenomics assembly of... | reverse complement strand
AAGGAAATTGCCGAGGCCGAGGGCGTACATGAGGAGTCTATTCGCCAGTCGATCAAGCGTGGCCTTGAACGCATGAAAAAAACTTTTTGATTTTTTCTTCTTAACCCACTTGGAATTGATGAAAAAATGTCTCGGTTTATGAGAGGAGGTTTTCTTCCTAACGCAAGGGAATAACGGCAACCCTGAGTAAGTACGTGGAGCCAGACGGTGGGTGCGCGGTGACATTTCCCAAAAGGGATTGAGCGAACAACACCAACACTGTAAATGGGCCCGGCCATCCCAAGGCCATGATCCGGCGCTGAACAGGTTGGCTGCCTGTTCCTCCGGGCTTGTCGCTTTACTTGCGTTGAGAGCGCCGCACAGAAAATAACGATTGTCTTTGGACAGGCCAAGTAAATATGTGCGGCGCTCTCTAATATTCAAAAACTATAATAAACCTCGAGACAAAGTGTCCCAAGGTGGAGTAAGGCAACAGGCCAGCATCCCGGTGGTGCTGGCCTGTTGCGTTTCCCCACCAAACAGCGGGAGGCGTTCTATCAATCTGCGAAGGAGGTTTACCGTGAAATTAACTACACAGGAACTTGAACAAATGAGAAGCGTTGACATTGGCGCGGTGGCTGCCGAGTCCCTGCCTGATGTGAGCGGTATGACCTTTGACAATGCGCTTTCCCGAAAGGAGCGCATCTCTCGATTTTTGCAGACTGTCAAAAATCCATACTGCTTTTGCATCGGTGGTGTTGGCGTGAAAATTGAATTTGCTGAAAGCGGGCCATCTCTCCAAGATAAGCTGACGGATTTCCTGCTGCGGCAAAGAAGCGGGCTGTAACTTCGGTTACAGCTCGTTTTGCTTCTTCGAGACAAAGTGTCCCGAAGCGGAGGCATCCTTGTTGTCCTCCCCGGACAGAGTTATAATATAAGTGTAATGTGATAGGGAAGGAGGAACAATGGCACGAGCAAAAAACAGAGGGTATCAGCAGAGTTTCTCTCCCTCTTACACAATCCGCCGCTGGCGGCTGGGCATCTATATCCGGCTTTCAAAGGAAGATTTGAAAAAAGGAAAAGACGATAGCAACAGCGTAAAGAACCAGCGTGACCTACTGAACGATTTTTACCGACGCAACATTGACGAGTTTGAAAGCATCACGGAATATGTGGATGATGGTCATACTGGAACGGACGCCAACCGTGAAGATTTTCAACGGCTCTTGGCGGATGTCATGAGTGGTAAAATCAACTGCGTTATAGTAAAAGACCTGTCCCGCTTCGCACGAAATTATAGCGATGCCGGAAGTTTGATCGATAACCTGTTTGTTCAAATGGGTGTTCGCTTTATCAGCCTTGCTGAGAATGTGGACAGCTACAAGAACCCCGACAGCGTTTCAAATATCATCGTTCCCATTACAAACGTGATGAACGATAATTACTGCTATCAGACTTCCAAAAAGATCCGGCAGGTATTTGATTACAAACGGCGCAACGGCCAGTATATCGGAGCATTTGCTCCTTACGGCTATGTAAAGCACCCAAAGGACAAGCACAGGCTGATTGTTGATCCCGATGCTGCTGAAAATGTCAAACTCATTTTCACAATGCTTATTCAAGGGTCATCAAAACGTGCTATCGCGCTGTACCTGAACGAACACGGCGTACCGAGCCCCTCGGCTTACAAGGTACAAAAGGGCTTGCCTGTTTCGACAAGAGGGTATGACGATCCTATGTGGGGAGCCCGCATGATCCACTCCATTCTTACCAATCCGACCTACACCGGGGATTTAGCCCAAGGCCGAAGCCGGGTGAAAAGCTACAAGGTACACCAGATTGAAGCTGTTCCCCGTGAGGAATGGGTGGAAGTGGCTGGAACGCATGAGGCCATTATCGACTATGAAACTTTCGACAAGGTACAGGCTCTCTTACAGCGTGATACCCGTACTTCCCCGAAAGGCCGTGAGGTACATTTATTCAGCGGCTTTCTGAAATGTGCCGATTGCGGGCGGGCCATTACCCGATGCGTTGGCAAGAACAACAATGTATATTATTCTTGCTCAACCTACAAGAACCGTTCCCGGACGGCCTGCACCATGCACTCAATCAAGCATGAACGGCTGGAGGCTGCTGTTCTGTTCGCCGTACAGCATCAGGTACATTTAGCTGTTTCCTACTCAGAAATCGTAACGCAGATCAATTCCGCTCCAATCAAAAAAAGCCAGTCTTACCGACTGGACGATCTGATAGCTGCAAAAGAGCGGGAACTGACAAAGATAACACGCTACAAGCAGTCTCTTTATCAGGACTGGAAAGACGGTGAAATCACCCAGCAGGAATACCGGGATATGAAGGCCGACTATGAACGGCAGACTTCTGATATTTCCGCGGTGCTTACCCGGCTGAACGCTGAACGCGCAGAACTGGCAAACGGTGTGGACAACGAGCATCCTGCACTGGTAGCCTTTATGAAGTATCAGAACATTGAAGCCCTCAACCGTGAAATCTTGGTTGAACTTGTGGACTATATCAAGGTCTATGAAAACGGCAATATCAGCGTGAAATTCAAATTTGCTGACGAGCTCCACAAGATTGCAGAGTACATTGAAATCAACACTACGGAAGATACCGCAGTAGCGGGCTAACCCCCGCTACAACCCCCTTTGACAGTGTGTTTTCCTAATAGGCGCTAATCATATGATTTTCCCATCTATCTTGTTCTGTAAACCACGGCTTATTAAAATACAATTTATTTCCGCATCCCTCTGCGGCATTGTCCATTGTTTTGAATCTGTCAGATGGGCAGTCTTCAAAATAGGATTCAATAGGTTCGGGTAATGTCATGAAACTTCTTGCATAATTAGTACAATTCTGAACAAGTTCCAAGTACTTTCCTTCCATTGCTTCCACTTCTACCAGCTCCTTTCTTCTATGTTTCTTTCACATCTTTGCCGATCATAATAGATCGTTGCCTGCTGCTCACCACGGAGAGGTGTGTGATTATCCGAGCAGCGTAGGGAGCTTCCGCTCCCATTATATCACAAGTCTGCAAATAAATCAGCCTTGTTAAGAAGATTGTTCGAGATTTTAGTTAATGCCCTTCATTATCTTAGCTATTTTCCCAGGAAGTCTCATCTATTTTCTTTAAAAAAATATCACAGTAAGTACATGTCTCTCCACATACCTCATTTGCACAAATATGATTTTTGTGATTAAACCAATAGTCCAAAAAACCATCTAGTTTTCTGTTATCAATAAAGTACTTAGGAGAAAAGCCGTCTTCTGATGCTTCCCCTATCGTTTCCAGATGCTTCCACAGATTAAGGGTATTCCCCATATATGTTTCTGACATGTATGCCTGAATTATTCCCTCCATATATGCCGTACTTCCTGTTCTTCCGGTAATTTTAAAGTGATTAATCCCTATATTATTATACAACTTCATATCTTCCGGGCGTATAAATGGCATCTTTAACCAAGTTAATTTTGTATTTCGGCTTGCTGTGCATTCATTCATAGGATATCCACCGTCTAAACACTCTTCTCTTTCATATCCCAGAGAATGTAATTGGTAGCAATGCTCCCTATAAATACATCCAGTCGCGCCGCTCTTATTAGTAAGCCCATTGCCACAAAATTCATTTACCATAAGTGTTGGGACAATTCCAAGTTTATCACAATACTTAGCTAGACTCTCTAAAAAAGCAATATCCCTATTCTTATTTAAGCTTACACATACTTTTTTGATATCATATTTTTCAGCCCAAACACTTACTTGAGTAACAGAGTCTATGTGGGCTATCGTACTCACCTCTATTTTTATCTTACTGCTCACATCTCTAATAATTTTTGCCACATAGGGCAAACTAACAGTGATTGTGTCAACACCAGCAGATACCAGAAAATGTATATATTGCTTAGCTTCATCTTCTTCTTTTGCTATGTCACTTTTCTTACCGATACAGCTTGCATTCAGGGTATAATTAAATTCTATAGAATTCGCATGTACCGCATCCACAAATTGTACGAATTGCTTTTTTGAAACATCAGGTAGTCTGTATCCCGGCCGGGCGGTCAACCACGAGCTACTTCTCCTGGAGCCATAAAATTCCTCAATTCTATTATTCGGATAAAGCTGGTTTAGTTTTACAACCATCTTCAGCAAATCATCAGAAAAGTTACAACCTATTTTGAATAAATTCATTGTTCACGTCTCCTATCTGAACAGCGAATCCGTTTCTACTCCAAAGCCATAGCGGTGTATGTATATCAATCGGGCAGTGTTCTGTATTTTCAAATACTGCTTGCCACAATTCGCTAACATGCTCTCTAGCATCCGATTTATCTGCCTCTTCTTGACTCAATAGACCAAGTTTTACACTTGCTTGGATTACATGTGTATCTGGTGCGACCGTAATATTCTCCCTGTCGGCAAAATTTGCATCTGTATACTGCAACATAACATAAAGCCAATAATTCAAAATTTTCGGTCCGGATAAATATGGAAACATTTTTTTATTCTTTAATATGTATTCCTTGATTCTCTTTATCGAATATTCATTATGTTTAAAAAGTTCTCTCACATCATCAGAGAACATCTCATCAAAAGTTTTACAAAGTGTCCGCCATATCTGTGTATGCTTATTCGGCTGCAAGGCCACCTTATATTTTGTCAGTTTCTCCCTAAGCAAATCTTCGCTCATTCCCAGAACCGCTTTCGGATTAAATATATCCGAAACTGCGCTATCCTCATATGTAAGTTTTGCCGCCTCCCATAACTTATATGAATTTCGTTGGTAGTTCAGTGCCATTGGCAGGGTAAAATATAAATAATTTTCTTTTGAGGCATTGTCTAGCCCTGGATTTGCATCCTCTGGCATAACCTCACCTCCCAAAGCACCGGATTTGTGTAATGCAATCAACTGCTCTGCTTTAGTATATATTTCTTTCTTCAACTCATCGCTTAATACTAAATTACTCATTGTAAACACTCCTTTTCTCACACAGTCCTACAGTAACTATTCCAAGCTTATTTATATCTGTTGTTACATCCGTAATGGCTGGAGAAACAAATTCTCCTGCCAAATGCTCACCATTAATGGTTTCTAACCTTAAAACGTTAAAACCGCAGTCTTCTAGCAGAGATCTCAGCTCATCAATTTCCAATACAAAAGAATATGTTTTGACTTCCTGTCCCATCTGTGAGCGGAATGCCGTCATTTCAATCTTATCACCGCGTAACCCTTTGGCCCATTCTGCTGCTGGGAGTGAGAATGCAAAATATCCATTAGGCTTAATGACTCTGCAAATTTCGCATATAGCTTCTGGATAAAAATATGGATCCGCCAGTGATGCGAGAGCCATTTGATATTTTTGTGAAGAGAGTTCTGTCCGGGAAGCACTTGAAACCACTATCTCATCAGCTTGGACGTATTGAGTCATCTCTTTAGTAAGTTCCAGCACATCATAGCAAACTGATGGAAAGTGACAATTCTTCCTCAGCCACCCCTGCCCAGGTCCGACTTCGAGTACAGAATCACCATCTTTTAATAGTGAATTAGCCACATTCTGAAAAAAAGATAGAGACAGAGTATGGAAATTGTGTGTTGTAATACGTTTTGCTTCCGTAAATTCCTTCGCAATAAGCGAATAGCCTCTTAAGTTTATTGCATCAATATCCTGAAAAATCGGAAATCTTTCACGATACTTTAAAAATGCAGACAATTTCATATTAAAGTAGTAGCAGTTTTCTCGTGGTGATACATTTTTGTCATATGTAAATGTGATATCGAACCATTCTTCATTTACAGCATTGTAAAACGTATCATCATCTTCTCTGCGTTCCTTTCTTGCTGAGTTATCACTACCGCATACTGCCTCCTTAATCAAAACGGAGATAGACTCCGGATAAACTTCTTTTAACTTTTTTTGATTAGACGGATGTATTTCCTTGATTGCAAGTTTGCCGACTTCTCCTATTTCTGCAAGGGAGCTAATTGACATTGCGTAATAGTTTCCGTATACACAGTCGAAATTAGCAAACTCCCCATTTTGTTTCATCTGCTCCATGCATTCTCTAGTAACGAAATGGTATTCAGATAGGTCTTCATCCATTCTTCTTTTCCGACTTGTAAACGATTTCGGTCTTTCATATAGTTCCGGGTTATATTTAAGCAGGCTATTTATAAGGGTGGTTTTTCCAACTCCACTTCTTCCACCAACCATAATAATTTTAACGCAGCTCATATGCACCCTCCTTCCTAATGTAAGAGAAATAAAATGTCACTATTTCGTTTTTCCATGCATAACCCGCAATCTGCGCAACATCCAACTAATTTAAACTGTTCCGGACAAATCGTCCCTCCGAAAGTTCCTTGGTAGCATAGCATTTCATCAATTGTGTCAAAAACTAAACTTTTCGGATAGTTTTGGCACTCTTTTTTCATTGACAAATCATATGAGGCAAATAAGCAGAGATTACTCATCTCGTTTAATTGACGTATACTATCACTTAGCTCATCAACGGCCCATGATCTTGTATAAGTCCAAAATGTAATATGCCGGAAGTCGGAAATAATTTTTGCCCAGAATTTTATATAATCGTTTGAGAAGAAGTCTCCGCTAGAATGAATCCGCACTGCGCAAGGTTCTTTGGAATTTTGTAATTGCGTTTCTATTCGCTCTTGCAGCTTTTTCTCTTCATTTAAAAACAACCAAAGATTAATTCTCCAGTCATCGATAGGATAAACCTCGACCCTGTCATCCAAATTGTAGCAGTTCAACGAACACCACTTAGACGCCCCCGGACATGCCATAAACGGAGGGAGATTCCATACCCAAATAGCATTAAACTCCGTTCCCTCTACACCTGTTTTCTTATTCCCCGGTGTGAGACCAACAATATTTTTATCTGGCGAGCATAACGGATCAAGCGATATAATGATTTTATGTATGCGCTCCCTTTCCTCGCGTCTATCCTTTCCTGGCAAGGGTCTCTTTAGTTTAGTATACATCGTATCAATTCTCCACTACGCAAAAAGCTCTACCCATACAGAGATCGCCGAATCGACGATACAAAGATTGGTAGAGCAATTCCATGAGTTGCCCATCTTGACGGCTACATATGATACATTACCCTGAGCTTGATATGCAACATTGTGTCAAGATATGGATACACTTTTTTATTTTATTATAAGTCTGCGGAGTCTTTTTGTCCATAACGGTTTGCCGACAACGACACCTGTATTCCGTTCGCCAATAATGAGCGTTCTATTTATTTGTGGACTCATACTGTATTAGCATTTCTATATATTCGTTTAACTTTTCCCGTTTCCAGTTGGGTAAGTATCGATAGCTGAACAAGAGCTTTTCCTCGTCAGCCGTAAGTCTGCCCGTTTCAACATCGAACATATCCTCCAGCGAAACTCCTAACGCATTACATAGCTTGAATAAGGTATACATTTGCGGTCTTGATCTTTTATGCAGAAGTTCATTTAATGTTGACGGTGAGATTCCGGCTCTTTCTGCCGTATTATATATCGACATCCCTTTAGCTTCAATAAGATACTTTATTTTTCTTACCAGCTTTCCGCATTCCTCGTCAGGATTATATGACCGTTGATTATTATTTTCACTCATTACATCCAAACTTCTCTCCCATATAAAAACTCACCTCTAAAATGTACTTGAGTCTTGTGCCAAAAAGCTATAATTTTTCCTGAAAACGCACAATAAATTTTTAATCATTTTGCCAAATCAGAAAACAGCTCTTCCATGTACCTTCCTTTTTCTAACATTTTCTTGAAGCTGTCTTTTACTACTACGACATCCTCGTGATAGGTCATTCCGTACCAAGTGTCGTTGGTCTTCAGCACCTTTACGGACATCTTGCCTTCACTCAGCAACTCACCAATGAAGATAGGAATCAGATACTCTGCTTTCAGCGGGTTGTTCGGTACTTCTTTCTCAAAGAATTCCTTGAAGCCTTCTTCCAGCACCTCTAAGAAATCAGGAGTCAAGCCCCACATGTTCATGGAAACCAAAGAATTCACATCGACACCCACACCGTCTGCCTCTGCTCCATCTGCAATCTTGACAATGTTCTTGGTTTCCACAACCTCAGTCAAGTTTCCATTCTCGTCCATCTTGCAGATGCCGCGAGTTACACCGCCATTATCGGACAGCGTGTTCTTCAGCACAAAACCTGCCATGCAGGACTTGCCGCCATTCACCAGATACTCGTGGACAGCCTTGAAACCTTCCTTGCCATAGTAATCATCTGCATTGATCACAATAAACGGAGTATCAATCACTTTTTTCGCCGCAAGCACAGCCTGTCCGGTTCCCCACGGCTTTGTACGGCCTGCCGGAAGTTCTCCCGGAATATCGTTGATATCTTGGAAAGCGTAGTCCACACTTACATTATAAGAAGAACAAATGGAGGCAATACGATCACCGATGATTTCTTTGAACTCCTTCTCGATTTCCTTACGGATAATAAATACTACATGGTTGAAACCAGCTTCAATCGCATCGTGGATTGAGTAGTCCATGATGATATGGTTTGCATCATCGACCGGCTCCAACTGTTTTATTCCTGTTCCAAATCGGCTGCCGATACCGGCCGCCATGATAAGTAATGTCGTTTTCATAATTTTTCTCTTTTCTTTTTGGTTTTATAAAGCGTGTGCCGCCTTTATCGGGCACACCTTGATGCACTGGTAGCAGCGCACACATTTACTCTCATCGACCTGTGGATACTCAAAGCCTTCTTCATCTTCTACCATAGAAATGGCTTTCTTCGGACAGATTGCATAGCAGGCAGTGCATCCACAGCATTCTTCTTTTCTTGAATAAAGAATTGGTACTTCTTTCATACTGTATTACCCGCCTTTCTTCATTTTAGCTAGTGCATTTTTTACAAATGACTCGCCGCCTAAAATCACCTTTTTATTTAGGAAAATTGACATCACACAAACACCCAAAAAACATATTCCACAAAGAATTATATTTCTATAATAATAGACGCCGAACACAATAATTGTAGATATTACCATCAAACCCAATAATTGTGGAGAATTCTTAACGCCATATCTTTTATTAATATCAATATACCGGACAACATACATCACAAAGTAAGCCGTAGCACTTGCGATTGAAGCTGCAAACAGCCCAATAAAAGGCATTAATACAATATCCAATACCAAATTAATTCCAGCACAAATCATTGTGGTCTTTGCTATGACCTTTGTGTTTTTATCCGCAATATAATAAGCACTCATAATGCCAATCATTGCACTAAAGAAAACACCAATCATCAGGATTGGAATTTGATAATAGGCATCAGAATATTTCTCGTTAATCATGATTGGAAAAATAAAAGGCATGACAGAAACAATTCCGAGGTATAAACAAATCAACAACTTTACCACAGTGTCTTGCAAATCCGAAAAAATTTTATCTCTATCCGGATCATTAAAGTGAACCGAAATAAGTTCCGTCCAAGACAAATTGAAAATGTTATACATCACACTATAAAGGTTAGAAAACTTCCCTGCAATTGAATATATCCCGTTAAATGCAACTCCCAGTTGCCATAAAATCACTGTTCTATCTGATGCAGATAGAATCCACCACGAGATTTGATTCGGAATTAGAGGAAGTGAATATGCAAGATATCTTTTTGAACTTTCTTTTGAAGGAATATGGAACGAAATGTATCGATAAGCCTTTGTCTGAATCAAAATAAAAGTTCCACAAATGAAAGCGGCTATAATGTGTGACCATATCATTCCATATGCGCCAAGATGGAAACCAACAATAAAAATAATATTGAGCAGGATCATCGATGCCGCATTCAAAAAGCTACCAAGGGCATATACCACATTGCTGCCAAATCCTCGTGCCACTTGTAGCATTACAGACGAATATGCATTTACGATCAAATTAATCAAAAGAAAATATTTATATTTACTATTAATCAATGGTGACACAACTAAAAAGACAATAGTAAAAAGAATAAGTGCTAAAACATTGATTGAGCATACATCCGATAACACGTCCTTAGTGCCATCCGAGTCTCCCCTTTTCTCAAGAAGAAAACGAAAAAGTGCCTGTTCAAGTTGCAATGTGACCAATGGAAGAAGCAAAGATGTATATGTAATAATTAGATCAACGGCACCATATTCCTCAGTTGAAAGTATCCCTGTATATATTGGCAAAAGTAAAAAACTTACTACTTGTGTGCAAATTTTACCTACAGATATTATTGCAGTATTTTTCGCAAGTTCCTTTCCCGTACTTGATTTATCTGACATAATCTTCCTCCGACTAATTTTTAAACCTTCTCTTATATTCGAGCTTAGTCCATCTTTTTATTAATTTCAATTTATCCACTATTCCTCTATTTTGAAAATAAGTGCTGTACTTTCTGATTGCACTATTGTATCCATTGCTCAAAAATTCGGTGTAAAAATTGTTTCTCTTGTCCAAATATAAAGAGGTATCTAAATGCTGTTCCATTTGGAAGATATCCCTATCTTCCAGTTCTTTTATATACAAGTTTTTTCTGGCTTTTTCAATCAGTATATTTCCAGCCTCAGAGTTCACAAATATAGCTGATACGCCTTTGTTATCAACACATGACTTGTCAACATTGCTAACCTTCCAAAAATCTCCTATGGTCACATCTGAATATTTTTTTTCGCGGAAAGGACATGCATAACAAGATCTTCTGTTCATCGTTAAGTCCATAATAAAAGTGTGCATATATGAATCGCTAAAAGAAGGAATTATTCTGCTAGTCCCATCTTTGTATTGAATTTTCATACAATGCACATTCCACCCATAAGATTTGGAACGAAATTCAATAGTTTTAATCTCTTTTTCTGATTTATTTTCACTGTCTTTTATATATTCTTGAAATATTTTATAAGATGGAACACCTTCACACAAAAAGTCTAAGATAAACAATTGATTTTTATATCTGCTCCACTTCTTTTCTTTCAAATTATAAAGTCCTGCAGCTTGACAAGGAGTTCCGCAGAATAAGACTTTTTTTCCATCTTTTAAATATGTCTCAATTTTTTTATAAGTATCACCTAATTTTGATTCCACATATTTGCTCTTCAGCATGTTTTCTATTGATGTTTCTTCAGTGGACTTATGAACAACCTGATGCATTTCCTTATCATAGCAAGCTCCGAAAACAACCCCTCCATCTTCTAAAATCACCTGTGACAATTCATAGAACAGTCCTCCGGATGAACTCTTTCTCCGAATATCGTCCTGTTTAGTATACCCATATAAATACTTACAACGACTTTCATAATGATTACCTATTGGAGTATATCCGTTGTTCTCAATCTCTTCAATCGCTTTCCAGAGTATATCTTCAGATGTAGATTTAAGTCTATTCAATCCATCTCCAATCACACTTCTATCCGCAAATTTATTTAAAACAGCACAAAAATCATCGTAGGAAAAGTCCAAGTTTAATTCATGATTATACGCTTCCAACTGTTCCAACAAATTTGCCACCTTAGGCAGCCTTGGAAGGGCGCAAAACCTTTTTGCGAACATTAATGAAAAAATGGTGCCGTGAAATGTAGTTGTATAAACACATTCTGCATTAAAAACAAGGGAAGGAAAATCTAATGCAGAAGTATATACGACTTCATCGGCAATACTGGAATATATACAAGGTGAAATGATTTTTAATCCATTATTCCTTGCATATTTTTTTATGAACTTCTTTTCTTTTCTCGTAAGAAAATAGGAATAAACGAGTATATACTTTCCAAATTCTTTTCCCTTATTAGTCAATGTGAAGCCATCTTGCCCAAGCAATAGTGTTGGATCACAAACAATAGATTCCTTGACATTTGTGATATCCGTAATCAGACTTTGCGTCATTTGATCTCTCGGTAGAATCTTACAAAAATCTCCTACAGCATTGAAAAATTCAGGGTCATTTAAATATTCTGATGTTTTTGAATTTCCAGAACTAATTGCATATGCTAATTTTGGAATATGTTTAACCCATCCACATGAATAGAAATCCAAGTCGATATCCTTATTATGTATATTCCAAATTTCATCGCTTCCGCATATTACAAGTTGTATCCCGCAATCTTCAATTTCGGCAGGATCGATTATTTTTATTGACTTCCAGTCACTCAACGAACACTTATATCTATTTTTGTTCGCATCCATTTCGCGCTGAATTACATATTTAGACCTCTGAGATAAAAATTTTGCTTTTATTCCATTTTTAGAAGAAACACTATTTTGTATTTTAGCCAATCGATTAAATCGTTTTAAAATCTCATCGTTTGGCATCCTGCGGACAAAAAAAACTTCATGCCCTCTTGATTCTAAAACCTTGCTCATTGCATAAGCTTGTAAGAAAGACCCAAAGTTTACAACACTATCGTAAACTGTAACGATTGCTATTTTCATACTATTCTCACCTTCTCTATTCAATAGCTAATTCCCCACTCCTATCTGGAGTTTCATTGATAATCGTAATCAGTATCAACCAAAATGCAAGCATAAAATTTGGGTATGTTAACAAGTTATCTGTTGCAATACAAATACCATTCACAATCCACAAAACGAAATACATAAGTGCTACTCTATAACCAACTTTATTATATAGAATTTTAATTGAAACAGGCCATATTAGAACAAAATAAGTAATATACGGAATAAGTCCAAGCTCTATAAATAATCGCATGTACTCATTATGTAATCCAATTGAATGATTATTCAATACCATTGTTGACATGGTGTAGATCATTTCCTGAACATAACCCACTCCAGCGCCTAAATATGAAATTGAGAAATTATAATAAGGGTAAAAGTTGCTGTATATCCAATTTCGTCCAGCTAAGTCAATTCCAAATTTTATACTAATTCCCGTCAGCAAATCCCATGATGAACACAGGAATACCCACATTAAACTCAACACAATTGCTATCACAGAAATCGCGATAATCAAATTCGGCTTTTTTGCTCTTCTCGCACAAAAGTATACTATAATGCCAATAAGCATTGCCATAAGTAAAATACGTTTGAAGCCAAGCAAACAAAAAACCGCAAGTAGGACAACCCACCTTTTTTTCACGGATCTGCTTTTTAAATAGTCTGAGATCAGAAGATAAACAATCAAGATTCCAAAAACAAATGTCACCTCATGTACTTCCAAAAGTCGAGATGCCTTTGAATCTGATCCAGCTTGAAAAAGAGCTAAAGGGCCATATTGAACTATACAAGTAATAATATAAATAAAATAATTGATTATTGCAGCAATAAGAACACCCTTTAATGCACCTTTTCCTAATGAATAATACGATACGATTGCCATTAAACAAACCAGAATCGCTTGAATATTTGTATTTATAATACTAGACCAGGATGCTCGATGATTTGTCATATAAAAAAACACTGATACTGCAAACAGAAAAATGTACGGCAGTATCACAATTTTAATTGTTAACAAATCTTTGCTCTTATATCTGATTACACCATGATTGGCAACTATTGAAACTCCCAAAAAAGCCAACATACAATATCTATCAATATGGTAAATCCTGGAATAATTTGCAGTTCCGAAATACGTTTGTGTAGAGAAGAAAAGTATGATCATTGCAATAACAAACACTATCCACTCTAGCTGCTTTAATTCAAATCCCTTTTTCATTAAGTTTTCTCCCTATGAGATGCCAGATATGCTGCGCGATATATCCGTGGGAAGTATGCTATAAGTGCATACGATATTTTTCTTCCTCTGCCTATCGCTTTACTTGACATCCACTCCCTTCTGTATTGAATCAGTAATTTTCTTGATTCACATAGGAACTCATTATTAACACTATTGTCATACCTGATTGTTGTGTGATAATTATATACTAACTGCTTAAAAAGAAAAGAAAGCATAAATTCTTTTATATTGTCTCTATAAGGCTCTCTATTATATAACTCAATTGTGTTTTTTGTAATTCTTGCAAAATCTACGCTTGTTGCTTTCTGCCTTTCTCCCATAATACTATTATTTCTGACAGTATATATATATCGTCCGTCCATAAAAACTACAATTCTTGATGAATGAACAAGCAATCTGGGAGTATTTTCATAATCCTCATATATCAGTCTATCAATAAATGGACAAGCTAAAGCGATATCTCTTTTTATCAATTTTGCCCAGGCTTGCCACAATCCATTAGAATATATTATTTCAATCATATCTTCTGTTTTCCCAGCAAATACTTTGCCACTCAGTCTCAACGCTTCTTGCTTTTCGCCCACAGAAAGATAGTATGTTGAAATTGCTATATCGGCATCGTAATTCTCAATGCCGGCCACCAAGGTTTCTATCATATCATCCTTTATGTAATCGTCACTATCAACATAAATAATGTATTCTCCCTTACAGTTCTTCAGTCCGGCATTTCTAGCTGCGGATAGTCCTCCATTGCTTTGATGAATGACAACTATTCGCTCATCTTTTTTAGCATATGCGTCACACATTTGAGGACAATCATCAGGTGACCCGTCATCAACTAATATAATTTCCAAATCAGTATAGGTCTGATTTCGTATACTCTCTACACATCTATCTAAATACTCCGGCACTTTATATACCGGAACAATCACACTAACCATAATTGAATTCAATCCTTTATCTATTCTCTCTACAATACTTTATAAACTCATCATATGAACTGAATATCGGCTTATTAAGTTCTGCCTTCTTCATTGTCTCATCATAATTTTCCAATAATTTAAGTTTAAAGTCAAAAGTTTCTCTTTGTGACTGATCGTTCGGATTAAAGAATAAGAAAAAGTACTCATCCAGCTTTTCTATGGATGGAACAGCACCAAATCTTTCTTCATACTTTCTAACATAAGCAACTGCTTCTTCAATCTGTTTGCTTTTTCTCTTTTGGTAATATTCATCTATTGACAAAATCCTACGGGCCGGATTCCCCGCATATACTGCATTTCCTTCCAAATGACCAGAAACAACACTTCCTGCACCTATGATGGTATTTTCGCCTATGTAACTTCCAGCTAATATAGTTGCACCCCAACCAATGAAGATATTATCTTTAAGTACAGTGTATTTCTGATTTCCGACAATTTCCCCATATTTTCTTTTCAACACCGACCAACTATAGTCGTGTGTAAGAATCGTCACCGGTCCAGTCATCATGACGTGATTTCCGATCTCTAGCAAATGGGGATTCTGAACATCAATAGTAGTATTTAACGGGCGATAGAGGACAACATCCTCTCCAACTTGAACTCCTATTTTTCTTAAGTAAGTTATATATGATTCACTTGTAGCTTTATAGCCCAAGATTTTCACTTTAATTTTATTCTTTAAGTTCATTTATTACATTCCACCTATCTTCACCAGAATATAGAGTGCATATATTCTTTTACTCTTAACCAATTTCACAAAAAACTTTTGCCTATGTTGTTCAATAATTTTTTCATAAGCCGTGGCAACCGTATGAACTGTTTCGTTGTTCACTATTTCCTTGATTGAATTCACCACTTCAGGGTTACACTTTTTTGAGACTTTTGGGTTCTCCTGCTTCAAGCACGCTCTCAAATTCACAAAAAATTGACGTTGCAATCTTGTAATCTTAGCTTCGTCATTAGATAACCTGTCAGTCATCTCATTATACAAAACACATATTTTTTTTAGCATATCTGGTTTGTATTTCTGAGTTAAAGATCCTGGCGTAATTCTATAATTATATGCAGTGGAATCAATCACTTTAACTTGTTTAGCGTATTTATAGTATTCAGAATCCCAAATTATATCTTCGGAAATGAATTTTCGTTCAGATGGAAATTTAATTTTATATTTACGAATAATATCCATTGAATACATTACATTCCATACGGACATTCTAATTGCATCATGCTTATCCGGTGCGCTTCCTAGCATTCTCGCAAACAGTTCATTATAGACCTCTGCTCCGGTGAATAACGCAATATCATATTGTTCAACAAAACTAGTTGTCCCATTTTCTGATATACGCTTGAAGCCGCCAAGACAGGTATCGCACTTAGAATCAGTAATACCCTTTAATAGTCTTTCAACGAGATCCGCATCCGCTACATCATCCGAATCTATAAAAGTAACAAACTTGCCCTGCGCAACTGTCAACCCGGTATTTCGGGCGAATCCAAGACCTTCATTCTCCTTGTGAATAACTTTCACTCTAGAATCTGCATTTGCATAGTTTTCACATATTTCTCCACTCTTATCTTTTGAGCCATCATCCACGAGGATGATTTCCAAGTTTTTATATGTTTGATTAAGTAGTGAGTCTATACATTCTCTTATATATTTTTCGACATTATATACTGGTACAATAATTGTAATCAAGTCCACACCCATTATCCCCCTTCACTCAATGAATTACTTTTCCGGGTACTCCTGCCACAACAGCTCTTTGGGGCACATCTTTTGTCACAACTGCGCCTGCGGCTATTACAGCCCCCGCTCCTATATGAACACCTTTGGTTATTGTGACATTTGCACCACACCAGACTCTATCTTCGATAACAACTGGTTTTGAGATCAATGTTCCTGTAACTCCACTTTCACCGACTTCATGGTCATGATCAACAATCACAAGATTGTTGGCAAACATACAATGATTTCCAATTTTAATCTCATTTGCGCAGGTTATAGAACAGTTATGGTTAAAAAACACATTTTCTCCAATAGATAAATTTCCACCATTTACAGACTTTAGATAAATTGGTCCTCTCGACATTAAAAATTTTCCCATCGAGATTGTTCCGTCCCCAATAATCTCAGCGTTAAATGCTCCTCTCAGTGAATTAATCCATGTCGAATGAATTCTTCCACGGGTGCATATTTTTGCGCACAGAATTTTCCATACGCTTATCAAGCCAATATAGTATTTATGCAGCGTTTTCATAATCCTCCACACCAATCTGCCATAATCAAACTGGTACAGAGAAAAAGCCCTCTGCATTACAGTTGGTTTATGACAGATGTAACATCTATGTATTTATTTTTTCCAAACGGCTCATATGATGCCATTATAAAATCATGCTTGGGGAACTGGTGAATAACCGTGTACCCCCCCCCATTTTCATTTGGCCAATGCTTACAGGTAAAGAATAATTTATTCTTAAATGGCAGTTTCATGAATTTATTCACCTCCATTTCTGTACATCCATTCTGATCATTAAATTTAACCAGCAACTTATCCCAGTTAATCCGTTGGATACGCCGCTCCCACTTTTCACGAGCTTCTTGCTCACTGTGATAATGCAGGAAGAAAATCTCAATCGTATTATTTTCATTTGATAACACGCCTACCGGATAATGTCCGAACCTCTTATCTCCGGATATCTGCGGCATCTCTTTCCAACGAGATTCTTCCGGTTTAATAAAAGTAAGCTTTCCGCCAATGTATCCTTTCAAATCAGACAGAAATTCGATATAGTCTTTCGCCATAAAAAACATTCCAACTGTGGGCGATTCCTTTGGCAAATTATAGCTTTCATAAATCATACCGCCCCAGCAGTTATTGGAGATAATTGTAAAGTCTGTAGACTTGAGCTGCTTTTTTCTCCAGTCAGCCAAACCAACTCTCCAGTATTTTAATACTTTTAATCTTAGTCCTTCATATGTCATTTATCGTTCCTCACAGCTATCTATATAAATTTGGCGTAATAGATTAGCATTCTGCTCAATATCATATCCCTTTTCCTTGATTCTCTCTATATTTTGCTTCGAGCGTTTGTTTCGATTTTTGTCAAGATAATTTTTATCTCTTATTACTTTAGACCAAGGTTCAACTGTGCTAATTGGCAGATACAAACTCGTTTCAGTTAAGTCAGCTTCTCTTGCAACTGTATCCGAAACAACACATGTAAGTCCAGACGCTTGTGCCTCAACCAATACCAGTGGCAATCCTTCATGTAAAGATGGAAGTAGGAACAAATCCATCGCACTGAGATAGTTTTGAACATTCATTGTCTTTCCTAAAAACACAACTGCGTCATCCAGTTCCAACGAATGCACTTTATCTTTGATGGTAGGCATAAGCATTCCATCACTTATTAAAAGCAGCTTGAATTCAGGATTTGCTCTATGCACCTCAGAAAAGATATCTATCAGAAATGTATGGTTCTTTTGCTCAATAAAATTTCCGATATGTCCCAGTAAAATTTCATTTTCCTTTACACCAAGTTCTTTACGAGTTATACTCCGAACAGAATCAGAGAACAAATACTTATTCGTTTCGATCCCATTGTTTAATACTGTGAACTTTTGTTCCCTGTAAAGCCATTTTCCTGCATCTTCACCACAAGCTAACCGTACTGTACACAACTTTGCAAACAAGGGCCAAAGCATTTTATGCATACATGGGTGCATCGTCGCCGTATTATGTGAATGCGTGATTTTGACTTTAACCCCGCCAAAAGTTACCGCTAATAATTCGATTGCCATGTTTGCGCTGTTTCCATGTATATGAACAATGTCATATTTCTCTTGACGGCATAATTTAATTATTCCCTTAAAATAATCGACAATATTTTTTTTATACTGCACAAAACAGTTCAAATTATTTTCTTCAAAAAAAGCCTGGTATTCTTCGCTCGGATCGTCAATAGCAAGGAAATCCATTTTTATATTTTCCTTGTCCATCGCCCGATAGTAATTTTTTATTACTGCCGATATTCCATTTAATTTAAATCTAACCGTATTTATTACTAAAATTTTTATCATTTGCTCTCATCCCAAAACGCTTTCAAATGATTTCCAGCATTGCAATGAATTACCTCACCAGAAATACACTTGGATGCATCGCTCAAAAGGAAACACGCCACTTCAGCTACTTCTTCTGGAAGGAACGTTCTGCCCGATGCACAGTTTCTGTACAGATTTCCGTCACTGGACTCTGCATAATCTCTTGTCATTTCTGTGAGGGTAACGCCCGGTGCAATCGCGTTCACACGAATTCCCTGCTGATACACTCTTCTTGAAAAAGCCCCTACCATGCTGTTTAATGCTGCATTTGTCATTCCATATGGGATATCATAAACCTGATCACCCGTTTCGGATGTGATATATAACAGTTCTGCATTAGGCTGCTTTTCCTTTGTTTTCATTTCGAGAAATGCTTTTCCTAAAAAATATCCAGCCCTAAATTTTGTATCAAACTGCTTATCAAATCCCTCAACCGTTACATTCGTATAGATATTTTCATGTAGCGAAACACCGGCGTTGCTGACCAAGCAGTCAATTCTACCATCCAGCAGTTCTTTTGCATTTTCCAGAAAATCCATACTATGGGCCACATCACAAACATCAGCTACTACAGTCTTACAGTTGGAACTTCCAATTTTTTCAGCTGCCGCCTTTAACTTATCAGCATTTCTTCCTGATATAACAACCTCAGCTCCCTCAGATATGAATTTCTTGGCCATAGCATAGCCCAAACCGCTACCTCCACCGGTTATTACAATTTTCTTTCCCTGAAGAATATTCCCTGCTTGAATCTGTCCGACATTTATCTGAACAAAAGCATCCGGTTGAGATGCTAAAATAAATTTTGCAATTTTTCTGATGATTCTTTTATAGCCCATATTGTAAGCTCCTTATTTTTTGAAAAGCCCTGCAATTTTCTGAGCTTTTTCCTGTCCTATAGTTGCCTTGATAAACTCCTTGCTTCTCCGAATCGTTTCAGACTGCACATCTTTTGGCCTGCTCAAATCAAAGAAATCATAAATCACATCCGAGTCTGTTTTCATTTCAGTAAACACTTCCAAGAATACAGGCTTTTCTAAGTCACAGCGCATGAATTCTTTCAGCGCTTCCTGCATTGATTCCTTGTCATGTGCACTCAGATAAATAAAGTTGTTTGACTTTACCCAGCCTTCAGCCTTTGTATGATGGCGCGCTGTTGTGTGCAGGTCGCTTGCCTCATCCTTCCACATATGATTGAAGTAGAATTCAGAGCCGCCTTCATTATTGATCAACAAAATGTGGACATTGTTCTTTATATGACGCAGTCTCATTGCATTCATATCATAGAAGAAAGCCAAATCGCCAATCACAAGATAGCTCTGCTTATCGCCTGCCACGGCCTGCCCCAAGAAAGAAGAAAGACAGCCATCTATACCGTGTGTTCCGATATTCGCATAGGTCTTAATTCTAGGATTCAATTTAAAGAAATTTGTAATACGAATGCTATCGTTGATGCTCAGGTGCAATACTGAGTCTGACGGAATCTTTTCAACCACTTCTTTGATTGCATATACATGTGAATACGGGAAATCCGGATAAACAACAGAATCCACATAGCTCTTTAAGCCATGATAGTACTCTCTGTCATTGAGCCGATCTTTATCAGCCATCTTTACACAGTACTGGAAAAAGTATTCTGGCTTGCATTCAAAAATAGTTGTAATGCTCTTATACAAATCCACAACTCGTCCATCTTCCTGTACCAGCCAGTGTTCAAATTCTCCTGCAAATTTTCTGAACTGTTCTTTGATTCCCGCAAAGATATTTCCACCGAAAGAGATAACAATATCCGGCAAAAATTCTTTTACCTTCTTCGGAATCACATATCGAGCATCCATGCAAACATTAAGATTTAAACCTTCTTCGATTTCAATGTTCGACATATACTCAACCGATACAGCAGAATTATACTTTTTGAAAAACTCATTTAAACTTTCTTGCAATGCAGAACTGACAAAGCTACTCTGCCCGCATGTCACAAGAATTCTCTTTGCCTTTTTCAGCTTTTCAATCTTTTCTTTCCACAACGCATCCGAATCATCCAAGCAGAGACGGTCAAACTTTGTAACCTCTGGAAGCGTTTTTACGTTAAAAGAATTATTGTAGGATTTCATCGGAACATTGATATGCACTGGACCTGTTCCATGATGATTTAATTCCATCAATGCCTCATTAACCAGTCTCTGACAATAAATCTCGTCATCATGATTATTGATGATTGGAAGATTGACAGATTTTCTTACATGCCGGTCATACATTCCAACCTGATCAATCATCTGATCTTCCCACTGTCCAAGCATTTCCGGATCACGATCACTCGTCAAAACAACAATTGGAACTCCCTGATAAAAAGCTTCAGCTACAGGAGGCCAATAATTGCACGTTGCCGTAGATGATGTACACGAAATAACAACGGGCTGGTTCAATTCTTGAGCCAGTCCCAGCGCAAAATATCCCGCACTTCTTTCATCAACTACAGAATAGCAATGAAATTCTGGATCTTCTTCAATCGAATGAACAAATGGAACATTACGACTTCCTGCTGACAGGACGCAATGCGTAATTCCATATTTTTTCAATAATGCTATAATAATCTGATATGTTTTCAGCTCGGTATACATACAGTTTTCCTTTCTTATAAAAGATTCTCTCTTAAGTAATTTTTTGCAATTTCTCTGTGTGCCTTCAGCAATTCGTCTACTTTTTCATAGTCAACTGATTCCTGATTGACACGCTTAGCATCTTCCACTTTCGTTGTCATTCGCTCTGTCAGACCCAACCGATTCAACAAATCACTGAGTTTTTCTTCATTTCCGTAGCTGTTTCCTACGCTCTTACGAATCAGTGTTGTAAATGGACGGTGTGTAATCACGGAGAAGATACTGCCATGGAAAGTATCTGTAATCACTTCTTCTGCATTTCTGAAATAAGCCAGAACCTCAAACGGCGAGCAGTCGACAAACCGGTCTGCACACTTCTGGATGCCTCCAATGGCATAAACTTTCAAATTCTTTTTCTTTGCATATTCTGCGATCCAATCTGCCTCTTCGTTAGAAATACGCCCAGCGTATGCATACAGAATCAAATATTTCTCGGTTGCTTCGATCTGTGGAATCCTGTCGCAGCAATTCATATAGTCATACGTCAAAACCGGGTCCAGATTATATACCGGTTTTTCCCCAGTAAGCTGTTCCACGATGCTACCAGAGTTTGCATCTCTCACAGAAATTGCATCAAACGCTTTCAGAAGATTTCCAACTTCACCAGCTTTTTGATACTTTTCCAGCTTTTCCAGTGTTGTGTTTCCAAACGATGCTGCATAAGTAATCAATCTGTCTGCACGATTATCTTTGCCAAACAGTTCTGTTGAATAGCCTACGTTGGAATTTTTCTGAATACAGTTAAAAACTTCGTCGCTTCCAATAACCAGACAATCCAGCGTGGGATTGTAATTCATCTCATCGGTAATTCCCAAAAGCGGCATATACTTTTTAGCGAAAGACTGCTTATACCGAATGAATGACAATTTATGGGAAAGCGGAGCCTGATACTGAAATGTTTCCAATCCTTTTTCCAGTTTGCGAATGAATTTGTTCTTACTATCCGCATTTTCGGCAATAACCGGTGCACCTACATGGTAGTCCACAAATTCTACATTACAGCCGACTTCCTCAATTAGCTGCTTCAATGCATATGCCTGCAAAAACGAACCGTAGTTTGCAATGCGCTGCATCGACATGATTCCAACTTTTCTCATCCATCCATCCTCAATACAATTCATCTACCAGTTTTTCAAGTTCTTCATTAAACTTGGCATTATTACTACTCATACCATGTCCCATGCCGGCAACAATCTGATCATAGTTCGTTATGATATCTCCCAGTGTATTAATGTCCTCCACCGGAATAATCGTTCCCATTCTCTGCGCCACATTCCTTGCGAACTCAACTTGATGGTCATTCACATGCTCATTGAACTGATGCTGACGTGGCACAACAATAGGAGTCTTACCTATCTGTAGTGGCATAATAAAACTTGCCGGGCCCCCTGATGTCAAGATAGGGGCGAAAAAATTTTAGAAAAAATCGCAAAAAAATAAGCCCT
>ERZ1673699.1129-NODE-1129-length-22980-cov-4.857448_pt1 | contig 22980 bp, 20 predicted proteins | sample MGYA00580229_ERZ1673699 | MGnify/ENA primary metagenome ERZ1673699 (study PRJEB41218, sample SAMN15661785) | gut metagenome | host: Homo sapiens | place: Canada: London | collected 2015-08-20/2019-03-30 | study: EMG produced TPA metagenomics assembly of... | reverse complement strand
GATAAAGCACAAAGTTTTGATGCGCTTAGAGATTGGCACGAGAAGAATCTTCGTTTTATAGAAGGATACAATGAAACGCATAGCGATAAACTTCCAAAACCTGAGTATATACTTGAATATAAATTCGACGGTCTTACTATTAATCTAACTTATGATGAAGGCATTTTGAAGATGGGGGCAACGAGAGGCACTGGCGAAGTCGGCGAAGAGATTTATGAGCAAGTCCTTACAATTAAGTCAATACCACTAAGGGTTAAATACAAAGGCAAGTTTGAAGTTCAAGGCGAGGGCCTTATGCCATTATCAAAACTTAAAGAATATAACGAAAACAACGAAGTCCAGCTAAAAAATGCAAGAAATGCGGCGGCTGGTGCACTTCGTAACCTTGATGTAAAAGAGACTGAAAAAAGGCACTTAATCACTTATCTTTACAATATTGCTTACATAGAAGGCAAAGAATTTAAAACGCAGGAAGAGATAGTCGCTTTTATAAAAGATAATGCACTGCCAGTTTCAAAATATCACAAAAAATTCTCTAATATGGAAGATTTATTAAAAGAGATAGAAGTGCAAAAAGAAGAAAGACTTAAACAAGATTTTCTTACTGACGGCATGGTAATCAAGATAAACGATGTTAAAACGCAAAAACTTATGGGCTACACTAATAAATTCCCAAGATTTGCGATTGCATATAAATTTGAGGCACTTGAAACATCTACTAGAATCATTGGTGTTGAGTGGAATGTTGGTAGAAGCGCGAAAGTTACGCCAACTGCGTTACTAGAGCCGGTTGATATAGGCGGCGTTACCATAAAGAGAGCGACACTTAATAATTTGGATGACATCAAGAGGAAAAATCTTCACTTAAACGAAAGAGTTTTGATTAGAAGATCAAATGACGTTATTCCTGAAATTATGGGTCCACTAAAGACAGATGAAGAAGTTTATGAGATAGAGCAGCCAAAATATTGCCCATATTGTCACAGCAAACTTTATAAAGAGGGCGTTCATTATTTCTGCCCGAATACCTTGGGATGCAAACCGCAACTAGTTAAAACCATAGTTCACTTTGCATCTAAAGAGGCCATGAACATAGATGGCTTCAGTGAAAAAACTGCAGAATTGTTCTTAGAAAAGCTAAATATTGATCAAGTTTCAATGCTATATGACCTTAAGGTAGAAGATTTACTAAAGCTAGAAGGTTTTAAAGAGAAAAAAGCAAATAATATTATTAGTTCTATTCAAAATTCAAAGACAGTAGAGCTTAAAAATTTTATTTACGCTTTATCCATCGCCAATGTTGGTGTTAAGACGAGCCGTGATTTAGCAGAGCATTATAAAACTATAGATAATTTCTTAAATGCAAGCTTTGATGATTTAGTGGATATCGAAGACGTGGGTGATATAACTGCTAATGAGATAGTTTCATTCTTAACAGACGAAACTAGTAAAAAATCTATACAAAGTCTATTTGATCACGGAATAAAAGTTTTAGACGTAGAAGATAGCGGAGATAAATCACTCGAAGGACTTAAATTTGTTTTGACAGGAACACTTGAAAATTACACTAGAGATGAATTAAAAAACATTCTTGAAAATAAAGGTGCCAAAGTGCAAGGCTCTGTCTCATCAAAGACAGACTATGTAGTTGTTGGCGAAAACCCTGGTTCAAAATTTGAAAAAGCAAAAACTTTAAATATAAAGATACTACATGAAAATGATTTGAAGGAGTTGATATGATGGAGAGAAAAGATATTGAAAATCTATGTTACACAGCAAGACTCGCTATAGACGAGTCAGACATGGATGCATTCACCAAAAAATTTAACGATATAATCAAGATGATATCCATTGTTAATGAGCTTGACGATAAGGACATAGACAAGACTTATCAAGTTAATGAGTACAAAGAGTGCTTATTAAGCGAGGATGAAGTTGACAGCGAATACTCATTATCAAAAGAGGATGCGCTAAAGAATGCGCCTGAAGAAAAATTTGGCTTCTTCAAGCTAAAAAGAGTAGTAGAAGCGTAGTATAGGAGATATTTATGGATATAACGAATTTAAAAGCATGGCAATTAAAAGAAAAAATTGCAAATAAAGAGCTAAAAGTATCTGAAATTGCAGAAAGTTTTATCAATAGAAGCAAAGAGATTGACGAAGACATCAACTCATTCATATCACATGATTATGAAGGAGCACTTGAAAAAGCAAAATCTTTAGATGATAAAGATCCAAGCGGCAAATTATTTGGCCTTCCTATAGGCATTAAAGACAATATTTCTGTTAAAGGCATGAAAAACACTTGCTGTTCAAAGATGCTTGAAAATTATGAAGCAGTTTTTAATGCGAATTGCGTTGAACATATCAATGAAGAGAATGGTATTATCATAGGTAAATTAAATATGGACCAATTTGCTATGGGCGGTTCAAACGAAACATCATATTTCGGTCCAGTTCATAACCCACTTGATTTAAAGAGAGTTCCTGGCGGGTCATCAGGCGGTTCAGCCGCAGCAGTTTCATCAAGACAAGTACCTCTAAGTTTAGGTACAGATACAGGTGGATCAGTTAGACAACCAGCTAGTTATTGCGCTTGCGTTGGATTTAAGCCAAGCTATGGAACAGTTTCAAGAAACGGGGTAGTATCTTTATCAAACACACTTGACCAAGTATCAACATTTGCAAACGATGTAAAAGACGCCTCTCTTATCACAAGCGCCATCGCTCACAAGGATCACAGAGACCTAACAAGTCTTTCCAATCCTATAAATGAGATTGATTACAATTATGATGATGCTATAAAATATTTAAAAACACTTAAAATTGGTGTGCCAAAAGAAGTTTTAGCAGATGAAAAAGACGATGAAGTTGAAAAAGCATATAGAGATAGCATCAATTTATTAAAGAACAATGGTGTAGAGATTGTTGAAATTGACTTAAAAGATCTTAAATATGCAGTTGCAACATATTATATAATCATGAATGCCGAAGCAAGTTCAAATCTTTCAAGATTTGACGGTGTTAAATATGGTCTTAGAGACTTTGATGCAGAAAGCCTTGAAGAGATGTATATTAAGACTAGAGCCGAAGGCTTTGGCCCTGAAGTTAAGAGAAGAATATTATTTGGAACATATATACTTAGCCAAGATAAGGACAGAGACTACTTCCAAAACGCATTAAAGGCAAGAACACTTCTTATAAATGATTTTAAACAAGCATTTAAAATGGTTGATACCATCTTGGTACCTACATCACCTGTAATGCCATTTGAAATTGGAACAAATATCAACGATCCAATCAAGATGTATAACGCAGACAAATACACAGTTCCTGTTAATATAGCAGGCAACTGCGGCATATCCGTTCCAAGCACTAAAGAACATATATTAAATTCAGGCATGGAATTTATATGCGATAACTTAGAAGACAACAAACTTATCAAGATCGCTTATGCTTATGAAGGGTTGGTGAAGTAGATGGCTTATAAAACTATAATCGGGCTTGAGATACACGTCGAGCTAAAGACAAAGACAAAGATGTTCTGTCATTGTAAGAATGAATTTGGTGAAGAAGCAAACACCAATGTTTGTCCTATATGTCTAGGACTTCCAGGAGCTTTGCCACAAGTTAATAAAGAGGCAATCAATTTCGCAATCAAGGCAGGACTTGCCATGAACTGCAAAATTCATCAGCACACTAGATTCGATAGAAAGAGCTATTTCTACGCAGACCTTGTTAAAGGCTACCAAATAACACAAGATGAGCTTCCTTTATGCTACGAAGGTCATATAAATATCGAGGATGAAGATGGCAATGACAAAAAGATTAGATTAATTAGAATACACGTCGAAGAAGATACAGGTAAGTCACTTCACACTGATAAAGGCGAAACACTTCTTGATTACAATAGAAGCGGTGTCCCTCTTATAGAGATAGTTACTTATCCAGACATGAACTCAGCTAAAGAAGCGAGAGAGTTTTTGGAAAAACTTAAAGCAACAGTTATCTACCTAGGCGTTTCCGATGGTAAGATGGAAGAGGGTTCCTTAAGATGCGATGTTAATGTCAATGTAGTCGACACAGAAACTGGAGTTAAGACAAACATCTCAGAAATTAAAAACATCGGTTCATTCAGAGGCGTTGAAAAAGCCATTGAATTTGAAGTGTCAAGACACATCGCACTTCTTGAAAAAGGCGAAAACACTAAGAAAGAAACAAGGAGATGGGATGAACTTAAGGGCGAATCCATCTTGATGAGAGAAAAAATTAAAGCAAATGACTATAGATACGCACCAGATGGCGATATTCCGCCAATGGATATACCTGACGAAATGATAGAGGCAGTTAGAAAGGATATGCCAGAACTACCTGATGAAAAAATCACTAGGCTAATGAAAGACTATGGCATAAGTAAAGACGACGCTAAGACACTTAGCCTTGACGTGAGCCTTGCAAATTATTACGAAGAGCTTGCAAAGAAAGTTGGCGACAACGCTTTAGCGCTTAACTGGCTATTAGGCGATGTACTAAGAAGACTTAAAGAAGATAACAAGAGCATAGATCAAATGCCATTTGCAATAAATGATCTTGAAAAACTACTTACACTTGTTAAGACAAATAAGATTAATAATAACGCTGGAAAGAAAGTTTTACAAGAGATGTTCAAGGTGCCAGAAGACCCTGAAGCCATAGTCAAGAGGCTTGGACTAGTCCAAGTAACAGACGAAGGAGCTATAGAAGCAGTAGTTGATAAAGTTCTTGAAGCAAACCCACAATCAATCGAAGACTTTAAGAATGGTAAGAGTAGAGCCTTTGGTTTCTTAGTTGGACAAGTAATGAAAGAGATGAAAGGTAAGGGCAACCCACAAATAATAAACGAATTACTAAATAAAAAACTTAAATAATATTTTAATAGTATAGCATGAAAGGCACAGCGAGAGCTGTGTCTTTTTTATATGCTCGGAACAATGGTCATCGAGATAAAATTGATTTAGACAATATATGAAGAACAAAATTTAAAAAACTTTAACATAATACTTGACAAAACAAAGTAAAAGAGTTATACTTAAGTTAGAATAAATATTCAAGTATGAATATTTATTTAAATAAGAAAATCTATAATGAAAGGAGAGAATGAACATGAATTTTTCTGAAAGCGAATTAACAGTATTAGAACTACTGTGGGATGGTGAATGCTTAGACGAAAACGGAGAGATTATGGCATCTAACTTATCAAAGATACTTACAGAAAAGTATGGCTGGTCAAAAAGCTCTAACTATACATTCATAAGTAGACTGCTTGAAAAAGGAGCTATCACAAGAAGGTATCCTAAGTATACACTAAAGCCTGTAGTAACAAGAGAAGAAGTAGGTACTGCTCAAACAGAGGAAGTTTTAAACAATGTATTTAATGGATCATTAATTAAACTTGTTTCAGCTTTTATGACAGAGAAAAAAGTAAGCAAAAAAGAATTAGAGAAAATGAAGAAAATTATTGATGAATTTAATGAAAGTGATAATTAGTCATTATGTTTGAAATTATAAAAGTTACATCATTAGATAAATGTTTTACAAGCTTTTTTCTAATAGCAATGATACTGTTTGTCAGAAAATCATTAAATTTAAAAAGTATAAAATCTGCAAGTGTGATACTATGGACAATACTATTCACATACCTAATTATTCCATACAGTATGCAAATAGTTGTCAATGAAGATAATTTTCTGTTAAAAAATGAATACATTAATAAATTATTAAAAATATCAGACTATTATTCTAACATCATTATTAAAGCAGTTGATAAAGTTTTATATCAAAATAACAGATTAATAGTTGCTTTGCTTTTAACGATATATATAATAATTCAAATTATTAAAACAACAAAGGCAGTTGGTAGGTCAATACCAGTTTATAATAATCAAATCATTGATAACGCCTTAAAACTTTTTAATTTAAAAAGAGACGTTAAAATATTGTTAAATGATAGCATTAAAATGCCAATAACTTATGGTGTTATAAAACCAAAAATAATATTAAGTAGTGATATTTTTGATGATGAGGTATTGCTAAAGTATGTAATGATACATGAACTAACACATATAAGCAGATTTGATATAATTTTCAATCATTTAAAATATTTTATTGCTTGTATATACTGGTATAATCCTCTTATATTTGCTATATGTAAATATGTAGAGGATGATATGGAAATTTTATGTGATAAGCTTGTATTAAAAAAGCTTGGAGGAACAAAGGAACATAAAAAAAAGTATTTAGAATCAATGATGAAACTTTCTGAAAAAAAATATTATGAAAAAAGAGATTTACCATTAAAAATGCACCCAACATTAGAAAGGATGATTATTATAAAAAATTATAAAGTAAAAATTTCGGGAGTTATATGCTTAGTTTTAGTTATGTTATTGAGCATCACATCATTTGCGTCAGTAGAAATTGTAAATGATAATACAACAGTATCAAATATATCTGGCGTAAACGATAGAGAAGGATTATTAGTAAATATAGACAATAGGACGCAAAAGATAAGAGAAGAAGAGTATAATAGATTAAATTTAGATCCAATATTTGAAATTGGACTAAGATCAGCGAATATAAGTGATACTCAAACACTAGAAAGATATGGATTTATAGAATATAGCTTTGATATGACTAGCTCAAACACTGCTTATCATGATGGTTTTACCACAAAAATAAGTAATGTATCTTGTGATAGTGGGGTGTTTTTTGAAGTTGTTATAGAGGAAAATACAACAGAAATATATAGGGCTAGCTTTGATAATGCTGTTACTTTAACAACAAAGGCACGTAGAAACAATAGATATAGAGTTACAATAATAAACAAAAAAACATCTAATCTTAAATTTGATATAGACATTAAAAGTTATGTTAGATAATCACATAATAAATGCAAGGTTTATAAGTGGTGGTTTAAACTTTTCTAAATTTACAAATTAAGGAGATGATGAAATTGAAAAAAGTATCTGTATTTTTATTGGTAGTAGTATTATTGATTAGCAATTTAGGAGGGATTGCTTTAGCAAAGAATGAGACTGATGTTAAAGTTTACAGGGTAAAAGAAATAGTTTTACCACTATCATCGACATATGATCCAAGAGTTGAAGGCTTAAGAATGAGGAAAACACCAGGACTTGACGGTATAGTCGTTGGATTACTTTATCCTGGAGATTATATATCAGTTCAAGATGGAGGAGATATAATATATAAAGACGGATACGAATGGGTTTGGGGTACTAAACAATCAGATGGACTTTCTGGATGGGTAGTATTATCATACCTTGAACAAATAGGTTAAAATATACTATGGACCTTGCATTTAAGTTGATTTTTTGAAATGTTTTCGAAATATAAGAAAACGATATAATAATTATTTAGTTATAGGAGGTAAAAAATGAAGAGAATAATTATTTTAGTTATGGCAATTTTGCTAGCATTTGGAGTAAATACTAATATTTTGGCGAATTCATCAGAAAATCTTTCGGATGAAACAATTAAAAATATTGCAATTGAGTTTACTGAATCATCATTATCAGATTTTTCAGATTATAATTCTGATTATCTAATTGATGAAAATGCAACTCAATTAAAAGAATTTTTAAAAGATAAAAGAGCTTTGAAAATTATAAAAGAAGAAAAACTTGGACGTAGACTAAACCTTATAGATTTAGAAATTAAAGACGTTAGATTTGAAGAACTTGGAGATAATTGTGGAGTAATATTAAAAGTAGCAGTTAACTTTTTAGATGGCGATGTAAAATCAAGTTTAGAGTATTTTAATGCTATTGTAATTAATAAAATTACTGGCAAGGTAATTGCAGCTTCTACAAACGATTTAACAGCAGGAACATTATTAAACAATCAAACACTTAATTCTGCAGAGGATTTAATTAGCTTCAGTAATTATGATTCTAAAAATCTAATGCTGAAATCTTATAAAGAAGATTGTAGTTATAATTTTGATGAAAGTGTTAAAAAGTTTGAAGCATATGTTGAAGAAATAAATAATGAAGAGTTAAATTCAGATAAAAAAGAAAAATTAGTACTAAGAAGATCTAATTATAGAAGCTTTTCAAGTAGTGACAGACAGGCAATGAGAACATATCAAGATAGATGGTTCAATGGTTTTAATCCGGATTATGCAAATTTTGAAGGGTATGGAGGAGACTGTACAAACTATGCTTCACAAGTACTCTATTCTGGATGCAGAACAATGTACGCAAGAAGTGGATCAGGAATTGCTGGTTCTAACTATTGGTTCTATAGAAGTTCTAATGATAGAAGTAGCTCTTGGACAGGTGTTAATGAGCTAAGATCGTTCTTGTTAAACAATACTACTAAGGGTCCTTCAGGTAATATTTCAAGTACGTTTGGAGCCCTAGAGTCAGGGGATATTATTCAACTTGGAAGTGGTGGTAACTATTACCACTCTATAGTAGTTTATAAACAAGGCGGAGATCCATATGTAACAGCGCATACTAGCAGTTACTCTGGATATTATTCATCTAGATATGGTGGATCATCTAATTCAAAAATCCATATCGATGGATATTATTATTAAATTGGAGAAATTAAATGAAAAGTTTAAAAAACAAAAAAACATTAGTTTTTATCTTAGCGGTTTTTATGATGGCAGCGTTTTGCCTAACAGCTTGCACAAAAGATACTGATAAAGAAGTGCAAAATGAAAATACAAAGTTTGAGAAAGATGAATCTCTTGATAAGTTTATAAAGTCAGATATACAAAATGAAGTTCTTGAAGCACCTCTTGGAGCAGTTGCTCCAAAGCTTATATTTGCTAATGATAAATACGCTGGTGTACTTAATTACAATGGATTATTGATATATAGCCTAGATGATAAAAAATTAAGCTCAGCAATTGATATCAATGGTCTAGGATTTGATCAAATACAAGGTGACGGTGCTATAGAAATCACATCGAATGACGAATATCTTGTTCTAAATAAAATGGGCAAAACAGACGGATATGTATACTCTTTAGAGGGTAAATACCTATCTAAGGCTGATGATATAAGTAAGATCAGCGCAAGTAAGGCAGAATATCTTGAAAATGATGGAATTAATGAAATCAAAGCAAAGATTGATGAAAAAGATAAAGACATCGATGCGATTATGACTCAAAATGGATACGTAGTTTTGACGCTTGATTATGAAAACTTAAAAGATTCAAAATTAAGTGTACTTGATAAAAATTATGAATTAGTAAATAGCTTTAATTTATCAGAGTAAATAAGTTAAAGTAAATCAAATTATATACGTTGATTAAGAGAAAATGAAATATACCCTCTTTACTATTATCGTAAGGAGGGTAATTTTTTGAACTATATAAGAAAAATATAATAGAAAAATGTATTATAAATATCAATTTTGAAGAGAAACAAATATTGTAATTATGTAAGTACATAATTCGTTTTACGAGTGCTAGGACATAAGCATGTACTAAGAACACCTCAAGCGATATGCACTCAAAACCATAAACATAATTAATAAGGGTTATTCAAAGCCATTTACTATGTTAAATTTATGTAACAGTCTTTGAAATAAGTTGCAATTTACTCTCGTTGATGTTAATATAATACTAGGAGGCATAGCTATGAAAAAATTTATTTTAGGACTTCTTATTGTTTTATGCTTTTTATGTTCTGCGAATGTATATGCACAGAACATAAATATAAGGATAGCGAATAAGAATTACAAAGCATCGTTAATAAATGTAAAGGTTGACGGAGAGGATAAACAAAGCAAGGAGATGCCAAGTTTTATCTATCAAAGAAGGACGCTTGTTCCAATCAGGTTCTTATCCGAAACTTTTGGCGCGAGTGTTGATTGGAATAGTAAGAGTCAATCGGCTATCATAACTATGTCTGACAAGTCCATAGTCTTGACTATAGACAAGGCTGAGGCAACGATTAATGGAGTAACTAAGCCTATAGAAAAGGCTTACACTCCAAGGCTTGTTAGGGTTAATGGCGGCAGCGCAAGGACTTATGTTCCTTTAAGGTTTATCTCTGAACTTTTTGGCTACGAGGTAGGCTGGGACAATAAATCTCAGACAGCTACTATCAATACTAATACGCAAGTTAGTGAAGAGCCAAGCGGCGATGATGACGCCATCATACTACCGAGCGGGGACGACGAGCCTGATCAAATTAAGCCTGACAATCCAAGCATAAAACCAAACACTAGTGAGCAGCCAAGTATTAAGCCCAATACTGATGGCTACGCACACTTGACAAACATTGTCGCTATTAGACATAATGACAGGGACGCGATTTTATTCCAAGGGCTAAAGGGCAAATATAAAGTGACTAAGCTTGATGGTCCAGATAGGCTTGTACTTGATTTTGAAAAAGCGATCTTTGATGATCCAGAGCTATACAGGGAATATAATATAGTTATAAACGGCATCAAAGGCGTTAGAGCGAGTCAATTTGCTGATAATGACAAGTCTAAGTCTGATATGAATGTTAGGATAGTTATTGATATAGAAGATGCTAATGTCGATTACAAGATAGAAGAAACAAATGATGGTCTTGTATTTTACACAAAGAAGTCGATGAAGTCTTTCTATTCATATGATAGCAGAATTTTTGCCATCAAGAACACTGAGGGCAGAGTCTCTGATTACGTTTATGATGATCTAAAGAAGACCATCACTATGAACGTAGAGACTAATAAAGAGCTTGAGACTGGTACTGAAGATTTTAAGGACCCATATATAAGGTCGCTTGTTGTAGAAAAGGCGCAAAATGGCTACACTTACACTATAAACCTAGTTAGAAACGTATCTTTAGAGAAAGTGGACGCTGGAAGTGCTGACTACGCAATAAAACTTAGTAGAATTATTAATAACAAGCCATCAGACTATTTAATCATGATTGATCCAGGTCATGGCGGAAGGGATCCTGGTTCTGTATCTAAGATTGATGGATCAAGTGAAACTGATTATATCCCGTATGTAGCTAGGTCTTTGGAAGCGAAGCTTAAGGCGGCTGGTTACAATGTTTTGAAAACTAACGATACTGTCGATGAATACGTCGATATATTTGAAAGGGCAAGGATGGCGAATAGAGTAAATGCGGACATCTTTGTAAGTATTCACGTTAATAGCGCTACTTCACCATCTGCAGCAGGCATAGAAGTCTGCTATTCTAGCGATGCAAAGCACAGCAACAAGACAAGAAATCAAAAAGAGTTTGCTAATTGCATACTAAATGCTGTTGGCGACCTTATTGGCAACAAGGGACGTGGTCTTAAGGAAGGCGCCTATGTTGTTACAAGAAATACGAATATGCCGGCGGCTCTACTTGAGATGGAATTTTTATCAAATAAAAATACTCTTGCGCTTTTAAAGAGTCAAGCCTACCTAGATAAGATGGTCGATGGTCTATATAACGGCATTGTAGATTACTTGAACAATTATTATTAGAGGTTGATTATGAAAAAAGTTATTGTTTCAACAAACAATCAAAATAAATTAAAAGAGATTAAATTAATATTTCACGAGTTAGGCTATGAAGTTTTATCTAAAAAAGAGGCTGGCATAGCTGACTTCGATGTTGATGAGACAGGCACTACACTAGAGGAGAACGCCTACATCAAGGCAAAGGCTCTTCGCGATATGGTGGACTGCGCTGTTATTAGCGACGACTCAGGTCTTTTCTGCGACGGTCTTTATGGCGAGCCTGGTATTTATTCGGCGCGCTATGCTGGGGAGCATGGTGATGATCATGGGAACAACGAGCTCTTACTCAAAAATCTTGAGGGCAGGGACAGAACGGCTCACTTCAAGAGCGTCATCTGCTTTATAGATGAAGATAATAAAGTTTTTTACGGCCATGGCAATGTTGATGGCGAGATACTTTATGAATACAGAGGCACAGGCGGTTTTGGCTACGATCCACTCTTTTTACCAAAGGGTCATGACAAGACTTATGCCGAGATAGGTACTGAAGAGAAAAACAAGTTTTCGCACAGAAAGATGGCTTTGGAAGATATTAAGGAAAAGATCTTACTTGAGGAAAAACACAAGGAGCTATATAAAAAAGTAGACTTTGCTTTGACGCTCGATGAGATGAAAAATATTTTAAGAGTTAATAAGATAGCTGACGGCTCTAGAAGAGAGAATGACGCTGAACACAGCTTTCATGCGGCGGTTCTTGCACCAGTTTTTAAGGATATGGGCAAGTTTGAGGTTGACGCAAATAAGACGGCGGTACTACTTTTGTATCATGACCTGATTGAGATATACGCTGGCGACACATATTGCTATGATACAAAGGGCAATGAGGACAAGAAGCAAAGAGAGAACGAAGCGGCAGATAAATTATATTCAAAGCTTGATTCCTTAGGCACTGAGCTTAGAAAATATTGGGATGAGTTTGAGGCGGCTGAGACAAACGAAGCAAAGTATGCGAATGCACTCGACAGGTTCCAACCACTTTTAATGCACTTTGCCTTTAACTCGCACTCGTGGCAAGATCACAAGATTACAAAGGAAGCCGTTCTTAAGAGGATGGCACCTATAAAGATATATTCAGACGAAATGTATGATTTTGTCTTGGATTATGTAGAAAGTCAATTTAAGAAAGAGGAGATGATTTAATGAAAATTACAGTAAACGAGAAAAAGGGTATCAAGGTTTTACCAGTATTTGAAGATGATTTAACATTCTTCGAAAAATCAGAAGGCCTTGATGCTTTAGTAGAAAAAGAGTACTTTACAGGCAAGGCAAGCGAAGTATTCGCAAAGCTTGGCGAAGATGAGATAATTTATCTTGGCCTTGGCAAAAAGGATGAGATCACTACTAAGAAGATTATAGTAGCTTTCTTTGAATTAGCGAAGGCACTTAGAAAGTACAAGATTAAAGACGCAAACATCATTTTCAATAAGAAGCTTGATAATATTTGCTATAGAACTACTATGAAGGCTATAGTTGATGGCCTTGCATGCTTTGACTATGATTTTGATAAATATTTAGCTGAAGACAAGAAGCCTACTAAGCTTGGCACTATTAACATAGAAGTTATTGAAGACAAAAAGGATAAAGCTATGTCTGCCATAGAAGAAGGCATGAACATCGCTGAAGGCTATTCACTAACAAAGGATTTAGTTAACACTCCTGCCATTGACATGTATCCAGAAGTTTTAGCTAAGAGAGCTAAGGAAGACCTTGAGCCGCTTGGCGTTACTGTTGAAGTATATGGCAAGAAAGAGATAGAAGATTTAGGTATGAAGGCGTTCCTAGCAGTTGCAGCTGGTTCCGACAAAGAGCCTAAGCTAATTGTTATGAAATATATGAATGGTGAAGCAGGCGATAAACTTACTGCACTTGTTGGTAAGGGCTTAACTTATGACTCAGGCGGATACTGCATCAAGCACCCACAAGGTATGGCTACAATGCATATGGATATGGGTGGAGCAGGTGCTGTTATAGGCGCAATGCACGCTATTGCCAAGAACAAAGTTAAGAAGAATGTTGTAGCTGTCGTTGCATCATGCGAAAACTTAATTTCAGGAAAGGCATACAAGACTGGCGACTTAATCGGATCAATGTCAGGTAAGACTATAGAAGTAGCTAACACTGACGCTGAAGGAAGACTTACATTAGCTGATGCTATCTACTACGCATGTGACGTGCTTAAAGCTGACAGAGTAGTTGATTTAGCAACACTTACAGGCGCTTGTGTGGTTGCACTTGGTTCATATAGAACTGGAGTTGTAACAAATAACGATGAGTTTATGAATGAAATGGACGAAGCATCAAAAAGAGCTGATGAAAAGCTATGGGTAATGCCTAACGACGATGAGTATAAGGACATGGTTAAGGGCACTATGACTGATTTACTTAACTCAGTACCTGGCGGCGCTGGTATGATCACAGCTGGTATGTTCCTAGAAAACTTTGTTAAGGAAGGAACTCCATGGATACACATGGATATAGCAGGAACTTCAGATACATCAAAGGACTACGCTCAATACAAAAAAGGCTCAACTGGCGTTCCAGTTAAGACACTTTACTACCTAGTAAATACTGAACACATTTGCTAATAGCTTAATATAGACAAAGCGAAAGCTCTTCTCATTTTGATATGAGAAGAGCTTTTTTAATGCAAAACTATTTACTTAAATATTTTTTATATGCTTCTTCGTCTAAAACCAAATCGAACTCACCTATAAACTCGGTGAAGTCCTTTTCGTTTAAGAAACCTCTTTTAAATCTGTATAAACCATCTTCATCGTCAAGCTTAAATATGCCGCCAAAGTCGTAGCGAGTCGCTCCGTGCTCTTTCGCATATTTAATCATTTCCCACTGCATTTGATAGTTTGGCATAAAATTTCTGTGAAGATTGTTTGAAGCGCCATACATATACCAAGCGTATTTCTTATACATAATGAGTATCGCACTCGATAGAGGAGTACCCTCAAAGTCTGATAAGAATATCTTTGCGTCGTAATTATCTATAAGTCTTTTGAAATAATCTTTTGGTCTGTATGTGATGCCGTTGCGCTCAGCCATGACCTTAGTCTCTTCGAAGAAAGTATTTAAGTCTTCATCCATTTGTGAAAGCCTAGTTGTAACACCTTTTCTGTAGCTTAGGCGAATGTTGTAGCGCGTTTTTGAGTGGAAACCCTCTAAAACTTCGTCCTCACTTTTACTTATATCGATGATGGCATTCCTTCTTGGCTGAATAAAGCTGTGTTCATCAGCGCCTCTCGTTCTTATTTTTAATTCTGTATCCTTATATAAACGGGTAAGTTTATCATCATAGGCAATGGCTGGGTCAAATCTTAATAAAAATGCGTCCTTAAACTTATCTAATTTTTTCGCTTCATCTACTAAGGCTAATACAGTATCTTTATCATATATATCACAGACAGGTCCGCGATTGGCATAAAGAAGCCACTTTCCATCTATTGCCTTGATAGACAAAATGCTCATAGCAGCAATTATCTCACCATTATTTTCTAAATAAACATAGTCTTCAGACCAATTATTTTTAATTTTCGCCCAAGCTCTGTCTTGAGTTAAAAAGCTATATTTAGAGTTTTTTATGAATTCATCGTAGCGCTTTATTTCATTTGCATCGTTTAAATTTAATACTGGCATCTAATTTATCAACTTCTTTCTATAATTACTAATCTATAAACATTATAACATAAACGGGGTCCACTTGCATAATAATAATAAATTGTTTATCATTTATTTATTTGGGTATATATGTAATGTAAAATATATATTAATATAATATGGGGGTGATTCCATTGTGGACAATTATTTATGATAGTATTTTATTTATATTTAAAGACCTATTTTAAGGAGGTATAATTATGAGAAAAAGATTAAAAATGTCAATATTTAAAATTTTAGCTATAACAATAGTTTTTAGCATGCTTATGATTCCAGTTAATACTTTTGCAAGTTCGCAAAGTAAAGAAGCTGGGTGCGAAGCTGGGCATTGTCAAGGTGAATTTAAGATTGGATCAACTATTGTTGGACAGACATATTTTTCGCCTGTAGTATCAAACTCAGATGAACTTTACGTTGAAAATGATCTTTTAGAAGATGGAGAATATATGCTTGGAAACTCTATAGTTGGAAAAACTATGGTTTCACTAGCTAACGACATAGCTTTAAGAGGACCACGTCCACTAAAAGCACCAAATTATTTTTATTCTGAGGAAATAGACAATATCAGATATGAAGGATATATACAATTTCAAGCAAGTTATGAAGTTCAAAATGGTGATGGATATGGTTTAGTTGTTGGAAGACATGTAAAACAAGCGTGGCTGGACTACAGGAGACAAGGAAAGTCTGTTATAGGCGGAATTAGATTGACAGAAGAGGCAGATAGTATTTTTGATGACAATATATATAGTATGAGTGCACAATGTCTTGACGACTTTATTCATTTTGGAGAAGCAGGAAGAACATATTTTTACAGAGGATGGAAGTATTTTGATTAATGAAAAATAAATTTATAAAAGCGTTAATAATTGTACTCACATTATTATTAATAGTATCTATATATCAGACTAGTAAATACCTTTCTATGACGACTAAGTATAATACAATGATGTCTGTTTATGATAAATTGCCAATAAATTCTTATATCGCTTTGAAAAATCAGGACATGAATTTGCTAAGCTCAGATCGTCCTTTTGATGACAAGAAGATAAATGATTTATTTGACAATATTGATAAAATATGTGATAAAAAATATTCATTTTATTCATATTTTCCAACTTCTGTCAATAATGCCGTTGCACGCAAACAAACCTTTATTAATTCTGATTTGTATGATTTGTACAATTTTAAGATTGATTATGGAAGAGATTTTACAAAGGATGATTTTCAAAGTAACGATGTAATTCCTATGATTGTTGGTTACGATATTAGGAACGATTATAAAATCGGTGAAGTTTATACTTTTGTTCGTGGTGATAAAAATGATATAAAAGCAAAAGTGATTGGATACTTTTCAAAAGATCAAAATTTTGCTTCTTTGTTAGTACTTACCGATACAACTAACAATGCATTACTTATGCCGATTAGTGAAAATTTAGTGAAAAACAACTTTACTGAATCAGATTTTGATATGTATTTAAATGGCACAGTTTTTGAATTGAAAAATGATGAAGATGCACAAAAAATTGAAAAACTAATTAATGATACTAAGTTTTATAATGTAGAATTAAAAAAACTTCATGATGTATTAGATGATTTCAAAAATAAGTATATTAAACCAAATAATAGAATGCTTATAATTTTTATAGCTATTGATGTCATTTTATTGGCTAGTATAGTATTATTAGAATTAAGTAGATTTAGAAAAGATAAAATGCAAGTTTAAAGAGTGATGATATTATATCCTCTCAATTATTATTTTGATTGAGAGGATATTTTTTATTTAATAAAAATGCTTAAACTTTTGAAATTATGTGCTAAAATATGGTATAATTATAAAGGAGGTCTTTTTATGGAAAATAATTTTGATGATAATAATAAAAACATTAATATAAATGAAGAAGTAAAGGCAGCGAGCGAGGACGAAGTCTTAGAAGCGGCAGAAGCACTTGCAAAGGCGAAGCGAGAAGACATAAAGTCGTGGATATTCTCGATAATAATCACTGTTGCCATAACTTTATTCTTAGTGAACTACGTCTTTGCTCTAACAAGGGTTGAGGGCATATCGATGGAGCCGACTCTACATACAGGCGATAGGGTCTTCGAATGGAAGCTATTTAAGTACTTTAAGGAACCAAAGAGACAAGAAATTGTTGTTATTAGGGGCGAAAAAACTAACGGTGACCACTATATCAAGAGACTAATCGGTCTTCCAGGTGATGTTATAGACATAATTGATGGAGAAGTTTATGTCAATGGCGATAAGCTCGACGAACCGTACTTAGACAGAAAAACTAGTGAGCAAAATGGTAATCACTGGGTTGTACCAGAGGACTCATACTTTGTTATGGGGGACAATAGAGAAGGAGGTAACTCCTACGACTCAAGAAGCTTTGGACCGATAAAGAAATCATATTTACAAGGTAAGGCCTTATTTAGATTTTGGCCTTTGAATAAATTAAAATTATTTAGATAGGATGATAAGATGGATCAAAAATATATACGTAACTTTTCAATCATAGCGCATATCGACCACGGTAAATCTACTTTGGCTGATAGAATCATTGAAAAGACTGGATTACTTACTCAAAGAGAGATGCAATCACAAGTTTTGGATAGCATGGATCTTGAAAGAGAAAGAGGAATTACAATTAAATTAAAGGCGATACGCTTGATTTATAAGGCAAAAGATGGACAGGACTATATTTTTAACTTGATAGATACTCCTGGTCATGTCGATTTTAACTACGAAGTGAGTAGATCGCTTAAGGCGTGTGAAGGCGCAGTACTTGTTGTTGACGCAACTCAAGGCGTTGAAGCGCAAACGTTATCAAACGTGTACTTAGCTATAGATCAAGATTTGGAGATACTTCCTGTTATTAATAAGATGGATTTACCAAGCGCAAGACCAGATGAAGTTAAGGAAGAGATTGAAGACATCATAGGCCTTGACACGACTGAAGCGCCTCTAATTAGCGCAAAGAGCGGTCTTAACATAGAAGACGTTTTAGAGGACATCGTTAAAAATGTTCCACCACCAAATGGTGATAAGAACAAGCCACTTAAGGCGCTTATATTTGACTCAATATATGATGCTTACAGAGGTGTTATCTGCTACATCAGAGTTTTCGATGGCGTTATTAAAAAAGGTACAAAGATTAAGATGATGCAGACAGGCTCTGTATTTGAAGTTGATGAAGTTGGCGTAAATAACACATCTTTATTAAAGAAAGAAACTCTTGAAGCAGGCGAAGTAGGTTATTTCACAGCACAGATCAAAAATGTGAAGGACGCAAGAGTTGGTGACACTATCACTTATCTTGATAATCCAACTGCTGAGCCACTTAGCGGCTATAAAAAAGTTGTACCAATGGTTTACTGCGGTATATATCCAGCAGAGGGCGAAGATTTTAACAGCGTTAGAGAGGCTCTTGAAAAACTTCAAGTTAATGATGCATCACTTGTTTTTGAAGCAGAAAATTCAGTTGCCTTAGGCTTTGGTTTTAGATGCGGCTTCTTAGGATTACTTCACATGGAGATAATTACTGAAAGACTTGAAAGAGAATTTAATCTAAATATAATCACAACTGCACCATCAGTTATTTATGAAGTTCATAAAAAAGATGGTTCGACGATATTTATACAAAATCCATCCAATCTTCCTGACCCAAGTGAAATTGATTACATGGAAGAGCCAGTTGTTAACGCTGAGATCATGACTCCAAAGGAATATGTCGGCGCCATCATGGATATTTGTCAAAATAGACGTGGTGAATTTATAAATATGGAATATCTTGATCAAACAAGGGTTACACTTCACTATAAAATGCCACTAAATGAGGTTATATATGACTTCTTCGATGCACTTAAATCAAATACAAAGGGCTATGCATCGCTTGATTACGAAATCTCAGGCTATCAAAGAAGTGAGCTTGTTAAGGTTGACATACTTATTAACGGAGACCTTATTGACGCGTTCAGCTTGATACTTCACGAGTCAAACGCTTATGAAAGAAGTAGATCAATTGTTGAGGGACTAAAGGACGTTATACCAAGACATCAATTCCAAATACCTTTACAAGCGGCTATCGGCTCAAAGATTATAGCGAGAGAAACAATCAAAGCACTTAGAAAAGACGTTCTTGCGAAATGCTACGGCGGCGATATTTCAAGAAAGAAAAAATTACTTGAAAAGCAAAAAGAAGGTAAGAAGAGGATGCGCCAAATTGGCTCAGTAGAACTACCTCAAGAGGCTTTCTTATCAGTATTGAAGTACAAGGAAAAGAAATAATGAATAAATTAGGAATATATATACATATTCCTTTCTGTGAAAGAAGATGTAAATATTGCGATTTTACATCTTCTATTTTTAATCAAGACAGAATGAAGGATTATGTAGAAAATTTATTATTAGAGATAAAAAATAATAAAGAGCTATTAAAAAATTATACTGTCGATACTATATTTATAGGTGGAGGCACGCCATCTTTATTAAGCGCAAGTGAAATTACTCGTCTTGTTTATAGTTTACGTGAGGCTATAAACCTAGATGAAAATTATGAATTTACCATAGAAACAAATCCAAACTCAATAAGCGAAGAAAAATTAATAGCTTATAAAAATTTAGGAATAAACAGAATTTCTATAGGGGTGCAAAGCTTTAACGATAGACTACTTAGAATTATTGGTAGGCTTCATACAGGTGAAGAAGCGAGAGAAAAAATTAAATTAGCAAAAAAATATTTTGACAATCTTAGTCTTGATTTTATTTTTTCACTGCCAACAGAAACTTTATCAGATGTAATCGATTCCATTGACATAGCAAAGGAACTAGGCGCCTCGCACGTATCGCTTTATTCACTTATACTTGAGGAAGGGACTAAACTTAGCGCTTTGGTAGACAGAGGCGTTTATAGAGTGAATGATCAAGTGACAGATAGGCTCATATATAGAAAAGCAAGCGAGCACTTGGAAAAACTTGGCTACAAGCAATATGAAATCTCAAACTTTGCTAAGGATGGCTGCTATTCAAAGCATAATTACAAGTACTGGTCCATGGATGAGTATCTAGGCCTTGGCATGGCGGCACACTCATTTATTAAAAATAAAAGATTTTTTAATGCGAGCACTTTTAACGAGTACTTTGACGATGTGAAGAAAAATATTTATCACGATGAAGAAATTTTAAGTAAAGAAGATAAAATCGCTGAGTATATAATTTTTAAATTAAGGACAAATGAAGGCATAATTATAGACGAGATTAATAAAAATTTCGATATAGATTTTGAAGATATATATAAGGAAGAATTAAAGAAAGCGATAGATGAAAAACTATTAAAAAAATGTGGCGGAAGATATTTTTACACAGAGCTTGGCAAGGACCTTGCGAACCAAGTAGAGATACTTTTTGTATAAGGAGAGGCTATGGACGAGATAATTAAAAAAGCGATTGAGTATCTAGAAAATATTTTTAATGGCAACTCAGACGGCCACGGTGCAGATCACAGCCTGAGAGTTTATAATAATACACTTATGATAAGAAAAGCTTATGAATGTAATGAGCTATATGTAGATCTTGGCGCTTTGCTTCATGATGTCGACGATCATAAATTATTTAATAATAAAAATAATGAAAACGCTAGAAAATTTTTAGTTGAAAATGATTTTGATAGTGAAGCAATTGAAGATATTGTTGAGATAATCAATTCAGTTTCATTTACAAAGAACAAGGGAACTAAGCCAAAGACACTTGAAGCATGCATAGTACAAGATGCTGATAGGCTTGATGCAATAGGAGCTATAGGCATCGCTAGAACCTTTATGTATAGCGGTAAACATGAACGCGGCATAGAAGACTCATTAAAGCACTTCGATGAGAAGCTATTATTATTAAAAGACATGATGAACACTGACGAAGCAAAAAGGCTCGCTCAAAAAAGAGATAGCTTTATGAAAGAATTTTTATCTGAAATAAATGATGAGCTTAGCTATAAAAAATAAATATCTGTAGAAAAGGCGATTTTATCGTCTTTTTTTATGCTTTTAAGAAAAATTTTGCAAAAATTTTAAAAAAAATTAAATATTTTTGAAAAAAGCTTGATTTTTTTATTATTTTGGGTATAATAGAAATAGAGTTAGCACTCACCGAGTAAGAGTGCTAACAAAAACGATGGAAGGTGATCAATTGGATGAGAGAAAATTAAAGATTTTAAAAGCTATAATCAGCTCATACAATGAAACTGGTGAACCGGTTGGCTCAAGACTTGTTGCCAAAGATGACTCCATTGGTCTTAGCTCAGCAACTATTAGAAATGAGATGCAAGACCTTGAAGAAGCGGGCTACTTAATCAAAACTCATCTTTCTAGCGGAAGAGTGCCATCACAAAAGGCATATCGCTTGTATGTTGACATGGTACTTCAAAAAGACTTCGAAAAATTATCTTCATCAGAAAAGAAATTTTTCTTAGATGATATAAAAGATAAGTCAAAGAACTTAGATAGTATGATAGGAAAGATGTCAAAAGTTTTGTCAAGCCTAACTGATTTTACATCCCTTGCTTATATAAGGAAGAGCGGCGATACAAAGTTAAAGAGCTTGGAGCTTTTAAAAGTTGATGAAAATAAAATTCTTGCCATCTTTGTATATGAAGACTTTGCCATTGACAAGACGTTGATAACGCTTAATGAAGATATAAATGAAGAAGAACTTAATTATTTTAAAGAGATTTTAAATAAGAATTTAGCAGGCAAGTCCATAAATTCGGTTGATTTCAACACACTTAAATATGAAAAGGACAGCCTTCTTAAATACAGAAGCATTTTAAATAGCGTTTTAGAAAAGTTTTCACAAAAAGACGAAAAGAATAATGCAAATAGCATATTCCTAGAAGGAATAAATAAGATTTTAAATTATCCAGAGTATTCAAATTTTGATAAGGCAAAAGAATTAATCGAGCTTCTCGAAGACAAAAAGGGCCTACTAAATTTACTTGAGAGCGAAAATTTGGATAAAGATCTTGTTATTAAGATAGGTAATGAAAACGATATCGACATATTTGATAATATTGCCTTAGTTCTTAAGAATGTAAATATCTTGGATAATGAAGTTACTTTTGGTTTAATCGCACCAATGAGAATTGATTACAAAAAAGTTCTTTCTATATTTGATGATTTTTATATGGATGATTTATTTTAGGAGGGATTAGATGAAAAAAGATAAAACAATAGATATGGATGAAGAAAAGCTTATAAATGAAGAAGCTGAAGAAAGTCAAGAAAAAGCTGTAAGTGAAGAGCAAGATGGCGTGTCATCTGAAATAAATGATCTTCAAACAAAGCTTGTTAGACTTCAAGCAGACTTTCAAAATTATAAAAAGAGAGTAGAAAAAGAAAAGGATGACCTAGTATCGATAGGCGTTGTAAGTATTGCAAATGAAATACTTCCTGTCATCGATAACTTTGAAAGAGCCTTGGAGCATGAAGGTGACAGCGCTTCGTTTAAGGAAGGCATGGAGCTTATCTACGAAGGATTAAAAAATGCTCTCAAAGCAAAGGGCATAATTGAGTTAAAAGCACTAGGCGAAGACTTCAATCCAGATTTTCATCAAGCGGTATCTATGGGCCACAACGATGAATACAAAGAAAATCAAGTCATAGAAGTTTTATTAAAAGGTTATGAATACAATGGCAAGGTTATTCGCCATGCTATGGTTATTGTAAATAAATAAGAAAATTATTAAGGAGGAAATATATTATGGGAAAAATAATAGGTATTGATTTAGGTACAACAAA
>ERZ1673699.1119-NODE-1119-length-23150-cov-5.699978_pt1 | contig 23150 bp, 16 predicted proteins | sample MGYA00580229_ERZ1673699 | MGnify/ENA primary metagenome ERZ1673699 (study PRJEB41218, sample SAMN15661785) | gut metagenome | host: Homo sapiens | place: Canada: London | collected 2015-08-20/2019-03-30 | study: EMG produced TPA metagenomics assembly of... | reverse complement strand
GAAGAAAATGATCGGACTTTCTTTCGCCGCTGCGGCGGCGAAAGGCTACGAGGTTCTTTGACAAACTGAAAGGACGCCCACCGGGCGTCCTTTTTCCGGTTGCAAAGCCGTGCCGCGTGTGCTATGATACACACGCAATCTTTGCAGAGTATGTATTGGACAGAGTAGGAACAGCGCGTTAAGTGCGTCGGGATGGGAAGTTGTCCGACGACGAAGGGGTACGCCCCACGGTGCTGCTGCCGCTTCCGCTGCCACCAGGGGAGACCCCGTCGTGGCAACTGTCACGAAAGGAGTCTTAAAATTGCATACGAAATGGACTGCCCGCCGCCTCACGGCGGACGCGATGTTTGCCGCCATGGTCACGGTTCTGGCCGCGGCTGCCATCAAGACCGGAAACCTCAAGATCACCATCGAGGCGATGCCGGTGTTTCTCGGCGCGCTGATGCTCGGCCCGGTCGACGGAATGGTCATCGGCGGCATCGGAACGCTGCTGTATCAGCTCCTGAGCTATGGTGTGACCGCTACGACCGCGCTGTGGATCGCGCCGTATGTGCTGCTCGGCCTGTGCGTGGGCGCGGTGTCCGCGCGGCACGGGTACGCCTGCACCAAGCGCCAGCTCGTGCTGCTGGTCGTGTTTGGGGAGCTGGGCATCACGGCGCTCAACACCGCCTCGCTGTATATCGACAGCCTCATCTACGGGTACTATTCGCCCGTGTTCGTCTTCGGCACGCTGCCGCTGCGTCTGGGCATCTGCGCGGCGAAGGCGGTCGTGTTTTCGCTGCTGCTGCCGTCGCTGCTGCCGCTCGTGCGCCGCGCGGTGCAGCCGCACGCCAATTGACCGAACAGAAATATGACAAGCCGCCGCTCCGACCGGAGCGGCGGTTTCAGCTTATCAAAGAACCTCGTAGAGTTTCGCCGCAGCAGCGGCGAAAGAAAGTCCGATCATTTTCTCCGGCGACATGCGCGGCGGAGAAAATACCGCTCGGCCTGCAAACGTGCGCGCCGTCCGCATCCGGCGGACAGCGCGTGCGCTGCAGTCAGGCCGCAAACCCCTTTGTCAAAAAGTAATACTTTTTGACAGAATTAATCCGCCGCTCGACATGAGCGGCGGCTTTTTGCGCGGCGGCATGAAAAAGCAGTCCGGCATGTTTCATGCCGGACTGCTCCATCCAATTGGGGCGTTACGCCCCGGTTCTCCCCCCTGCTGCACAAACGATCTACGCAGCAGCATTGGCACTTGGCCAGCGATCCGGCGCCGGGCATCCAATCCGGCACCGGGAGATAACGATACTCAGTCGAACTTCGGCTGCTCGAGGTAGTCGGTGTATTCGCGCAGGAACTTCTTTTCCTCCGGCTTGAGATCCAGGCCGATCGTGCCGCCCGGGTTCATGTTGTAGTCGGGGTCAAAGTAGTTCTTGAGCACGCGGAACACGCCGTACTCCTTCTCGCCGATGTAGCCCTCGAGCCAGGGCGCGAACATCTTGCCGATGCCGTGGTGATGGCTCACGGCCGCGCCGGAGCGCTGGATCGCATCGAGGATCGTGGTGTGGTAGGCCTTGAAGGCATCCTCATCCTGCATACGGGTGAGGAAGATGAAATACAGGTTCGCGCCCTGCGGATAGCAGTGCGACATATGCGTCGTGACGACGGTGTTCGGCAGCGCGTGGCAGATCTTGCGCACGTCGGCGTGCACCTGCTCCATGTTCGACCAGTTGACCGTGCACTCGAGCGTGTCGGTCGTGATGCCGAAGTCCATGAGCGTGTCGCGCAGGTAGGGGTCGTTGAAGCGGCCCTTTTCCCAGCTGCGGGTGACGTAGCCGGTCAGCGGCATACCGCCGTGCTTGCGCGCGATCCTGGCAATGTTGCGCGCGACGTTGCGGCTGTAGCCCTTCTCGCCGTCGGTAAAGCCGAGGAAGAGGCAGCGCTCCATGTCCTTGTAGCCGAACGCGTCGAGCAGCGGCTGCAGCGGCGTCTCATCGACGTTGTAGAGCTTGAGCATGAGGTTGGTCTCCTCCGGGTCGGACAGACGGAACACGGACGAGTAGCCGCACTCGCACTGCATCATCTCGCGGGCGGCCTTCATGGCGGTGTCCCACGTCTTGAAGATGTAGGAGAAGCGTTTGCGGTTTTGCGGCATCCAGCGGAAGATGCGCAGCGTGACCTCGGTCAGCACGCCGAAGGTGCCCTCGGAGCCCATCATGATCTGGTTCAGGTTCGGACCGGTGGCCTCGCGGGAGTAGTGGCTGGTCTGGATGACGCCGATGGGCGTGGCGTACTTCTGGCTGAGCACGATGTCGGCGATGGTGCCGTAGTACGTGCTGTTCTGGCCGGCGCCGCGCGTGACGGTCCAGCCGCCGACGCTCGAATACTCGAACGACTGCGGGAAGTGGCCGCAGGTGTACTGACGCTTCGCACCGAAGAGCTCGGGCGCGCTCTGCAGCGTCTTTTCCAGATCCGGGCCGGACATGCCGGCCTGCACGGTGATGGTCTGGTCGATCTCGTTGAAGCTGATGACCTTGTTGAAGTTGCGGCGCATATCCAGCGAGATGCCGCCCTTGGTCGGCTCGACGCCGCGGGTGACGCTGCTGCCGCCGCCGTAGACGTACAGCGGGATGTGATGCTCGGTGGAGTAGGCGACGATCTGCTCGACCTGCTCGCTCGTCTCGGGGTAGAGCACGACGTCGGGCACGCTGTCGATGCGCTTGTGGCGCAGACGCAGCAGGTCGTAGGCCGTGGCGCCGTAGGCCACGCTCAGACGGTCATAGTCCGTGGTGGAGAGGTTCTGCTCGCCGACGATCGCCTTGAGCGCGTCGATGTGCTCGGGTGCCAGCTGCACCGGGTGATCGGGCAGCTCCACGGGGTCAAAGCCGGTGTCGTCGGAATATGCCTTGAAATCGTCGTCCGTCATCTGGAACTTCTCTTTCATGAGCGTGTACAGAGACTCCTTCGGGTATTTGAAGAAGTTCGGGTCGCCCCAGCGGAAGATGGAGCGGTAGCTGTTTTCGGGGGCGGGGGTGAGCAGCCAGTTCGGCTCGAATCCTTTGTACGGTTTGTTGCTCATTGTGCAATCCTCCTCTTGACTTGGATCAGTTTCTGATAGATCGGGCGCAGGCGCGGATAGATCTTGCGGTAGGCCTGCTCGTAAATGTCGTTATATACCTCGTGGTTCTTTTCGTTGGGGCGGAAGGTATCCTTCACGTGGACCATGGCCTTGGCCGCCTCGTCAAAATCGGCGAATACGCCCTTGGCCACGAACGCGACCATGGACGAGCCGATGGAGCACGCCTCATGCGTCTGCGAGCGCACGACCGGCAGACCGAACACGTCCGCCGCGATCTGGCAGACCACGTCGCTCTTCGCGCCGCCGCCGCCGATGCGGATCTCATGGATGGTCAGACCCGAGCGGTCCTCCATGATGCGCAGCGCCATGTAGAGCTCCAGGCACAGACCCTCGATAATGGCGCGGTAGAAGTGGTAGCGCGTATGGTAATCGGAAAAGCCGATGACCGCGCCGAGCGAATCCGGATGCAGGATGCCGGCCGTCCAGTACGGCTGCAGAAGCAGACCGTCGCTGCCGGCGGGCAGGTCGCGGATGCGCTGGTCGAGCAGGGCCTCGGGCGCCATGCCCATTTCCTTGGCGTCAATGGCGTCGGCCGTGCCGAATTCCTTGACGAACCACGACAGCAGCCACAGACCGCGGTAGATCTCGATCTCGGGGTTGTAGTGGTCGTTGAGCACGCCGGGGTAGGCGGGCAGGAACTGCTGCGGCTCGACGTACTGCGTCGTGCTGAACTGGATGGTTGCCGTCGTACCGAGCGAGATGGACGCCTTGTCGGAGTCGACCACGGCGAGACCGAGCGTCTCGCAGCCCTTGTCCGAGCCGGTCGAGATGAGCGGCAGTCCGGCGGGGATGCCGGTCAGGGCGCTGACCTCGTCCGTGACCGTGCCGATGACCGTGCCGGACGGCACAAGGTCGCACAGCTTTTCGTTCGGCACGTCGCAGAAGCAGCGCGTGAGACTGCCGGGCTTCATCCAGCGGCGGTTTTTGTAGTCGAACGGGATGTGGCCGATCTGGTTCGAGGCCGAGTCGATGAGATTGCCCGTGAGCTTGTAGTTGAGGTAGGTGGGCAGCATGACGTACTTGGCGGTCCTGGCCCAGATCTCCGGCTCGTGGCGCATGATCCAGTTGCCGACGGAGGCGGCGTAGACCACCTTCGCCGTCGGCTCCATGCCGGCGACCTTAAAGACCATCATGTTCTTGGCAGGCATGGCACCGTTCGGATCGACGGTGCGCTTGTCCAGCCAGAGGATGATGTCGCGCAGGGGGTTGTTGTTCTCGTCCAGACACACAACGGTGTCGCGGATGACGGTGATCGTCATGGCGATCACGTCCGGCAGCAGGGCATTGCTGCGCGCACACAGCTCGCGGCAGCATTCGCACAGGCGGTCGAAGTAGAAGTCCGACTTCTGCTCGGCCCAGCCGGGCTCTTTTGAAAAATAAGGCTCGGCGTATTTGCTCTGGACGACGTCCACGATCCGGCCGTCCGGGTCCACGAGCAGGGCGCGTGCGCTCTGTGTGCCGATGTCGCAGGTCAGCACCAGCGGTTTGCTCAAGTTGATTCCCTCCTATGATATAGTTTGCTCTCTCTCCTATACTGTAAGCGATTTTCGCTCGGATTTCAATCGGGTTTGTGCTTGAGCAGACTGCTCGTGGCGATGACGTCCACGCCGAGGCCGAGCACGTCAGGGATGACCACGTCGCCGCGGGCGATGCGTTCGGTCACGGTCACGGTGCGGATGGCGTCCATGACGTCGAAGATGCGGTCCTTCGGGATGTCCGCCGATACGCGCACCGGCAGCACCGGCGCGTCCGGGAAGGCGGTGCGCACGGTCGAGCAGATGGTGCGCTTGGGCGCGGTCATCTCCGAGACAGCAAACTCCTTGCCGCGGGGGCAGGTGTTGCCGGTGACGGACCAGCCGTCGCCGTCGCGCTCGATTTTCAAGGTGCAGCCGCGCGGGCAGCCGATACAGGTGAGTTCTTTCATGCCTCTGCCACCTCGATCTCAAAGTGGACATCGCCGGCGTGGGCGATGCCGAGCTTGTCAAAGTCCAGCGTGAGCTGCTGCATCTCGGGCGGACGCAGGAAGGGATAGCGCCGCGACCAGACCTCATTGCCGTCGATGGTCAGCACCACGCGGCAGGCGCCGAGCACCTCCGCGCTGCGGAAATACAGCGTGACGGCGCTGTTGTCCTGCGTGCGATCGAGCCGCTGCGGGACAAGATAGCCGAAGTCGTCCGAGATCGTGACGGCGACCTCGTCGCGCGTGTGCGCGGCAAAGTGCGCGGCGCTCTTGCCGGCCAGCTCGCCGGAGGCGGACACGTAGTCCACAAGGTCGTTGACGTGCAGTGCGTTGCCGCACGAGAAGATGCCGGGCACCTCCGTCATGAGCTGTCCGTCGCAGACGGGACCGCGGGTGTGCCCGTCGAGCGGGACGCCGAGCGACTCCGCCAGCTCGTTTTCCGGGATGAGGCCGACGGACACGATGAGCGCGTCGCAGTCGATGCGCTGCTCCGTGCCGGCGATGGGGCGCATATGCGCGTCCACCTCTGCGACCTCTACGCCCGTGAGCCGGTCTGCGCCGAACACGCGCGTGACCGTGTGGCTCAGGTGCAGCGGGATGTCGTAGTCGTGCAGGCACTGGTGGATGTTGCGCGTCAGACCCGAGGGGGTGGGCTTGGCCTCGTACACGCCGAGCACCTCCGCGCCCTCAAGCGTCAGGCGGCGCGCCATGATGAGCCCGATGTCACCGCTGCCGAGGATGACGCAGCGGCGGGTCGGCAGCTCGCCGAGCAGGTTCGTAAAGTTCTGCGCGGTGCCGGCCGTGAACACGCCCGCCGGGCGCGTGCCGTGGATAAAGACCTGCTTTGCCGTGCGCTCGCGGCAGCCGGTGGCCAGCACGAGCGTGCGCGTCTCATCGCGGGCGACGCCGTCGCGGCTGACGGTGTAGACCGCGAATCCGCCGGACGATTTCTCCACGCGCGTGACGAAGGTCTGCGTGCGCGCCTCGATCTGCAGCTGCTCGAGCCGGTCGATGAAGCGCTCGACATATTCCGGTCCTGCCAGCCGCTCGCCGAAGCGCGCGAGGCCGAAGCCGTCGTGAATGCACTGCTTGAGCATGCCGCCCAGACGCGCCTCGCGCTCGATGAGCAGCACGTGCGCACCGTTTTCGTGCGCGGAGATGGCGGCTGCGAGCCCGCCCGGGCCGCCGCCGATGACGATGACGTCATACATCATGCCTGCACCTCCCCGGATTTCGTCGGGCCGAACGTGATGGGTGCGTCGGCCGAGGACTTGCGCACCTCGCTGAGCGGCACGCCGAGGAATTCGGCGATGATGCGCACCACCTGCGGCGAGCAGAACCCGCCCTGGCAGCGGCCCATGCCGGGACGCACGCGCTTTTTCACGCCGTCGACCGTCGGCACGCACACATTCGAGCGCAGCGCGTCGAGGATCTCGCCGCGGCTGATCTCCTCACAGCGGCAGACGATGACGCCGTAGTCGGGATTTTTTGCAATGTAGGCGGCGCGCGTCTCGTCGTCCATCTCACGCAGCACGGGGATGCCCGGCCGGTGGGGGTCGAAGTCGGGATTCGCGGCCACGGGGCGGTCGTGCGCGAGGATGCTGACCGCCATGTCCGCCACATCCACCGCGACGGCGGGCGCCGTCGTCAGGCCGGGGGACTGGATGCCCGCGACGTGGATGAGGTTGTGCGTGCGGCGGCCGCGCTCGATGATGAAGTCCTCCTCAAACGTGGGGGCGCGCACGCCGGTGAAATAGGTGATGATGTCGCGCTCGGTCAGCGCGGGCATCGTTTCTTTCTGCTTTTCGAACACGTGCGCGATGCTCTCGGGATAGGTCGCGGTGTTCTCCTTTTCATAGGTCTCCACGGCATCGGGGCCGATGAGCAGGTTGTCGTGCACGGTGTGCAGGATGCCGCCGCCCTTCGAGTGCGTTTTGGAGACGGTGTCGGTGCCCTTCACGGACGCGATCGAGTGCATGAACGCACCGGCCTTGCGGTCGAGGATGCTGTTCGTGCCGCGGCGGGGGTGGATGGAGAAGAAGCGGTCGCCTGCCATGCGCGCCACTTCCTCGGCGAACACGCCGGCCGCGTTGATGACGAGCGCGGGGTGCAGCGTGCCGCGGTTGGTGTGCACGGCGGTGATCTTTCCGTTTTCGACGTCCATGCCCAGCACGGCGGTGTTGAGCGCGATGCGCGCGCCGTTTTGCACGGCGTTTTCCGCGTAGGCGATCGTCAGCCCGTAGGGGCAGACGCAGCCGGAGTCCGGGTTGGAGATGGCGAAGCGGGTCTTTTCGTTGAAGTTCGGCTCGCGCCTGAGCAGCTCCCTGCCGGAGATGAGGCGGGTGTCCGAGATGCCGTCGTGGTATTTGCGCCACATGCAGTAGCACCACACGGCGGGGCGCAGCCAGCCGTGCTGGAAGCAGACGTACTGCCCCACGCGGGAAAACGGCACGTCGAGCTCCCTGCAGACCTGATCGAACATGGCGTTGCCGCGCCGGATGTACCTGTGCTTGACGCTGCCGCGGCCGAGGTCGATGCCCGGATGCACCTCGCCGTCGTTGCGCCCCGAGGCGCCGAGCGCGAGGTCACACTCCTTGTCGACGACCAGGATGTCGAGCTGATGGCGTGCAAGCTCGCGCGCGATCGACACGCCCGAGATGCCGCCGCCGATGATGAGCACGTCGGGCGTCTGCCCGTCGAGCGAACGGTCGCGCAGCGCGGGAACGTGCATGGGCGCATCCTTGCCGCCGGTAAACGTGATGTCGTTGACGACATGGCACGTGGAATACTTCGTTGCGGCCATCTGGCCGGCGCGCACAACGTCGTCCCAGCGGTCCAGCGTGCCGCGCAGGACGATGCAGTTATCTTCCAGCGCCGCCGTGACCTTGCCGCCGAAGGCCTGATTCAGTTTCCGGTTCAAAACGGAGATCCGCATAACAGATGTGCCTCCCAATCGGTGAGTCGGTCAGCCGACCGACTGAATAGGATAAATATACCCTTTTTCCGATGCAAAGTCAAGAACGGACCCTGCGGCAAATCTGCCGAAATTTTTTTGTCATACTGGACAAAACGACCAAAACCGCGTACAATTAAATTCACATGATTACACAAACGCAGAAAAGAGGAACGCGATATGGCCGCTCCGCGCAACGACAATGTCAAAGAGAAGATCCTCGACGCCGCGACCGGCCTGCTCGATACGCAGACGTTTGCCGACATCTCGCTGGCCGAGATCGCTGCGGCGGCTGGCGTGTCCAAGGGTACGCTGTACTACCATTATAAAAATAAAACGGATATCCTCTTCGGCATCACCAACCGCTATCTCGACCGCCAGTGGGACGATCTGATCGCGTGGACGGAGAACAAGGACAAGGACACGTCTGTGCACCGTCTGGTCAAGTATGTGGTCGAGCGCAACACCGCCTCCGCCGGGATGCGCCTGCACCTGATCCACGCCGCCATGCTCGGCGACGAGGTGCTGCGCGCCAGGCTCATCGAGCGCTATGCCGCCTTCGAGCGGCTCATCGCCGAGAAGATCGCCGAGCGCACCGACGCCGTCTCCGCCGATTACCTGACGCAGCTGATCCTGCTGGCGTCCGACGGGATGATCGTGCAGGAGGCGCTGCGCAACGATAACTTTGACGCGGCTGCCTTTGTGCGCCAGAGCGAGGCGTATCTGCGCGTGCTGCGCCCCGCAGGACGGGAGTGAGCGGCGGCGTGCAAAAACTGTGCCGAAACTCACCCTCTTGTCCGGATTTGTGAAAGAATTAGCGCGTAAGCGGTTGACACCGCATGGAACACATGATATTTTTGTAATGACTGTGGGGTAGAGTGGGCTTTGCCTGTTTTGCCGGCGGCGGGGGTGTGCCGCGACCGCATTTTTGTATGTCGAAGGCAGCGGGATGTATCCGCATTCCGACGTCTTTTTACATAGCTGCAATGGGAATTATTTTGAAAGAAGGGACAATATGAAAGACCTGAAACATCTGATTTTCTTCGAAAATCTCCTGCAGGATGCGCAGAACGAGCTCGTCACGCAGGCGGTCAATGACGGGAAAATCGCCCTCGGGTACAACTGCTATTACATCCCCGAGGTTCTGCTCAACCTGCCGGGCTGCTTCTCGAGCCGCCTGCGCGCGCCGCGCTGCGAGTCCACCGACGTTGCGACCTACTACATGACCAGCCGTGTCTGCCCGTATGTCCGCTCCATCCTCGAGCGTGCCATTGAGGGCGGCTACAACTACCTCAATGCGCTCTTCGGCGCCGAGTGCTGCGCGTCCATGGAGCGTATGGAAGAGCACTTCTTCCTCATCAATCCCGTGAAGAACGATCGCTTCTTCGTCACGCAGATCGATCCCCCGCTCAAGGGCGATAAGACCAGCTATGACTACTACAAGGGCCAGCTCAAGCTCAAGGTCGTCGACCAGCTCGCCGAGCGCTACGGCGTGGACACCTCCGATGCCGCCATGCGCGCGACCATCGAGAAGTTCAACGAGCTGTGCGACGTCATCACCGAGATCGGCAACTTCCGCAAGCTGCCCAACCCGCCCATTACCGGCTATGAGTTCCATGTCATCCAGCTCGTGAGCCAGGTCTGCCCGCACGACCTGATCCTCCCCTACCTGAAGGAGACGCTTGCCGAGATCAAAAAGCGCAAGCCCGAGCCGGAGTTCCCGTTCCGTGCGCGCATCGTGGTCGTCGGCTCCGAGATCGACGATCCCGAGTTCACGAAGCTCCTCGAGGGCTGCGGCGCGATGGTCGTGGCCGACCGCTACTGCTTCGGCAGCTTCCCGAGCCGCGAGCGCATCGAGATCCGCGACGGCGAGAGCGCGTTCGATGCCATCTGCCGCCACTACCTGCACTGGAACCAGTGCGCCCGCTTCATGGAAGGCGCAAAGATCGACCAGCGCCATGCTGAGGCCAAGCGCCTTGTCGATGAGTTCCATGCTGACGGCGTGATCTACGAGAACATGAAGTTCTGCGAGTTCTGGAGCTATGAGAAGGTGCTCGCCTCCCATATCCTGACCGAGGAGATGGGCGTGCCGTGCTGCACGATCGAGAAGGAATACGCGCTCGGCTCCGTCGGCCAGCTCCGTACCCGTTTCCAAGCCTTCGTTGAGAGCCTGGAAATCAAGAAAATCAATTCTTGAACAGGAGGGGAATGAAAACTATGAATTGCCCTGTTACGAAATTTATTGATTCCAAGATGCAGAGATTCGACCCCCTCTGGCAGGCTCAGAACGGTGTCGGCGGTCTCCGCAGCCGTTACTATGATAAGACCGGCGTCGCCAAGTACCGTGAGTGGCGCGGTCTGCACGACACCATGGTCGACTACCGCGCATGGCTCAAAAACGTCATGTCCATGGCTGCCATGGTCGCCTCCGCGCCGATCCCGTGCCTGAAGGGCTTCTGGGAATACCGCTGGATGGGCTCCTACCTCGGCACGTTCATGTTCATCGACCGCCTGTTTGAGGGCTACCGCGGCCCCGAGCTCGTGATCGCGCACATGAATATGCACGCCATCGTGCAGAGCCTGACCAAGAAGATCGCCCTTGTGCTGTCTCACGACCTGCGCATCGGCGGCAAGGACAGCGATAAGATCATCCCTGTGGACGAGGTCATGCCGCCGCTGTTCCTGACCGGCTTCAAAGACCTGATCCCCATCCCGCTGCAGACGCTGCCGGAGTTCATCATCTGCGATGTTGACCAGCAGCTCGAGCCGTACTACATCGACGTAGCCGAGTCCTTCGGTCTGCCGGCAGACGTCTGCTCCCGCTGCGCGGCAGAGACCGGCGTTGCCCTCAACGACGACTTCCCGCTCTTCGGCAAGGCCATGATCTCCACGAACATGCCCTGCAACGCCTCCGAGGCGACCTCCATGTTCCAGCGCCGCCGCATCGGTCTGCCTGACTTCCAGGCGACCATGGCGATGATCCACAACGAGCCGGCTGCCCACCCGTACTCCGCGCAGGTCCTGCGCGACTGCATCGAATTCGTCGAAAAGGAATACGGCGTTGAGTATGACTGGGATGCCCTGTTCAAGCGCGCCAAGCACATGAACGAGCAGAACCGTCTCGAGCTCGAGAAGTGGGATTACTTCAAGACTCCCTACTGCCCGCTGACCGGCATCAGCGAGACCCTGTACCGTCTGTATGCCTGGGCCTCCGCCAACGGCCAGGAGGACTACTTCACCAAGAACGACCGCAAGGTCATGAAGATCCTGCGCAAGTGCTACAAGAATAAGTACGTCCCGTACGGCGGCACCACGCGTCACCGTGCGTTCCTGTGGGGACCGTCCGCCGTGTACTACACCGACTTCCCGACCTGGACGCAGAACTGCTGGGGCATCAACATCGTCCTGAACATGGACTCCACCATGGGTCACAACATGATCAGCACGACCGACCCCGATCAGGCGCTCATGGATCTGGCGCTGTTCAGCGAAAAGGGCGTTATGCGTCACATGGCCGTCGGCGGCTGGGACAACGTCAACTCCGTCTGGGAGTGGGCCAAGAACTTCAACTGCGACATGGTCCTCATGAACGACAACATCGCCTGCAAGGGTATGCTCGGCGTGCACGCCATGATGGAGGAACAGGCACGCGACCTTGGCTTCCACTTCATCTTCATCGAGCACGACCTCGAGGACTGCCGCACCGTGCCGCGCCGCGATATGCGTAAGTGCGTCAACGAGTATATGTCCATCGTGCTCAACGAGCAGCCGCTCGACCCGACGCTGGTCGACTTCGACGACTCCGCGGCGTACTAAGAAAGGCAGGTACCGACTATGAATATGAAACTCGCTGCAAAGATCATGGGCAAGGTCGGCCTTGTCGGCTTTATCGGCTTCGTTGCGACCTTTACGATCTATATGTTCAACCTCGAGAACAAGCTCATCTACTATGTGCTGCGTCCCTTCCTGAACAAGCACTATGATTCTCAGGTGCGCGATAAGCGCATTGTCTGAGCGCTCGCAGAGCAACCACAAATCAGCAAAACCCCGCTGCTTCGGCAGCGGGGTTTTGTGGCGTTACAGGGCTCTGTGATGTCTGACAGCGGCGGCTCGACCGTAGGCGCGGCGCGCTTTGCGGCTTGCTGCAGCGCACGCATTGTACACCAAAGGCGCCCACTGCGCACGTTTGCGAGCCGAGCGGTATTTTCTCCGCCGTACACGCCGCCGGAGAAAATGATTGGAATTTTTTGCGTCTGCGGACGCAAACTCTGCGAGGCTTCGTGACGTTACGGAGTTTTTCGGTCGTCCGGCTGCGGAGGCTCGACCGCGGGTACGGGCGGAGACGAGGCTTTATGACGTCACAAATGCCGCAGAGCGCGAAAAAGCCCGCGTGCATTGCACGCGGGCTGATTTCGCAGGAACGCAGAGCCGATCTTACTTGATGCCGTACTTCTTGTTGAACTTATCCACACGGCCGCTGGTGTCAACGAGCTTCTGCTTGCCGGTGTAGAAGGGGTGGCACTTGGAGCAGATCTCGATGGAGATGTTCTGCTTCGTGGAGCGGGTCTCGTACACGGCGCCGCAGGCGCAGCGGATCGTGGTCGGCTGGTAATTCGGATGGATACCGTCTTTCATAGTCATTCACCTCATAATAAGCTGTCTTGAGCACGGGCTGGTCCATGGTTACAAGACGCAACCTGAATTGTAGCATGCGGGTGACAAAAAAGCAAGCGTTTTTGTAATTTTTTTATGCGTCCGTCTCCGGAACGTCGGCGCTGCAGCCGCAGTGCAGGAAATACAGCGTCCTCCGGCAGACCGGACGGCCGGTGATGCGCGCCATTGCCCCGGCATAAGCGCGCAGCTGCGCGGCGTAGTATGCCGTGCGCTCCGGCACGGCATCGGGGTGGATGCGGTCGGTCTTGTAGTCCACGATGACGAGGCCGTCCTTTGTTTCGAACCACGCGTCCACCACGCCCTGCAGCAGCACCTGTTCTGCATCCGCCCTGGGGAAGAACGTCTTCGCCGGGCACAGGAGCGAGAAGCGAAACTCGCGCCGCAGCGTGCCCGCAGCCTCTGCCGCCGCAAGCGCCGCGCCGAGCGGTGTGCGCATCAGCTGCAGGAGCGAGGCCGTGTTCACCGCCTGTGCTTCACGCGCCGTAAGCTGTCCGCGCGCAGCGAGCGCCTGCACCTGCGCGGCGATGCCCTCGGGCGTCTGCGCGTCGGCAAAGTGCAGATATTGCAGCGTGCGGTGCGTGGCCGTGCCGCGCTCGGCTGCGGTGAGCTTGCGCTCCCGCATCGAGAAATCCGGCCGGCGGAAGGTCTGCGTGCGCGGTGCGCCCTTGAGCAGCGGCGCACCGGCGTCCTCAGGCGGCGCGTCCTCCGCCTCCAGCCGCTTGAGCTCCGTTGCTGTCACCTTCGACGGCAGCTCAGTCGCCTGCGCGTGTGCATAGTGGAACGTGAGTGTGCGCTCGAGCTGCGCCAGCAGGGCGGAATCCGGCTCCGGCAGTGCGGGTGTTGCCTCCGCCTCCGCACTGCCGGCCACGGTGTCCGCCGTCAGATAGACATAGTTCCGGCGCAGATAGCGCTCGTCCCGGTCGAGCAGCGCGCTCTGCAGCAGCCAGTACAGCGGGCTCTGCGCAGCGCGCAGCAGCTCCGGTGCGAGCGGCACGGTGGCCGTGGCGGTCAGGGTGCTGACGGTCTTGCCGATGTCGCGCACGGTGCCCGTGATGACGAGGCGCTCCTTTGCGCGCGTCATGGCCACGTACAGCAGGCGCATCTCCTCCGAGAGCGTCTCGGTCAGCAGCTGCGCCGCGATCGCCTGCCGCGCGATGGTCGGGTATTCCACACCGTGCTCCAGATCCGTGCACTTCGGCCCCAGACCGAGCGCCGGGTGCACGAGCACGCTTGTGCGCGCATCGGATTTGTTGAACAGGCGCGCCGTGTCGCACAAGAACACGAACGGGAACTCCAGCCCCTTGGATTTGTGGATGCTCAGGATGCGCACGCTGCGGCTCTCGCTGCCGGGGGCGGCGGGCTCCACACCCTCGGTCTCCTGCCGCTGCATCCAGAGTAGAAAGCGGTGCAGCCCGCGCGCACCCGTCTGTTCAAACTGCTGCGCCAGGTCGAGCAGCAGCAGCACGTTGCGCCGCCGCAGCTCGCCGTCCGGCATCGCGCTCGTGAGCGCCATGACGGCGCGGTCGTCCACGACGTGCCACAAAAATTCGCTCAGCGGCAGCTCGATCGACAGCGCGCGGTAGCGCGCGAGCAGGTCGAGAAAGTCCCGGCAGTCGTCGCGCGTCTCGGCGGCGAGCGTGACGGCGGTGTAAAAATCGTGCTCGCGGTCGCACGTGCGCACGGCGGCCAGATCGTCCGCCGTCAGGCCGAACAGCGGCGAGCGCAGCACCGCGATCAGCGGCACGTCCTGGTGCGGATTGTCCACCACTGCCAGCAGCGAGCGCAGCACCGACACCTCCTCGGACGTGTAGAACCCGCCGCTCGTCTCCGCCGACACGGGGATGCCGTGCGCCTCGAGCGCGGCGCGGTACACGGGGCCGACGCTGTTGGCGCTGCGCAGCAGGATGACCGCGTCGCCGTAGTGCGCGGGGCGCTTAGCGCCGTTTTCCCACACGGGCGTGCCGCCGTCGATGAGCGCGCGGATGCGCCGCGCGACATAGTCTGCCTCCAGCGCGGCCTTTTCCGGCGTGGGCGCGTCGTCGTCCGCGTCCGGCAGCTCGAGCACGGCGAGCTCCGGCAGCACATCGTCGCCGGGGTAGCTTGCTCCGGCGCGCAGGCGGGCCGCATCGTCATAGTCCAGCTCGCCGAGCGCGCGCGACATGATGTTGGAAAAGACGTGGTTGGCCCCTTCCAGCACCGCGCGGCGGGAGCGGAAATTTTCCCGCAGGAGGATGCGCCGCGGCGCACCGGGCGCGGCCTCGCGGAAATCCGCAAAGCGCGCGTATTTGTCGAGGAAGATCGTCGGATCGGCGAGACGGAAGCGGTAGATCGACTGCTTGACGTCGCCGACGAAAAAGAGGTTATTGCCGCCGCGCGACACGGCGCGGAAGATGAGATCCTGCACCTCCGACACGTCCTGATATTCATCGACCATGATCTCGGTATAGCGCCCCGAGAGCTGGCGCGCCAGCTCCGTCGGCGCGCCGTCGTCGTCCGTGAGCAGCTGCGCGGTCATGTGCTCGAGATCGGAGAAGTCCACAAGGCTGCGCCGCCGCTTTTCGGCGGCGTAGGCCGCGCCGAAGTCCAGCGTCAGCGCCAGCAGCGCCTGCATGGCCGGGGCCGTCGCGTGCAGGTCGGCGAGCGCCTGCGCGGAGGGGATGCTGATCTGCTTTTGCAGCGTCTGGATGGCCTTTTTCGCCGCGTCGCGCTGCGCCTTGACGCGGTCGCGCGCGTCCGGATCGGGCGGCTTGCGCGCGCTGCCGAGCCGCGGGAACGGCACGTCCTGCAGCGCCGCGATCGCCTCGTCCCAGCCCTGAGCGCAGGCGCGCACGACGGCGCGCAGTCCGTCTGCCGTCTCTGCAAAGCTCGTGGCGTAAATGGCGCTGAGCCATGCCATGTCGTCTGCCGCCATCAGCTCAAGCTGTGCATCGAGCACGCTGCACCAGTGCGCCGCGCTCTCCCGCACGCGCGCCAGCAGCGCCTGCCCCCACGGGGTGCTGCCGACGTCGGTCACGCCGTCGAGCGCGAGCAGGTCCACCTGCTGCGCGGCCCACTGCTCGGGCCGGGCATGGCACTGCATCTTGTCATAGAGCGTGAGCACGAGCTCGCCCAGACGCGCATCGTCGCGCCCGTTGCCGACCGTGTCGGCCAGCAGCCGGAAGCCGGCGTCGGCATCCATGCGGGCGTAGGCGCGCTCGAGCGTGTGCTCCAGCGCCGTTGTGCGCAGGGCGATGCAGCGCTCGGTATCGGCGACCTGAAAGTCCGGCGCGAGCGCAAGCGCCGCGCAGTTGGCGCGCAGGAAGTCTGCGCAGAAGCTGTGGATCGTGCCGATCTCGGCGTGGGCGCACAGCGCGACCTGCCGCCGCAGGCTGCGGTTTTCGGGGTCGGAGGCAATGCGCGCATAGATCCCGTCGAGGATGCGGCTGCGCAGCTCGGCTGCGGCCGCGCGCGTGTAGGTGATGACGAGGAAGCGGTCGATGTCGACCGGCGTCTCCGCGTCCGTGAGGTAGGCCATGAGGCGCTCGGTGAGCACGCGGGTCTTGCCGCTGCCCGCCGCCGCGGACACGAGCACGGTGCTGCCGCGCGTGTCGATCGCTGCGCGCTGTTCGGGTGTGAAGTTCAGTTCAGCCATGCATCTCGCCTCCTTTCAGACTGCTCCAGATCTTGTCGGCGGGGAGCTTTGTCAGCACGCGGTGGCAGTCGCCCTCCACGCCGGGCGTAAAGTGGCAGACGCTCAGATAGTCGCAGTGCGTGCAGGCGGTGTCCTGCCCGGATCGGAAATAGGGGTCTGCCGTGATGCTGCCGTCGCGCAGCTCGTGCGCCAGGTCGAGCAGTGTCGTCTCGATGTGCCGCGCAAGCAGACCGAGCTGCTCGGCGCTGGCAAGGGCGTCCACCTTGCGCCGGGACGAGAGCGGCAGGTACTGCGGCGTGTCGCTGTGCTCCATCGCGTGCAGCACGGCCTCGTCGTCGAGCAGCAGCCCGGAGCGGCGCACGGCGCCGGCGCGCTCTTTTGCCGCTTCCTCCGGCGAGAGCCGGCGGTCGGCCGGGATGAGCACATCGCGCGCCGGGACGTAGAGCACGCCTGCCGGCACGATCTCGTGACCGTAGCGCTCCGGACCCGAGCGCTCAAGTGCGAACAGGTACAGCAGCATCTGCAGCCCCATGCCGTACCACACGTCCGAGAGCGAGAACGCCTTGCGCCCGGTCTTGTAGTCGACCACGCGCAGGTAGAGCTTGCCGTCGTGCAGCCAGCCGTCCACGCGGTCGGCCACGCCGCTCATGTTGAGCGTCACCGCACCGTCCGAGAGCGTGATCGGCGCGATCTGCTCGGGATCGGCGAAGTTGAGCTCGAAGTCCAGCGGCACGAAATCGCCCGCGCGCAGCTCGTGCGCCATGTCGGTCACCACCTGCCGCACCTGCCGGCACAGGCGGCGGAAGAGGTAGATGAAGCGTGCGGATTTTTCCTGAAAATCATTGAGCTCGTCGTGGATGTAGCGCTGCGTCCAGTGGTCGGTGAAGCGCCCGAGTTCCTCGTCGGTCACGACGGCGAAGCCGCCGACGGCCGTCGCGTCCTGCGCCGTGTGCTGCAGGACATAGTGGAAGAACGTGCCAATCTCCGGCGGGCTGAACGCCGCCGGGCGGCGGGGCTTGGCCTTGAGCCCGTATTGCAGAAAATAGGCATAGCGGCAGGCGCTGAAGCGCTCGGCCTTCGATGCCGAGAGATACAGCCGCTGACCGTAGAGCGCGCGCACGCGCTCGGGCGAGAGACGGCCGCGGGCGGTGTGCGCCGCGCGCGTGAGCGCTGCGAGCGCGGCGGGATCGTGCTGCCCGAACCATGCGCGCGCGGCGTTGGCGTTGGCGTCCGTCGCGCCGCGCAGCGTGCGCGCAGCCAGCTCCAGCGCCGGTGCGGGGGCGAGCAGCCGCTGCGCATCGGGGTCAACAGGCTGCGGCAGCGTGCCGAACAGCTGCCCGATGCGCGTGACGAGAAAGGCAGCGCGCGTGGGCGTGCCATTGCCGTCAAAGAGCGGGTAGGTCACCGTGAGCGTCTCGGACGGGAGCGTCACGCACTGGTAGATGAGGTTATACTCGCGCCAGAGCACATCGTCCGTGCCGCCGCCGATGTCGAGCTCCAGCTCCAGCAGCTCGCGCCGCTCCTCGGGCGAGAACACGCCGTCCGGCTCACCGGCTCGCGGCAGCCGGTCGTCCGACGCGCCGAGCACGATCAGGTGCCGGATGCCGCGCCGGCGCATCCGGTCGAGGTCGCCGGCGGTCACGCGGTCGAGCGCGACGGGGATCGTGCCGATGTCGTAGCAGGCGAGCATCCGCAAAAACAGCGTCGCGAACGTGTCGACGTCCATCTGCGTGTCGCCGAGGATGGCGGCAAACTGCTCGAGCGCGCCGACCGTCAGTTCCCAGAGCTGCGCGTATTCGGCCGCGAGCGCGCCGCGTCCCTCGCGGCGCAGATCCTCGGCGAGCGCGTCGAGCCGCTGCGCCAGGTGCAGCCGCTCGAGAAAATCCGCCAGCGCCATGGCCTGTGCCTCGGCGGTGGCGGCAGCGTGGCTCTCCGCCCCCAGCAGCCGCAGCGGGTCTGCGGCCCGGCGGCGCAGGTCGTTGATCTCGGCAAGGCGGGCGGCGGCCTCGTCTGTGTCCGGCGCGCCGTAGCCGTCGGGATGCTGCCGCCACGGCTCGGGGCGCGTCCATGCGCCGCCGCGCAGCGACCAGAGCAGAACGTAGTTTTCAAGCGTGTCCGTCTCCTCGGGCGTGAGCCCGGCGAGCCCCGTGCGCAGGTAGGCCGAGACGTCCTCGGCGTCCCAGCCGCCGGTCACGATGTCGTAGGCCGCGCGGATGAGCGCCACGAGCGGCTTTTGCAGCAGGTCGGTGCGGCGGGCAAAATAGAGCGGCACGCCGTAGTAGGCGCACATGCGCTCGAGCGCGGGCGCGTAGTCGGAAAAGCCGCGCGCGGCGATGGCTATGTCGCGCCAGCGGCAGCCCGACTGCACGAGCTGCAGCGCGCGGGCAGCCGCCCACGCGCACTCGGCCGTGAGATCGTCCGCCGTGCGCACGCTGATCGTGTGCGCGGGGTCGTCAAAGTGCGCGGAGGTGTAGGAAAACAGCTGCTGCTCGAGCACACGCAGCGGCGTGTCGGCGGCGCGGGCAGGGCAGGCCTCAACGGTGGTGGGCACGCCGCAGTCGTCCGCCATGTCCAGCAGCACGCGCGCCGTGTGCCGCGCCGTGCCGAAAATCTCGTTGCCGTCCGTGAGCGCGTCAAGCGTGAGGCAGACCGTCACGTCCGTGCCTGCCGTCAGCAGCGCGCGCACGACGGCCAGCTCCTGCCGCGTGTAGTCGGTGAAGCCGTCGAGATAAAACTGCCCCGTGCGGCCGAGCGTGCTCTCGGGGATGCGCTCAGCCAGATGCGTCAGGCGGTCGGTGGGGTCTGCATGGCCCTGCGCGGTCACGGCGTCATACGCCGCGAGTACGAGCGCGAGATCGTGCAGCTTGTCGCCCAGATAGCCGGGGCAGCGCGCGGCGGTCTCCTCGAGTGCATCGGGCGTGACGCACGCGGTCTTGAGCTCGTCGACCGCGCCGAGCAGCGTCTGCTGCATCTGCGCCCGGCGGGCGGCCGCGCCGAACAGCCGCAGCCGCGGCGCGACCTGATCGAGCGCCAGCGCCATGCACAGCAGCCGTCCGCCCTGATCGAGCAGCGGCGCATCACCCGCGCCGGTCTCCGCCGCGACGCGGCGCGCCAGTCCCGTGAAGCTCAGCACTTCGGCGTACAGACTCAGGCTGTCGCCGCAGGCGGCGCACAGCGCGCGCTCGGCCTCGTGGCTGTATTGCTCCGGCACGAGCAGCACCTGCCCCGGCGTGCGCGCCGCGACGGCTGCGCGGATGCGCCCCATGAGCAGATCGGTCTTGCCGCTGGCGGCAGGACCATAGAGCAGATGCAGCATAACATTGCCTCCTTGTGTGTTTTACTTGAGTGTAACATATTCAGTGTCCAAATATAAGGACAGTATTTAAGAGAGTGCGGATTCGCCATTGCTGATTGGCAAGATTTGTGATACTATGTGCGAAGGAGCAAATTGACGTTTTGGGCATATGTTCCGGAATTGATAGTGCGAGGAGAAAAAGAAAAATGAAAAAGATAGCATGGATGGTTGGACTGACTATTATTATGGCGATTTTATTAGTTGGGTGTGCTGAACAGGGGAAGGCTTCGGCGGAAACAGTTGTAAAAGAAACGGCAAAACCTTCAGAGTGGGAAACATCGTTTGCTGAAGCTGGGTTTAGTGATGATGAAATTGAAAACTACCGAGAAGTGTTCAATACCATTGGTGTGACTGATTTTCATGATGTTTCTATCGTCGATAATAGTCCAATGACTATTATTCGTGGTAAAATTTATGACAGTAATAATTTGCAGCTTAATGTGACGCTTGAAAATCGACAAATTATTTACATTGGATTGGCGGGAATTCCCGATACAAAAGCGGAAGCCTATTTGAATTGGCGTGGAAAAGTGAAGTGGAAAACAGTTGACACAAAAAGAACTGTTGATATGTACTCGGATACAGAGGGCGGATATCTAGCAGTTTTAGATTGGGAAAATAAGACCATTTCGGAGTATGAGGGCTGATATCAAGAAGGAGGCCGCGATGGGCAGCCTGCGTGTCCCGCTCTCCGGCGCCGTCCATGCGCGAGAGCAGGATGTTGAGCCCGGCGCCGGTGCCGGTGGCAAACGCGACGAGCAGCAGCTGCACGGGGAAGATGATCGACAGCGCGGTCAGCCCTGCGGGGGCGTAGCGAGCGACGAAGTAGCTGTCGACGATGTTGTAGATCGACTGGATGAGCATTGCCAGCATGACCGGCGGCGAGAGCTTGAGCAGGAGCTCGAGAATGGGAGTATCTTTCATGGAGAGCCTTCTTTTGCTGCCTTACCACACCTGCCAACGCAGGGCGAACGCGGCGAGATAGCCGAGCGCGGCGAGCGCGCTCAGAGCGGTGAGGGCGATGTTCGCGGTGCGCTTTTGCGCGCACTGTGCCAGCGCCAGCGGCACGGGCAGCAGCACGAGCAGGTAGCGCGGCGCGCTCAGCAGCCATGTCGCGCCGACGGCGATGATGTAATACGCGAGAAACCACGCCGTCTGGCTTGCGCGCAGCCGCGGCGCGGCCTTCGCCAGCAGGATGAGGGCGGAAAAGCACGCGATGAGGTTCGGCAGCCAGAGACCGAGCGCGTCGCGCCAGTTGCCGCTGCGCAGGCAGCGCAGCAGGTAGTCCGTCTGATATGCGGCGGTGCTGAAAAACAGCCCCGTGCGCTGGTTCCAGTGCTCGCGCTGGTAGATGAGAAACTGAAACGGGTTTCCCGATACGTGCCGGTTGATGCAGCAATACGCCGCGAAGCCCAGCGGCACGAGCAGCAGCCCGGCGGCCTGCCGGATGCTGACACGCCGGCGCTGCACGGCGTCGTGCACCAGCTCCCACAGCAGCGGCACGATCAGCAGCAGCCCGAGCGAGCGCGTGAACGCGGCGTATGCCCCGCACAGCCCGCCGAGCACGGGTCTGTGCGTGCGCGCGAGATAGAGCGCCGCCGCCGTCAGCAGCAGAAACAGGCTCTCGCTCATGGGCGCGGCGAAGAAAAAGCAGCCAGGCGCGAGCACGAGAAACCGCAGCGCGCGCACAGCGCCGCGGTGCGGCAGGTCGAGCCGCAGCAGCCGGTAGACCACGCACCCCGCGCCCGCAAAGCACAGCGCCGATGTCAGCAGCCCCGCGCAGATGTCCGACGGGATGAGCCGCATCACCGCGCGCACCACGAGCGGGTAGCCCGGCAGAAACACGAGCTGCACGACGCGGTCGCGCTCGCCGGCGGCGATGTAGCCGTCGCGCGCGATGTCGAGGTAGTGGCGGCTGTCGAGGCAGCGCCAGAATTCGAGCGCCTGCGTGATCGTCTCCGGCCGTCCGGCGAGGGCGCGGACGCCCCATGTGAGCAGCAGCAGCGCAAGATCGAGCGCGAGCAGCGCGGCGAAAATGCGCGCGGCCATGTGCTCCGGCTCCTGCGCCGGGACGGCGGGCGCGGCGTCCTCCCGCTGCCAGAAGCGCACCCACGCGGGCACGAACCGCAGCCCCACGGCGGCAAACAGCGCCGCGCTGCATCCGGCGGCGATGCCGCCCGCAGCGGTGAGGTTCGGCGTGTGTACGCACCAAAGCACGAACAGCGCCGCGACTGCGGCGAGTCCCAGCGCATCGAGCGCAATGACGGCGCGGGTTTTCGGCTGCATGGCGGCACCTCCTGTGTGGATCGGATGATGATAAATTGTAGCACGTGCGGCGGCTAAGGTACAACCGTTTGCGTCAATGAAAAACAAAAAAGAAGACATCGTTTGCAGGCTCTGGAAGCATGCAGTCGACACGCAACCATTCGAAAGGAGAGCGCAAACGATGTCCGGGATACTTGTACAGTGAAACGGGAGAACGATCCGGGATGCGTGCAAGGAACCGGCCTGCAGCGGATGCCGTCCGCCGCGCTGCAGACGCATGTCAGATGCCGAGGTAGAAGCCGGTGCTGAGGATATCCTCGGTGCGCGAGAGCACCTCATGTGCTTCGTCATAATTGCGCAGCGCCAGCTCGGCAACCAGATAATTGGTCAGGCACATGGGTGCCGTGAGCGAGTTTTTGCACGACACGCTCTGGATCGCGCAGCGAAAGCAGATATCTCCATAGCTGCGCACGGGGAGATTGTTGTTGGACGTGATGAGCACGATCTTCACGCCGCGGCTGCGCATCCAGGCAAGGATGTTGATGCCCGTCTTGGAATAGCGCGGGAAGATATAGGCGATGCAGACATCGCCCACGTCGGCGCTGACGATCTCCTCGGGATAGATCAGGCCGGTGAGCTGGACAAAGTGCACGTTTTTCTTGATCTCACCGAGGCGTGAGACCATGTAGTGCGCAAGGGAAAAGCTGCTGCGCATGCCGAGCACATAGATGTTCTTTGCGCCGCTGATGAGGCGGATGGCCGCCTCCAGCTCATCCGGCTGCAGACCGGCGAACGTCTGGTTGAGATTGTTGATATCGGTCGTGAAGGTGTCACTGAGCAGATCGTTGTCGCTGACTGCGGCGGCACGTTCGAGCCGGTCGGGCAGCGAGCCCTTTGTCTGGATCTCTTTTTTGATGTCCTCCTGCATTTCGGAATAGCCGGAGTAGCCGAGCGCGCGGGAGAAGCGGATGACCGTCGTCGTGCTCACGCCGGCCTTGGCCGCGAGCTTTTCCAGGGTCTCGAACGCGACGTCCTCATATTTCTCCTGCACATAGTTTGCCACTTTCCGCTGGGAATACGTCAGGCCGGAATAAGCGGCGCTGATCTTTGCGTCAAACAGCATCCGTGAGTCCCTCCCTCTGGGTGTTGATCGCTTGTGACAAGATGTACCCAGTGTACAACATTTTTCCT
>ERZ1673699.1116-NODE-1116-length-23241-cov-10.560813_pt1 | contig 23241 bp, 18 predicted proteins | sample MGYA00580229_ERZ1673699 | MGnify/ENA primary metagenome ERZ1673699 (study PRJEB41218, sample SAMN15661785) | gut metagenome | host: Homo sapiens | place: Canada: London | collected 2015-08-20/2019-03-30 | study: EMG produced TPA metagenomics assembly of... | reverse complement strand
GAAAAGATACCTACGGAATAAGGGAAATGGAGAGTTTTGCTATGACTGAGTTCAAGCCCATCAAGGAAGGCAAGGTCCGCGAGATCTACGACAACGGCGACAGCCTCATCATGGTCGCCACCGACCGCATCTCTGCATTCGATGTTATCTTAAAGAATAAAGTCACCAACAAGGGCAAAGTGCTGACCCAGATGAGCAAGTTCTGGTTCGACTACACCCGCGACCTGCTGCCCAACCATATGCTGAGCGTGGACGTGAAGGAGATGCCCGAGTTCTTCCAGCGGCCCCAGTACGAGGGCCGCAGCATGATGTGCCGCAAGCTGACCATGCTGCCCGTCGAGTGCATCGTCCGCGGCTACATCACCGGAAGCGGCTGGGCCAGCTACCAGAAGACCGGCAAGGTCTGCGGCATCCAGCTGCCCGAGGGCCTGAAGGAGTCCGAGAAGCTGCCCGAGCCCATCTACACCCCCTCCACCAAGGCTGAGATCGGCGACCACGACGAGAACATCTCCTACGAGCAGAGCATCGACGTGCTGGAAAAGCTGTTCCCCGGCAAGGGTGAGGAGTACGCCACCAAGCTGCGCGACTACACCATCGCTCTGTATAAGAAGTGCGCTGAGTATGCCCTCTCCCGCGGCATCATCATCGCCGACACCAAGTTTGAGTTCGGTCTGGATGAGGAGGGCAACGTCATCCTCGGCGACGAGATGCTGACCCCCGATTCCTCCCGCTTCTGGCCGCTGGAGGGCTACGAGGCCGGCCACGGTCAGCCCTCTTTTGATAAGCAGTTCGTCCGCAACTGGCTGCTGGCCAACCCCGACAGTGATTATGACCTGCCGCAGGACGTCATCGACAAGACCATCGCCAAGTATGAGGAAGCCTACGAGATGCTGACCGGCAAGAAGCTGTAAGCACTTCCATAAATTCAACAGCTGCCGCCCGCTTTGTGGAAAACGAAGCGGGCGGTTTTTGTGCGGAAAAGTTTTTCCTCTTGAACGGCGCAGTGGGCAGTGTTACAATAACACAAGTAATGGGCAGAGAAACGGCCCTTTGTGTGAGAAGAGAGTGCCGCGCGGACGGCGAAAGGAAACAGTCAAATGGAGATCAGCACGCGGGAAAAGATCTTGCAGATCGTCAGTCGATACGTTATCATCACCCTGAGTATCAGCATCATGACCATCGGCGTATACTTCTTCAAATTCCCCAACAACTTCGTCTTCGGCGGCGTGACCGGCGGCGCGGCCCTTGTGGCAAAGCTCACGCCCCTGTCGGCCTCAGCTTTTTCATCCTGCGCCAATATCCTCCTGCTCATTCTGGGCTGGATATTCCTCGGCAGGGATTTTGCCATCAGCACCGGCTGGGCTACCGTCGTCATGACGGCAGAGCTGGCCCTTTTTGAAAAATATGTCCCCCTCAGCGGCCCCCTGTCCGACCAGCCCATGCTGGACCTGGTCTTCGCCATCGCCCTGCCCGCCATTGCGTCGGCTCTGCTCTTCAACGTGGGCGCGTCTTCCGGCGGCACCGATGTCGTCGCCCTCATCCTGAAAAAATACACCCATATGAAGAACACCGGCGAGGCGCTTTTTATCACCGACCTCGCCATGGTGCTGGCAGCCTGCTTCGTCTTCGACCTCTACACTGCTCTCTACTCTTTCGTGGGTCTGACGGTCAAGAGCCTCGTCGTCGATGCCGTTCTCGAGCAGATGAAGATGTGCAAAGCTATCCTCATCATCTGCGACGACAAAGACCCCATCTGTGACTTCGTCATGCGCAAGCTGGTGCGCGGCGCGACCTATACGCCCTGCTACGGTGCCTACACCGACAGGCCCCACTACATGATCTATACGACCCTCACCCACCGCGAGGCATTGCAGCTGCAGGCATTTATCCATAAGGAAAACCTCAACGCCTTTATCTCGATGCTCAGCACCACCGAGGTGTTCGGCAAGGGCTTCAATCACGCATAAACAGAATCGAACCTTACAGGGCACCTTCGTTGATCTGATTGGACGGCGAGGGTGTCTTTTTATCTGCGTTTTTGCCGCTCAGCTCTTCGCGGAGCAGCTTGGTCAGGGCCAGCGTCGCCTTGGAGCGGTAGTCGGTGGTGGGGGAGAGCAGGGCCAGCCGGAGGTAAAGCCCCTGCGACCCCAGCGAGAGATAGACGACATCCGGCTCTTCGACGATGCAGGAGCGGTAGGTGAAAGCCAGAGCAAGGCCAACCCGTGCCATGGATGCGGCAAATGCGGCGGTGATGTTGTCGTGCTTCGATTTCAGTCGCAGGCCGTAGGCTTCGAACGCACTTCGGATCAGGTGACCCAGCATGGTATCCTTGCCGCTGAGGATGCACTCATGGCGGGTGACTTCCTCCATCGAGACGCGGAGCCGCCCGGTCTCGTCCATGTGGGCCTGCTGTAAGATTGGGTGGTCTTTGGTGGCGACCAGCAGCACCTCGTCCCGGTAGAGGTATTCCATCTGGATGCCCTCGGTGCTGACGATGGGGTAGGCGGAGAGAGCAAGGTCCAGCTCGCCCTCCCGGATCTTCTCCACCAGATTCATGCTGTTGCCCTCGTAGATGTTGATGGTAGCCCGAGGGTTCTGGTCGTAGAATTTTTTCAGGATGGGCGGGATGACATAGCTGCCGCGGAAGGAGCTGACCCCGAAAAACACGGTGCCGCCGACGGTGTTCTCGTTGTCCCAGAACTCCTGCTGGGCCTGCTGGTACTCTTTTAAGATGTGCTTAGCGTGACTCAGAAAAACCTTGCCGGAAGGGGTGGGGCGGATCCCCTTGTTGGTGCGCACGAAGAGGGGGGAGCCAAGCTGCGCCTCGAACTGGCGCAGGAATTGGCTCAGGCTGGCCTGCGCGATGTACAGCCGCTCGGCGGCTTTCGAGATGCTTTGCTCTTCGGCAAGGGCGTTCAGATAGTATAGTTCGCGGAGATCCATGACAATTCCTCCAAAAACGACAGAAATTTCTTTTTTTCTATCGGTTTTGCCTATAGGGGCTATTATAAAAACAGGACTTTTCCAATCACAGAAATGATTATATACTAAAATCACCAGAACTTCAACTGCAGATGAGGATTCTTTTGTACAGGATCATGATGGAAAAGAGGTAAAACATGAGCGTATATCCAATGAAGGGCGTTATTGATATGCACGTCCACACCAATCCGGATCTTCGACTGAGAGCGTATGACGATCTGGAGCTGACGGATGCCGCGGTCAAGGTGGGCGCAAGAGCCATTGTCATCAAGACCCATCAGGGTACGACGATGGATCGGGCTTATCTGTGCAACCGTTATAACAAGATCGTCCATGGCGACAACGACTTTACCATGTTCGGCAGCATCACCCTGAACCATCCGGTCGGCGGCCTGAATCCGGCGGCGGTCGAGGTCGCGCTGAAGCTGGGAGCCAAAGTGGTCTGGCTGCCGACCCAGCACGCCCAGAACCATCTGGCAAAGTTCGGCAAGAACCCGGACGATGGTGTGAAGGTGACCGAGAATGGAAAAATTGTTCCCGAGATGAAGGACATCTTCCAGCTGGTCAAGGATTATGACGCAGTACTCGGCACGGCGCATATTTCCCCCGAAGAGAGCTTCATCGTCTGCGATGCAGCCCGCGCTGCCGGTGTCAAGAAGCTGGTCGTCACCCATCCGGAATGGTGGGTCGTCGACATGAGCATCGAAGACCAGAAACGGATCGTCAAGGATTACGATGTTCTGCTGGAACGCTGCTATGCACAGAACATGGGCGGCGGCAAGTACAAGAGCAATCTGCCCGAAAACCTCGAGGTCATCCGTGAGGTCGGCTATAAGAACGTGCTCATCAGCACAGACGGCGGTCAGACCGAGAATCCTCACTGGGAGATCGCGATGCAGCAGTATCTCCAATATCTGTCGGATCATGGTGTGCCGGACGACCAGATTTACTACATGTCGCATACCATTGCGGCAGGCTTGCTCGGCATCGAGTAACGCCGAAGAAGTGGAATAAGGAGGATGTTCCATGCAAAGTGCTGTTATTATCGCTGCCATCGCACTGGCAGTCTTTCTTGGCTATAAAACCAAGATCAATACGGGTTTCTTCTGCATTGTATTTGCATATTTTATCGGCTGTTTCTGGCTGGATCTCAAGCCGAAAGCTCTGATTGCATTCTGGCCGACGAACACGATGTTCGTCATCATCTCCGTTTCGTTGTTCTATAATGTTGCAGCAGCCAATGGCACGCTGGAAAAGATTTCCCGCTCGCTGCTGTATGCCTGCCGTAAATTCCCGGGAATGCTGCCATATGCACTGTTTGCCGTTGCTGTCATCCTGTCGGTCATGGGTGCAGCGTACTTCACGGTTCTGGCATTCCTCGCTCCCATCACGCTGCTCATCTGCGAAGAGTCCAAGATGGACAAGCTGACCGGTGCAGTCGCCATCAACTGCGGCGCATTGGCGGGCGGTGATTTCCCGACGGCTGCGCTTGGCGTTATCTTCCGTGGTCTGATGGATAGCTCCTATGAGGCAGCTCCCGAACTGGAAGCCATTGATTCTTTCGTGACCTGCCTGAAAATGTTCGGTCTGGCAGTCCTGTTCTCTCTGATCCTCATTACGATTTTCCGTTTTGCACTGCCTGCAAACCGCAACATCGGCAAAGATGTCAAGTTTGAAAAACCGGAAGTATACACCACCGCACAGAAGCAGACGCTCTATCTCATGGTCGCGATGATGGCAGTCGTTCTGGTTTTCCCGCTGCTCAAGCTGCTGATCCCCGGCAATGCGGTCATCAAGCTGGTTGCAGGAAAGATCGACGTCGGCTTGGTCGCATTCGTCTTCGCTGTCATTGCGCTGCTGATGAAGCTTGCTCCGCAGAAGGAGATCATCGCTCGTGTTCCTTGGAATACTATCCTGATGATCGCCGGAGCTGGTATGCTGATCGCCGTTGCAGTTGAGGCTGGAACCATTGACCTGCTGTCCAACTGGATCGGCAGCAACGTTCCGACCTTCCTGGTTCCGATCGCATTCAGTCTGGTCGGCGCAGTCATGAGCTTCTTCAGCTCTACCACCGGTGTTGTCTGCCCGGCTCTGTTCCCGCTGATCCCCGGTCTGTCCGCAACGGCGGGTCTGGGCGCGGCCAATCTGTTCACCTGCACGGTTCTCGGCGCGCAGAGCAGTGCAATCAGCCCCTTCTCTTCCGGCGGTTCCCTGATTCTGGGTTCCTGTGGCAATGAGGAAGAGCGCAGCAGCCTGTTCAACCGTCTGCTGTTCGTCGCAACGCCTATCAGCATCGGTGTTGCAGCTATATTCAACCTCATCGTTTCTATGGTTCTGTAAAAGTCTGATTCACTCCGGGGAGGGGAGGCTCCCCTTTTCCGGAGTGCCTTTTTGAGAGAGTATAAGAACGCAAATGTGTGAAAAAAGGAGAGTACCATGCTGAAATTATACGGTAACGGGATCTACCTCGTAAACGGCGAGACCATCTGCTCCTGCCCTGAGGAAGTGGCCCAGAAGACCGGCCGCACCGTGGACGCAAAGGAAGCTGAGAAAGGCACTATGGCCTACGGTATCCTGCAGGCCCACAACAAGAGCGGTGATCCTGACCAGCTGCAACTGAAGTTCGACTCGATGACCAGCCACGACATCACCTATGTCGGCATCATCCAGACGGCCCGCGCTTCCGGCATGAAGCAGTTCCCGCTGCCCTATGTCCTGACCAACTGCCACAACAGCCTCTGCGCTGTTGGCGGCACCATCAACGAGGACGACCACAAGTTCGCCCTGTCCGCCGCTCATAAATACGGCGGCATCTACGTCCCTACCAACATGGCCAACATCCACAGCTACAACCGTGAGACCATGGCCGGCGGCGGCAAGATGATCCTCGGCTCCGACTCCCACACCCGCTACGGTGCACTGGGCACCATGGCGGTCGGCGAGGGCGGCGGCGAGCTGGCCAAGCAGCTTCTGGGCCGCACCTATGACTTCGCTCGTCCGCAGGTCATTGCCATCTACCTGACCGGCAAGCCCCGCCCGGGCATCGGTCCCCACGACGTGGCTCTGAGCATCTGCGGTGCCGTCTATAAGAAGGGCTATGTCAAGAACAAGGTCATGGAGTTCGTCGGCCCCGGCATTGCCGGCCTGCCCATCGAGTATCGCAATGCCATCGACGTCATGACCACCGAGACCACCTGCTGGTCCTCCATTTGGGTCACCGATGAGGAGACCCAGCGTTACTACACCATCCACGGCCGTCCGCAGGACTTCAAGAAGCTGCAGCCTGCGGAGGTGGCCTACTACGATGGCTGCGTCTACATCGACCTGAGCACCATTGAGTCCACCATCGCTATGCCGATGCACCCCTCCAACACCTACACCATCCACGAGCTGCAGGCCAACGCTGCCGACATCCTGCACGCTGTACAGGAAGAGGCCAACAAGCAGATCAAGGGTGCCAAGATGAATCTGGACAGCAAGTTCCACGATGGTGCCATCTGGGTCGATCAGGGCGAGATCGCAGGCTGCGCCGGCGGCACCTTCGACAACATCTGCGCCGCTGCCGACATCCTGCGGGGTCAGAGCTGCGGCAACGGTGCCTTCACCCTGAGCATCTATCCGGGTTCTATGCCCGCCCTGAGCGAACTGCTCAAGAATGGCCGTGCCAACGATCTGGTCAACGCCGGTGCCATCATGCGCGAGTGCTTCTGCGGCCCCTGCTTCGGTGCAGGCGACTGCCCGGCCAACGGCGAGTTCTCCATCCGCCACACCACCCGCAACTTCCCGAACCGCGAGGGTTCCAAGCCGGGCGAGGGTCAGATGGCTGCCGTTGCCCTGATGGACGCCCGGTCCATCGCGGCCACCGCAGCCAACGGCGGCAAGCTGACCGCTGCCACCGATCTGGACGTGGAGTATACGAACCCTGAGTACCACTACAACGCCTCCCTATACGAGAAGCGCGTTTACAACGGCTGGGGCCATGCCGAACCGGATGCCGAGCTGCGCTTCGGCCCGAACATCAAGGACTGGCCCGAGATGCCTGCCCTGACCGACGATCTGCTGGTCAAGGTCTGCTCCTACATCACCGACCCCGTCACCACCACCGACGAGCTGATCCCCTCCGGTGAGACTTCTTCCTATCGCTCCAACCCCGAACGTCTGTCGGAGTTCGCTCTGAGCCGCCGCGATCCCCAGTACGTCTCCCGTAGCAAGGTCATGCGCCAGATCGAACGCGACCGCGAGGCGGGCAAGGCCCTGCCCGAGGAAGTCCTGAACGTCTATGCTGCCCTGACTAAGGCTGGTGTGAAGAACGATCCCGCCCACACCGACATCGGCTCCACCATCTTCGCCAACATGCCCGGCGACGGCTCCGCCCGTGAGCAGGCCGCTTCCTGCCAGCGTGTCATGGGTGCATCCGCTAACTTTGCCAAGCAGTACGCCACCAAGCGTTACCGCTCCAACTGCATCAACTGGGGCATGACGCCCTTCCTCGTAGAGAACCCCGAGGTGTTTGAACTGGGCGATTACATCTTTGTGCCCGGCATCCGCGAGGCAGTTCTCGAGAACAAGGCCAGTTTTACTGCTTACGCCGTCAAACCGGACGGCACCGTGACTGCCTTCCCGGTCTCCACCGGTGCCCTCACCGAGCCGGAGCGTCAGATCATCGCCGACGGCTGCCTCATCAACTACTATCGGAACAACCAGTAAGCAACCATTCTCCCAGAGAATGGTTCAAGATTGGATCTGACGATTTTACAAACGTCCGGTCTTAAGGTATCATAGTTTCAGAGTCGGTCTGCTGCTCTCCGAAACCGGGGAACGGTGGATCGGCATTGTGGTGGTTCGGAAACTATGCCAAAATGGAATATGTCTTGTGTACAAGAGAAATTTTTGGCGATTCTTAACGAATATTAAGACTGACACTATGCCTTTTGTAAGATTGTCCGATTATGATAGAACCATCAGGAGCGGCGCAGTGAGGCGCTGCCCCGCAAGTACGGTATAACGATTGAAGAAACCACCTGCCAAGGAGGAAAAAAGCATGGAGATCAAGAAAGCAGCCACGGCTGGCACTCTGGAATCCAGCGACTGCATGGTGACCGTCGAGCCGGGTGAGGGTAAGATCGATTTCTCCCTCGAAAGCTCTGTCATCCATCAGTACGGCAACCAGCTGCGCAAGGTCGCACTGGAGACCCTGAAGAATCTGGACATCGACAACGTCCGCATCACCATCGTGGACAAGGGCGCACTGGACTGTACCCTGAAGGCCCGCATCGAGGGCGCTGTTTATCGCTCTGTTGACCAGTATGAGAATCTGCCCTGGGGAGGTGCCATTCGATGAACAATCCCAACAAGAAGCGCCTGCGCCGCACGATGATGTTCCTGAATGCGCAGAAGCCCGGCCTCATCAAGGACCCGTACATCTATAAAGCCGATTCCCTGATGCTGGACCTCGAGGACGCTGTCGCCGAGAACCAGAAGGATGTCGCCCGTTTCAGCCTGTATCACGCCCTGAAGACCGTGGATTACCGCGGTGCAGAGCGGGTCGTCCGTATCAACGGTCTGGACACCCCCTACTGGCGTGAAGACATCCGCGCCTGCGTGGCCGGCGGCTGCGATTCCATCCGCATCCCCAAGACCGAGCACGCCGAGGATGTCCACCGCGTGGCTGCTGCCATCGCCGAGGACGAGAAGACCTATGGCCGTCCCGAGGGCGAAGTCCTCATCATCGCCGCTCTGGAGTCTGCCCGTGGCGTCATGAACGCTCTGGAGATCTGCGAGAGCGATGAGCGCCTGTTCGGCATCGCACTGTCCGGCGGTGACTACACCAAGGACCTGCAGACCCACATCACCGGCACCGGCATCGAGCTGATGGGTGCCCGCCAGCAGATGATCATTGCCGCCCGCGCCGCAGGTGTGCAGTGCTTCGACACCGTCTACACCGACCTGAAGGACATGGACGGCTTCCGCAAGGACGTCGAGAACATCCACCTGATGGGCTTCGACGGCAAGTCCATCATCAACCCCCGTCAGATCCCCATCGTCCACGAGATCTTTACTCCCACCCAGAAGGACATCATCTTCGCTGAGAAGGTCGTCAAGGAGATCGACTCCAAGAAGGCTCTGGGCATCGGCGTCTTCACTGTGGACGGCAAGATGATCGACATCGCCTTCTACGACGGTGCAAAGCGCACCATCGATCTGGCAAAGGCATCCGGCGTGTATAAGGGGGATTTGTAATTATGTTGAACGCAGTCGGCAGAGAAATTCCCGAAGAGATCCTCGAGCGCACCGGCAAAGAGGTCTTCCAGGGCAACAATTATAAAGACGGCAAGGCTTTCCAGAAGGCCAGCCCGAAGGTCACCCCCGTGATGCGCAATGACCACGACAAGATGGTCAAGGACATCCACGAGGCTCTGGTCAAGTGCAATGCCCACGACGGCATGACCGTCTCCTTCCACCACCACTTCCGCGAGGGCGACCTCGTGGTCTGCATGGTCATGGAAGAGATCCACAAGATGGGCTTCAAGAACATCACCCTGAGCGCCAGCTCTCTGGGCAAGGCTCATGACGCCCTCGTCCCCATGATCGAGGACGGCACCATCGTCAACATCGAGTCCTCCGGCGTCCGCGGCAAGATCGGCGATGCCATCTCCCATGGCAAGCTGAAGGGGCTGGCCACTATGCGCAGCCACGGCGGCCGTGTCCGCGCCATTGAGACCGGCGAGACCCATGTGGACATCGCCTTCATCGGCGCACCCTCCTGCGACGAGTACGGCAACTGCTCCGGTATGGGCGGCAAGACCAACTGCGGCGTCCTGAGCTATGCTTACGTGGACGCTGAGATGGCTGACTATGTCGTCGCTGTCACCGATTGCCTCGTGGACTACCCCAACTACCCCGCAGAGATCAACCAGACCAAGGTGGATTACGTCTGCGTCGTGGACCAGATCGGCATCCCCGAGAAGATCGCTACCGGCGCTGCAAAGCCCACCACCGACCAGCGCAAGATCCTGATGGCCGAGTACTGCACTCAGGTCGTTGCAAACACCCCGTACTTCAAGGACGGCTTCTCTTATCAGACCGGTGTCGGCGGCGCATCCATCGCCTCCACCATCTCTCTGTCCAAGATCATGGAAGAGAAGAACATCCACATGGGTCTGGGCGTCGGTGGTCTGACCAAGCCCATGTGCGAGCTGCTGGACCGCGGTCTGGCCCGCAAGCTGGTCGATACGCAGGACTTCGACCTGGACGCTGTCAACAACGTCACTTCCAATCCCAACCACTTCCCCATCTCTGCTGGCGAGTACGCAAGCCCGATGAACAAGGGCGCTTTCGTCAACAAGCTGGATTACGTTATCCTGGCCTCTCTGGAAGTTGATACCCACTTCAACTGCAACGTCGTCGTCGGCTCCGATGGCATCATCACCGGCGCACAGGGCGGCCATCCCGATACCGCACAGGGTGCAAAGTGCACCATCGTCATCGCTCCTCTGCTGCAGGGCCGCATCCCGGCCATCTGCACCGACGTGACCACCGTCACCACCCCCGGTGAGAGCGTGGACATCGTCGTCACCGACTACGGCGTGGCCGTCAACCCCCGCCGTCCCGACCTGCTGGAGGCTCTGAAGGCCGCCGACTGCGTGCCTCTGAAGACCATTGAGGAGCTGCGCGACATCGCCTACTCTATCGTCGGCGAGCCTGAGAAGGTCCAGTTCGGCGACCGCATCGTGGGCATCATCGAGGCCCGCGACGGCACTGTCATGGACGTCGTCCGCGAAGTCAAGCCTTTCTCTTTCCGCGAAGATTGAGTGATATAGCGTAAAAGCGGGAATGTGGCTTGCCAACCACGCTTCGGAATGGATTCACGGAGATTCCTTCGCTCTTCTCACCCCCGCTTTTGCGGCTAAATATGCACACAAACTTCATGCGATTCTCCTTTTTCAAGGTTTTGTGTTTTATACCGGCATAAAACCAGAGAGCAGCCAACTGCACCGCGCGCAGTTGGCTGCTCTTCTTTGTTTCTATGAAAAAATAAATGACGCTCTTACGGCACGAAACGATAGCCGACGCCGCGGATGGTGATGATGTGCTGGGGTGTGCGGGCGTTGTCCTCTATCTTGCTGCGCAGGCGGTTGATGTAGACCATGATGGCGTTGTCGTCCACAGCGATGAGGTTGCCCCATATCTGCTCGTAGATCATATCCTTGGTGAACACCTGCTGCGGGTGGCGCACAAAGAGCAGCAGCAGGCTGCGCTCTTTCTCGGAGAGGTTCAGCTCCACATTGTTTTTATAAAAGCGCATGGTGGTGGTGTCGCAGAGGAAGGGGCCGCAGCTGATCTGCTGGTTGTTCTCCTGCGAGAAGCTCTTGCTGCGGCGGATGAGGGCCTTGACCTTTGCGCCCAAAATCTGGGGACGGAAGGGCTTGGTGACATAGTCGTCAGCACCCAGCGAGAGGCCGTACATGAAATCGTAGTCCTCGTTGCGGCCGCTGATGATGATGACCGGCGTGGTGACGCCGTTGCGCCGGATGGTCTGGATGACATCGAAGCCCTCCATGTCGCCCAGCGTGATGTCCATCAGGATCATATCCAGCGTGCTGCTCTGCCGCGCGATGAGGTCCAGCGCCGCCGCGCCGCTGTTGACGACGAGAGGGTCCATCTCATTGCTTATCATAACTTTCGATAAAAGTTTGCAAATTGCTGGATCGTCGTCTACAATAAGAACATGATACGACATGATAACTCCCTGCACTTTTCTGACCGGAAAAATTTGTTTCACTTGCGATAAATAAAATTATAACATTTTTAGACAGGAAGAGCAAGACTGCCCCAAAGGAGGACTCGATATGAAGGAGAACGCCCCGAAAAAGATACGCTTCCAGACGCTGCGCACCCTGTGGGTGCCGCTGGCCATCGGCGTCGTCACGGTAGCCGCACTGGCTGTCGTGGTGGGTATGGTATGGAAGGACTACCGCACCGCCATGATGGACAGCCAGACGAGGCAGATGGAGCTGGTGGTGCAGAGCACTGCCGACAGCATCCGCGTCCTGCTGGAAGAATACGCCGACCGGCTGGACTCCATCGCCGGAAAAGCGGAGGGCAGCAAAGCGTTCCGCCCCACGGTGGCCCGGAGCGATACCATCCGGGACGTCTGGCTGGAAAACAGCAGCGGCGAGGTCATCTACAGCTGCTACGGCATCAGTGCCGTCTGCGATGTCCTCATCACCCGGACGGAGGACATCTCCTACTGGCAGTACCACAGCGGCGACGAGCACTATCTTGTGATGAAGAAGAAGGCCGGGGATGAGACAGCCTGCCTCGTGGTAGACTCCACGGTCATGTATCAGCAGCTCATCTCGGAGATCCATGTCGGCAGGAACGGCTACATCATGATAAAGAATGACGATAACCTTGTGGTCATGCACCCCGAAGCCGTTCAGTGGGGCATCAAGGTCGTGGAGGGTCGCCAGCGCATCTATCAGGGGAAGGAACTGGACATGAGCAGTCTGAGTGAGCTGCTGCGCGCTCAGCAGGAAGAGGAATCCGGCACGCTGGACTACTACTCCTACTGGTGGGCCGACCCGGATCTGCCCCGGGTGCATAAGATAAGCGCCTTTCGTCATCTGGACGTGGGGGGCAGTTTCTGGATCGTCAGCGCCGTGGTGGACTACGACGATTTCTACGAGCCGGTACAGCAGAGCTTCGTGAAGGTGGTCCTCATCTTCGGCGGCGTGGCGCTGGTGCTGGTGCTCTTCATGTTCCAGATGTTCCGGCTGCAGGAGCGCGACCGCCGCAGCGCGACCGAGATCAGCGATCTGAAGACTCTGAACCAGACCCTCGAAGAGCTCCACCGCAGCGAAGAGTCGCTGGCCCACGGCCAGCGGCTGCAGATGATGGGGACCCTCACCGGCGGCATCGCCCATGAGTTCAATAACTTCCTGACCCCCATCACCGGCTATGCCGACCTCATCATGGCCGACGCCGACCCGGGCAGCGAAATTTATGACAACGCGATGGAGATCAGCGAGGCGGCGCAGAAAGCACAGGAGGTCGTGAAACAAATTTCCTCCATGAGCCGGAAAAACGTGGAGACGGTCTACGACGCCGTGTCGGTGGAGGGACTGCTCCATCGGACCCGGAAGCTGGTGGAGACGAACTGCCCGAAGAATGTGGAGCTGAAGGAAGAAAATGAGCTCAGCGGCGAATGCGTTCTGGGCAATGCGACCCAGCTGCAGCAGGTGCTGCTGAACATCAGCATCAACGCCATCCACGCCATCGGCGCCGAGGGCGGAAAGCTGACCATCCGGGGCAGTGTCGTGCCGCGCAGTGAGCTGGCGGCGCTCTTCCCGGAAGAGAAAATTTCCGAGGAATGGTCGAGCTACGTCTGCCTGAGCGTCACCGACACCGGCTGCGGCATGGACAAGGAGACGATGCAGCACATCTTCGAGCCCTTCTTCACCACAAAGAAGACCGGCGAAGGCACCGGCCTCGGCCTTGCCCTGGCGGACCAGATCATCCGCACCCACCGGGGCCGTATCCGGGCGGAGAGCACCATCGGCAGAGGCACGACCTTCTATGTCTATCTGCCGGTGTTGGAACAGCAGCAGGAGCGCGAACAGCTGCAGTGGGGCGTGGACAGCAAGCTGCGCATTCTTGCGGCGGACGACAACAACAAGGTCCTCGACCTGCTGGACAAAGACCTCAGCGCGCTGGGCCTGAGCGTGTCCACCTGCTCCCGCCGGGGCGAGCTGCGCCAGCTGCTGGAGCAGCAGCCCTTCGACGTCCTTGCCATCGACGAGAGCCTGATGAGCAGCAGCGGCGTGGATTTCTGCATGGCCATCCGGGGCCGCTACCCGGGCATGACCCGCATCGTGATGACCAATGCCCCCACAAGGGAGATCGTGGACGCCCGCAGCCACGGCGTCATCGACGGCTATGTGGTAAAACCGGTGTCGGCGTCTACGCTGCTGGCCCAGATACGGAGCAGCCGGAAAGAATAAACAACGCAAAAGGCGTCCGAAAGGACGCCGTTTGTGTTGCACTCTATTGTATCCAACCTTCCATACGGAATCTTACAGGATATTAAGGAATTTCTTAACAAACCGTAACGAGAAGGGCTTTGGGCTGTAAGTTTGAGCCTGTATACTGGAACCATAACGAACGGGAATGATTCTGGATGACAAAACAGAATGCATCCCCAGTATACGAAAAAGGAAAGGAAGTACAAACCCATGAGTGATACGATCCTCGCTCTGCTCGGCTTTGCAACGGTGATTGCGGTCATCGTCCTGCTGCTGCGCAATGTCACGGTCCCTGCACTGGCATTCGTCAGCGTCTCGACCATCACCGCAGCCATTCTGGTGGCTACCGGTGCTTTCACCCTGGATGAAATGGCTGGCTTTATCAAGGAGGGCGTCAAGGGCGTCCACGGTACGGCTGTCCTGTTCATCTTCTCCGTCCTGTTCTTCGGCGTCATGACCGATGCAGGTATGTTCGACAAGATCATCGGTGCGCTGATGAAGAAGGTCGGCAACAACGTCGTCGGCGTTGCTCTGATGACCTGCCTCATCGCCATCATCGGCCATCTGGACGGCGGCGGCGCTTCCACCTTCCTCATCACCATCCCCGCCATGCTGCCCGTCTACAAGCGCCTGCACATGCGCCGTGAGACCCTGCTGCTCATCTGCGTCACCGCAATGGGCGTCATGAACCTGATGCCCTGGGGCGGCCCCACCATGCGTGCTGCAAGCGTCATCGAGATGGAGCCCAACGACCTGTGGTTCCAGCTCATGCCCATGCAGATCGTCGGCCTGGTGCTGGCTGTCGGCACCGCCATCTTCTGGGGCCTGCAGGAGAAGAAGCGCATCGCAAAGCTCGGCGATGCCATCGTTGCTGAGGACGCCGGCAAGTACGACGACTCCGACGACGGCAAGAAGGACGAGGCTCTGGCTCGTCCCCAGAACTTCATCTTCAACGTCATCCTGACGCTGGCCGTCATCATCGTGCTGGTCCTGGACATCTTCCCCTCTTACTACGTCTTCATGGTCGGCTGCGCTCTGGGCATTCTGGTCAACTACCGCGGCAAGAAGCTGCACAGCTCCATCATCAAGAGCCACGCTTCCGCTGGCCTGAGCATGGCTTCCACCATCCTGTGTGCCGGTGTCTTCCTCGGTGTCCTGAGCAAGAGCGGCATCATGGAGAAGATGGCAGTCGTCATGGCAAGCTTCATCCCGACCTCTCTGGGCCGTTTCCTGCCCATCATCATCGGCGTCCTGAGCGTGCCTCTGGCTCTGCTGTTCGATACCGACTCCTACTTCTACGGCCTGCTGCCCGTTCTGGTCAGCGTTGGCAACCAGTTCGGCGTCAACCCGGCTCACATCGCCATCGCAATGGTCGTCTGCCGCAACTGCGCTACCTTCATCAGCCCGGTGGCTCCCGCTACCTATCTGGGCATCGGTCTGGCCGGTGTCGAGATCAAGGACCACATCAAGTACTGCTTCGGCTGGCAGTGGGGTGTTTCCATCGTCTGCCTCGTCGCTGGTCTGATCCTCGGCGTCATCCACTTCTGATAAACTGAGCTCCCGCCCGGCTGCCCTTCGTTGGACGGCCGGGCATTTTTGCAGGATACTTTTTACCACTTTTTTCCAAGGAGGCTGCTGCAATGCGTGAGACCCCAGTCTGCACCGCGGCCGATGCCATCTACAAGCTGGCGGCGGGCAATCTGAAATATCTGAACGCGGAAAACGGGAGCGGCGATATTTCCCGCCGTATCCGGATGTCCACATGGGCGAAGGGCCAGTCGCCCTACGCCATCATCGTCACCTGTTCGGATTCCCGGGTCATCCCGGAGAACATCTTCTCGGCGGGCATCGGTGAGCTGTTCGTCATCCGGCTGGCGGGCAACATCATCGACGACCACCAGTTGGGCAGCATCGAGTACGCTGCCGGCCATCTGGGCTGTCGGCTGGTGGTGGTGCTGGGCCACACCCACTGCGGTGCGGTGGATGCCGCCATCAACCACGAGTCCTCCGGCTATATCCGCTACATCACGGACGAGATAAAGAAGGCCATCGGGGATGAAACAGACCCCTACAAGGCTAGCTGTCTCAATGTCCGGCACAGTGTGCAGGAGATCGAAAAGAGCCTGTGCATCCATAACATCGAGGAGGAAACGGGCCTGCGGGTCGTCGGTGCGATGTACCACATCGAGGACGGCAGCGTCGAATTCCTGTAAGGAACTCCCAGCATTGCGGCGGAACGGCCCTTTCCCAGATAGGGAAAGGGCCGTTTCTTGTGTTTGACAATCGACGGCTGTCAGTTTATACTAACGCTGAAAAAGCTGATACAACAGGAGGACAGGACAATGGTTCAGGTAGACCTTATCACAGGATTTCTCGGGGCAGGGAAGACCACCTTCCTGCGCAGATACGCGGCATGGTGGGCCGGGCAGGGCGTCAAAGTCTGTGTACTGGAAAACGACTTCGGCGCGGTGAACGTGGACGCCATGCTCCTGCAGGACCTCGAGGCGCAGGGCGTGGAGCTGGAGACCATCAGCGGCGGCTGCGACTGCGACACCCACCAGCGCCGGATGCGGACAAAGCTCATCTCCATGGCCATGCGGGGCTTTGAGCGGGTCATCGTGGAGCCCAGCGGCATCTTTGACGTGGACGAGTTCTTCGACGTGCTGCGGGACGAGCCGCTGGACCGCTGGTATCAGCTGGGCAATGTCATCGCCATCGTGGATGCCCTTCTGCCGGAAGAACTTTCCCCGCAGGCAGAATATATCCTCGCTTCCGAGAGTGCATGGGCGGGCAGTGTCCTCCTGAGCCGCTGTCAGCTGGCCTCTGACGCGCAGAAGCAGGGGGCAGAAGCCCATCTGGCCCGTGCGCTGGAAGCCTGCAAGTGCTCCCGGAAGTTCGGCCCGGAGGAAATTATTGCGAAGGACTGGGCCGATTTGACCGGCGACGATATGGCCCGCATCGCAAAGTGCGGCTGCCGGCAGGCCAGCTGCGAAAAGCTCCACTTCGACGCGCATGATGCTTTTACCTCGGCCTACTTCCTCGAGCTGGGCCTGCCCCGTGCTCAGCTGGAAAAGAACATCCCGTCCCTCTTCACCGACCCAGCCTGCGGAAATGTCCTCCGGGTGAAAGGCTTCGTGGAGGATGATGGCCAGTGGTATGAGCTGAATGCTGCCGCCGCCGGTCTGACGGCGGCCCCCATCCCGCAGGGACAGCAGGTGCTCATCGTCATCGGCGAGGGGCTGGACAAGGCCCGGCTGGAAAAAGACTTGAGACAATGAGTTTTCCACAATGAAACAGATCATTGTGCAATATTGATTGCGCCGACCCTCCTGCAGCGTTATAATAGAGAAAAATAAATCAGGAGGCCGTTTCATGAGCACTTCGACCACCCAAAAGCCGACCACCCGCCGCATCGTGGGCATGGTGGTGGGCATTGTCATTATTGGTCTGGGCATCGCCCTCTTCAAGCAGTCCCATCTCGGCAACGACTCCATCAGCGCGCTGAATATGCGCCTTGCCGAGCTGCTGGGCATCTCGCTGGGCGTGCAGAACGTCGCCACCAACATCCTCTTCTTTGCGCTGGAATTCTGGTTCGGGCGCAAGTACATCGGCCTTGGCACCTTCGTCAACGGCATCGGCATAGGGTTCATCGTAACCTTCTTCTACGACCCCATTGCCGCGGCCTTCGGCCCGGCAGCGTCCCTGCCGGAACAGCTGGTGTGGGTGGTGCTGGCCGTCCTTGTGACGGCGCTGGGCGCGTCCCTCTACCAGACGGCTGACCTCGGCATTGCGCCCTACGATTACCTCTCGCTGGGTCTGCGGGACTACACGCACTTCCAGTACTTCGGCTGCCGCGTCTTCACCGACGCCTTCTGCGCCCTGCTCTGCTGGCTCCTGGGCGGTCTTGTGGGTCTGGGTACCCTCATCTGCGCGTTCTGCCTCGGACCCTTCATCCAGTTCTTCAACGGCCTCGTCTCCGAGCGGGTCCTGCAGTATAAGCCCGAAAAAGCATGAGCATAACAAAAAAGACATCCGCCGATGGCAGATGTCTTTTTTGTATCTTACTCGAATTTGAACAGCGGCGTGCCGGTGGAGACGATGCCGCCCGCGATGATATGGAGCTTTGGCAGGTCGTCGGCGTTGGTCACGATGACGGCGCTCTCGGTGGAGAGCCCGGCGGCGCGGATGGCGTCGAGGTCCACGTTCAGCAGGGGCGTTCCGGCTTTGACGGCCTGTCCTTCCCTGACCAGCGGGGTGAAGCTGCTGCCCCGCAGGGCGATGGTGTCCATCCCGATGTGGATGAGCAGCTCGATGCCCTCGGTGCTTTCCAGCCCCATAGCGTGGAGGGTGGGGACGATGGAAGTGACCTTCCCGTCGAAGGGAGCGTAGACCGTGCTGCCGGTGGGCTCGATGCCGCAGCCCGGGCCGAGGATGGCTGCGGCGAACGTCTCGTCCGGGAGCTGTTCCAGCGGGAGAACGATGCCGTCCATGGGGGCTTTGACGACCATCTTTTCACCGGAGAACCGCGTCTCTTCCGCAGTCTTTGCCCTGCCGCCGAAGAGCCTGTCCAAAAAGCCCATAGAGAAAACCTTCCTTCCACTCATGTTTCTTTCAAAGATAGCATACTGACGCCTCAAAAGCAACCGGCGTTTCGCATAAAATGGAGGGAAAAGTTTTGGCAGTTACATCAGAGCGATGAGCTGCTCGATCTCTTCCATCTTAGTAGCCCAGCTGGTGGCGATGCGGACGACGGTGTGGCTGTCGTCGAACTTCTCCCAGAAGCCGAACTTTGCCTTGCCTTCCAGCGCGGTCAGCTGGGTGTTTTCCAGCACGACGAAGAGCTGGTTGGTGGGGGAGTCCATAAAGAAGCGGTAGCCCTTTGCGGCGAGGCCCTTTTTGAGGGCGTTGGCCGTCTCGATGGCGTTGCGGCTGATGCGGGTGTAGAGGTCGTCGGTGAAGAGAACGTCGAACTGGATGCCCATGAGGCGGCCCTTGGCCAGCAGAGCGCCCTGCTGCTTGACCATCGTCATGAAGTGGGCCGGTGCGCCGTGGGGGAAGACCACGGCCTCGCCGCAGAGTGCGCCCACCTTGGTGCCGCCGATGTAGAAGACGTCGGTGAGCCTGGCGAGGTCTGCCAGGGTCACATCGGTGCCTTCGCTCACCAGCGCGTAGCCCAGACGTGCGCCGTCCACGAAGAGGGGCATATGGTAGGTGTGGCAGACGGCGGACAGGGCCTCGAGCTCAGCCTTGCTGTACAGGGTGCCGTACTCGGTGGGGTGGGAGATATACACCATGCCGGGGAAGACCATGTGGTCGTGGTTCGAGTCGGCGTAGAAGGTCTTGCAGAAATCCTCCACCGTGGCGGCATCCAGCTTGCCGTTCTTCTGGGGCAGGCCGATGACCTTGTGGCCGGTGAACTCGATGGCACCCGCCTCATGACCGGCCACATGGCCGGTGGCGGCGGCGATGACGCCCTCCCAGCGGCGGAGCGTGGAGGCGATGACGATGGAGTTGGCCTGGGTGCCGCCGGAGATGAAGAAGACGTCTGCCTCGGGGCAGGCGCAGGCGGCGCGTATCTTCTCTTTTGCGCTGGCGCAGTAGGGGTCGGTGCCGTAGCCGGACACCTTCTCGAAGTTCGTTTCCGTCAGCTTCTGCAGGATGGCGGGATGCGCACCCTCGCAGTAGTCGTTTTCAAAATACAACATATTCTTTCCCTTTCCTTTATTACGATAAAGAAGATGATTCTATTGTGAGCCAGAAACGCACTTTTGTCAACCCTTTGGAACCACGGAAAAATGCCCACCCTTTGCTGTATCTTTAATTTATTTGTGGTATACTTTTACAGTATAACCGAATATATATCGGGAGGGACAGCAAATGAAGCAGATGATCCGGAAAAAGGACGTCTGGGTACTTTTGGCGGCGCTCATCGGGGCGTTCGCCTGTGTGACGCTCATCCAGTTCATCAGCGGCCGCATCGACGGTGTGGCCTCGATGGTGTTCCTGCTGGCGGTGTTTTTTGTTTCCATGTACACCGACGGCTACTGGTGGGGCGTGGCCGGTTCTGTCATCAGCGTGCTGGCGGTCAACTTCGCGTTCCGCACGCCCTACTTTGCCTTCAACTTCACCATCCCGGAGAACATCTTCTCCGGCGTGGTGATGCTGGTGGTCTCCTTTATGACGAGCACCCTGACCACCCGCATCAAAAAGCAGGAGCAGCTGCGGATGGAGAGCGAGACAGAGAAAATGCGGGCCAACCTCCTGCGGGCTGTCTCCCACGACCTGCGCACTCCGCTGACGTCCATCTACGGGTCCTGCTCTACGGTCATCGACAACTACGACTCGCTGGGCCGGGAGCAGAAGATAAAGCTCCTTTCCGAGGCCTGTGCCGACGCCCAGTGGCTCAACCGGATGGTGGAAAATCTGCTCTCCGTCACCCGCATCGACGCCGACGGCGTCGCCATCCAGAAGACGCCCACCGTGCTGGAAGAGCTGGTGGATACGGTGCTGGTGCGGTTCCAGAAGCTCCACCCCGGCGTACCGGTGGAAGTAAAGCTTCCGGATGACTTCATCGTCATCCCGATGGACTCCATGCTCATCCAGCAGGTGCTGACGAACCTTTTGGAAAACGCGGTGCTCCACGCCAAGGGGATGACCTGCCTGACGCTGCGGGTGTTCACGCTGGGGCAGCGGGCGGTGTTTGAAGTCATTGACAACGGCTGCGGCATCCCGAAAGAGCGGCTCAAGACCCTCTTCACCGGCACGACCCTGACGCAGGATACCTCGTCGGGCGGCAAGCACGGCATGGGCATCGGGCTGTCGGTGTGCGCGGCCATCATCAAAGCCCACGGCGGCGAGATAAAAGCCGAGAGCACGCCCGGCGAGGGTACGACCATCCGGTTCTGGCTGGAGACCGAAGAAGTGGATACGGAGGAAACAGAGGATGAGCAATAATAAATTCAAGGTACTTATCATCGAGGATGAGGCGAACATCTGCAGCTTCATCCAGACCCTGCTGGAGACCAACGGCTATCAGGCGCTGGTGGCCCAGACCTGCGTGATGGGCATGACCATGTTCATCTCCTATAACCCGGACCTCGTCATCCTGGACCTCGGCCTGCCCGATCGGGACGGTCTGGACGCCATCCGCTCCATCCGGCAGAAGTATCTGACCCCCATCATCGTCCTGTCGGCCCGCACCACCGAGCAGGATAAGATCGAGGCCCTCGACCTTGGTGCCAACGACTATATCACCAAGCCCTTCGGCACCGGTGAGCTGCTGGCCCGGGTGCGGGCTGCGCTGCGGGTGAACCGCTATGGCGGCGGCAGTCTGCCCGGCGGGGTGTTCAGCGCACAGGGCCTCACCATCAACTACGAGCGCCGCAAGGTGTTCGTGGACGGGCAGGAGGTTCGCCTGACCCAGACGGAGTACAACATCGTGGCTTTCCTGTCCGAGCACGCCGGGCGCGTGATGACCTATGCGGCCATCGTCCGGGCCATCTGGGGCGACACGGACGCCAGCAGCACCAAGAAGCTGCAGGTGAATATGGCCAATATCCGCAAAAAGCTGGGCAGCCGCCCGGGCAGCAATACTTATATCCTCAACGAGCTTGGCGTCGGCTATCGGATGATAGAAGAAGACGCAAAGCCTCTGGAACCTGCGGAGGAGACGAAATGACACTGGCGCTGAGCCTGTTTGTCCTGTTTTATATTTTGATGCTGGCGGTGCAGCAGTACCGCCCCTGGGTCGCGCTGGGCGGGGCCGGGGCGTTCCTGCTGCTGGGAAAGCTGGGCGTGTATGATTTCACGCTGGCGGACGCCGCTCGGGCCGTAGACTTCAATGTCCTGCTGATGATGGCGGGAATGATGGGTACGGTCTTTCTTTTTATCCAGAGCAAGATGCCCGCCCGGCTGGCCGAAGAGCTCATTGCCCATGTGCCGGATGTCCGGTGGGCCGTGTCGGTGCTGGCGCTGCTGGCGGGGTTCATCAGTGCCTTTGTGGACAATGTGGCCACCGTGCTGATGGTGGCTCCGGTAGGGCTTGCCATCGCCCGGCGGCTGAAACTGTCGCCGGTGCCGGTGCTCATCGCCATTGCGGTGTCGTCCAATTTACAGGGCGCGGCAACGCTGGTGGGGGACACCACGAGCATCCTGCTGGGCGGCTTTGCGGGGATGAATTTCTTCGATTTCTTCTGGATGGAGGGTCGGCCCGGCATCTTTTGGAGCGTGGAGCTGGGAGCGCTGGCCTCGCTGGGGGTGCTGTTCTGGCTGTTCCGGGACCAGCGCCAGCCCGTCCATGTCACGGTGGAAACGGAGGTGGAGGACGACGTCCCCACGGCGCTTCTCCTGCTGACGGTAGGTCTGCTCATCGCGGCGTCTTTCCTGCCTGAGCCTTCTGGCGGCGTGCTGCATCTGCTCTATACCTTGCGCAGCGGACTCGTCTGCATGGGGCTGTGCCTCTTCGGTGTCGCCCGCGCCTGCTGGCGCAGCCGCTCCCTGAAGCCGCTGGCCGAGACGTTCCAGGCACTGGATTATGACACCCTGCTGCTGCTCTTCAGCCTCTTTATTCTGCTGGAAGGAGTGAGCAGGGCGGGAGTCATCGACGCGGCGGCGCAGCTGTTCCACTCCGCAGCCGGAGACGAGCCGCTGCATCTTTATCTGCTGCTGGTGGCTGCGTCGGTGGGGCTGTCGGCCTTCATCGACAACATCCCCTATGTGGCGGCTATGCTGCCGGTGGTGCAGGGCGTCGCCGCCCTCATGAACGGCGGCGCGGGCATTGAGCCGGAGCTGTTCTACTTCGGTCTGCTTACCGGCGCGACGCTGGGCGGCAACCTGACCCCCATCGGCGCGTCAGCCAACATCGCGGCCATCGGTATTCTCCGCAAGAACGGTGAGACTGTTCGTACCCGGGACTTCCTGCGCATCGGTGTGCCGTTCACGTTGGCAGCGGTCCTCGTGGGGGCGGGGAGCCTCTGGCTGTTCTGGGGCATCTGAGAAAATTCAGGAAAAACTGCAAAATAAGAAGCGTGGTCTGGCAGGCATCTGCCCCGGCAGTAGGCATCACCGGGGCAGATGCCTGTGTTTTTGCGCGCAGGGACGCAAGATAAAATATGCGGAAAAGAATGCAAAAACTTTTTTGAAAAAACGCTTGACTTTCCCGCTTTCCGTGGTATAATAACTATCGTTCCGAGCCGAACGGCAGCGAACAAAACAGAATATGCGGATATGGCGGAAT
>ERZ1673699.1108-NODE-1108-length-23535-cov-9.616184_pt1 | contig 23535 bp, 24 predicted proteins | sample MGYA00580229_ERZ1673699 | MGnify/ENA primary metagenome ERZ1673699 (study PRJEB41218, sample SAMN15661785) | gut metagenome | host: Homo sapiens | place: Canada: London | collected 2015-08-20/2019-03-30 | study: EMG produced TPA metagenomics assembly of... | reverse complement strand
TTCTGATAATGGGCAAAACAAAAGCGACCAACTTTTTACGGTTGATCGCCTTTGGCTTGGTCATTATTCTTTTGGACAAATTGCATTCGACGCAATTTGTGGTATAATAGAAAATGGTTTGCTATATCTTGGCTCAGACATTCTGGGCCTATAAATTATGCGTTTAAAGGAGGATTGTTATGGACGCAAAATATAGAGAACTGATTGCCAATGAATTCAGAAACTGCGTAAACAACACTATCACAAGAATCAGTACAAACGCACAAACATATCGTCCTTTCCACACGGCTTTGCTTTCCGAAGAGGTGATCTTTTGGAGTGGTTTTGAGCGCTCATTTAGCACTTCTTTCGGTCAGAGAGTCATTGAGGAATTGGCTCGACTTGTTGCTTTGTCTAACGGCGCAGAAGATGCTAAAAGGCAAAAGGAAACCTTTGTTACAATCGACTTGGCATACGAAAATGCGATTCGTGAACATCTGCAAAGTCTAAGAGCTAACAATAGGACACATGCACATGATTGGGCTACTTCTCTTGCTGAAGTAAAGTCCGTTCCCGTGACCGGACAGACAACCACGATTAGAGTGATTTCTGATATGTGGTGGAAGAAAGACGGTATTGATCATTTTATTAGTCTGAAAACCGTAAAGCCCAATATTGACCAAACCTCTGTTGCAAAAGAGGATTGTCTTCACTTATCGATAGCATTGCCAGATTGTAAAACCTATTTCGGTTTGCCTTATAATCCTTTTGGAGAGAAAAAAGAGAGCTATTCTTTTAACCCGCCTATGGGAATTTTTGATTTTCGGCATGACCCTGTTGTCTTAATAGGAAAAGAAATGTGGGATACTCTTGGGGGTGCTGGTTGCTATGAAGAACTCCTCGCAATCGCAAGAGAAGTTGGACAAGAAACCAAATCCATAATCCATAATCTTAACTCAAAGGGTATCTAATGAAGGTTTTAACTATCCGAGAACCATGGGCAAGCCTTATAGGTGAGCAAATTAAAATAATCGAAACAAGAAGCTGGCCAACGAATTACCGAGGAGAGCTATACATACACGCAGGTGTCGCTCCCATTCCAAAGACTGACGAGCGAATGAAAGAGCTTCCTATGATACTGAAAAACTCGCTACACTTTGGCACAATCTTTTTGAAATGCAATCTCTCAGACAGACTGCATTCCCATTACCAAAGAGTATGCTGATAGAGTTCGTAAAGAGAATCCTATCAATTATAAGTGGGGCGACTACGCAGAAGGAAGATATGCGTGGATTTTGACCGATGTTGAATACATCACTCCTATTCCGGCTAAAGGCCATTTAAGCATTTGGAATTTCAATCCAGAAACTCCTTAATCCTCAAATTGCAAACAGAGCTGTCCATCTTCGGATTGGGCAGCTCTCGCTTTTTCTAAAGCAATATCCATAGCTGCTCTCCATGTGATGTCACTTGTGTTTTTGTATCTCGAATAATCAAAACCGCTAATCTGAGGCATGGGGTTACCGTTCATATCAGCAATAATAGTTTTAGCAATGGCTTCTCCTAATTTTACAGGCACGGCGTTTCCAATTTGCTTATACTGTTCAAGAACAGGTCCACAGATTTTCCAATCATCAGGAAACTCTTGAATTCGTCCATACTCTTCAACGCTCAGCGGCCTATTTTCTGTTGGATGACACAAATCCGTTGCTGGCATTGTGGGGTTTGTAACCAGTGTAGGAGAAGGACGATTAAAATTAAGCCGCCTAAAAAATCCAGTCTTGCCACCACCTAAGTTTAGCTTTGAACCCATGGCTTCACGCTGAATATCTGGGGGGAGGTCTTTCCAATACTGTCCTTCTTTAAGCATACGGTAATATTTCAAGCGTTTCTCTGGAAATTCAATATAGTGATGTTCCATTCCATTCATATTATCTAATGCCATGCCTAAAGTTCTCCATTTCGGCAGACCATATTTCCCGTTTTCTGTATTAGTGGGTGATAAATAAGGAACTTTTTCCGAACCTAATTTACCAATAATAACAACTCTTTCTCTAATCTGAGGAGCACCGAAATTGGCGGCGTTATACAATTCAAAAGAAATAGTGTAGCCTGCGTTTTGAAGTCGATCCATAATGATGCACAATGCTCCGCCCTTGATTGGTTCTTTAACATCCCCATAAGGATACGGAGCTGATAACAACCCTCTAACATTTTCAATCACTACATAGGTCGGCTTAATAGCTTCGACTATATCAATGTATCTCAAGAATACATTCCCTCTTTCATCGTCAAGCGCTCGTCTGGCACCTGCTGTGCTAAACGCTTGGCAAGGAGGACCGCCAAAAATCACATCAACTTTTCTTCCTGCTGGGATTTTTGCGAGTTTTAGGATTTCTTCCGGGCTATATTGGTTAATATCACCAATCAAAGCAATGTTAGGATTGTTTTTCTCGATTGTCATTCGGCAGTACTTGTTAAACTCACATGCAAGCAACGCATGTATGCCGCCCTTAGCCATGCCAATATCCAAACCCATAGCGCCAGAAAAGAAACTCAGTGCCACAATGTCGGGAAGATCATCTCCCTTTCGTTCGTGGTCATCCGGCTCTATAAGAACATCATACTCTCTGATGTAGGTACTAAGGTCACTCGGCGTAATAACCCATTGACTTCCGATTCTGGATGCCATCAATTTATTCTCACTTATAAGCCTGCGAACATATTGAGGGGTTACTTTCAGTTTAGATGCAACCTCGGGTACAGTCAGTAAATTATCCAGCATATCCATTAGGTCTATCTTTCCTTTCCCTTGCGAAACTTCTTATAGACCAATTATATCATAAGTATTCCGCAATTTCAATAGGGTTTAATGGCTTTGCCGTATATTATCTCCAAACTGTCATTAAAGGAGAAAACACCAAGTCTAAACCTGATGTTTTCTCCCTTTATCGCCCCCTAACTGTTACATTATTCCGTCCGGCTCTTGAACCCGGTTTGCTTTGCACTCTCGCTGGCTTTCCGTCTGCGTTCCTCGCTGTACGGTGCTTGCAGTCGGATAGACAGTCTGGACTTGTCCAGCACATAGATTACGCCGCCCTGGGCGAAGGGTTTTTCCAAGCGGCAAAGGTCGGGGTGCTTCTTACTGAACGCCGCCAGCCGCTTCCGCAGTCCGGCATTGTAGGTCTGGATGTGGGCGGTGTCCTCACCCTCGTTGAACAGGATAATGGTCTCTTTCTCATACTTCGTCAGGGTCATATCCTTCATCCTCCCATTCCTCGTTGTATTCCATGCCGTCCTCGCAATCTTCTGCCGGACAGCCGCTCACGATGCACTCAAAAGCCTTTTCGTAACGCAGATATGCTTCCATCTCTAAGCGGAGATTGAAGAACATACAGCGATACCAACGGTCGGCGGTCGGGGTGTTCATTTCTCTTGCGATTGCAAGGAAGAATCGTTTTACGGCAGGATCGGGGGCAAGCTCTGCCAGCGTACAGAAACGGTCGACCGTTGCTTCACGGTCAGGGCTGCCAAAGGCGTACAGTGCTTTCTTCTGGTTCATTGTCATAGTTTTACTCTCCTTTGATTTGATAAAATAAAAGCGGCAGGGACTTCACAAGGAAATACCTGTCGCTTTTCTGACGATATAAAATTGTTGGGTCAGGACTTGATAAAATCACGCAGTCCGTAGTTAATAACGGCGATTCTGACAATCAGCCATTCCGCAATGTGAGGGATGATAAAGACCACAAAGGCAACTGCCAGCAGTCGGAGCGTTTCTGCTCCTGCGCTGATGCCGAACATCCATCCGGCAATCGTTATCAGGAACATCAGCCCGGCAAGCAGATTGAAGATAGCGGTCGAGAACTGCGTGAAGAAGATGCCGACCCATTGTATCAGGGTGACTGCCACAATCAGCGGCAGCACCAGAATCTTAATGATTAGCTTTATCAGTCCCATGGTTTCCTCCTTGCTTAGCTGTAAATCAGCTCGTCCTTAATGACTTCCTCTGCCTGTGCCACACAAGCGTTCATCTGGCGAACCCATTCAAGCTGATTTGCGGCTTTGAGCCGTTCGGTCACGCCGTAGTGTTTCATCAGCTGGGGAAGGATGGTGTTCATACGGCTCTTGGCGGCGGCTTCAATTTCTGCACAATGGGGATATAGCGTTTCGCTCAGTACCATCTCCGAAAAGAGAAACGGCTGTGCTATCCGCAGATACGACTTTCGCATCAGCCCCCACTTTCCAAGACGGATATTCGGGTTTTGCAGTTGAATGTCGGGGATGTAGTAATCTCCGCTCTTGATGAATTTCAGTTCCATAATGTCCTCCTTAATGCTTGTCGCTGATGATTTCAATGCGCTCATACAGCCCGGAATCATCGTTCAGAAACAGGTTCTTGTGATGCTCTGCTTCGGCAAGAGAACGATAGTAATATTCCTCGTCCGGCTTGCCGTCCTTGCGGACAAATCTGACTATCCATAACTCGTTCATGCTGGAATATCCTCCTTTTCTGCTTTCTTTTTGTGGTAGTCCTCTCTGCGCTTGGCAAGGTGGGCTTCGTATCGTTTGATGGCTTCGGGGTCTCCGGCTTCCGCATCGGCTTTCAATTTCTGATAGCACTTAACGGTGGCTTCGCTCTGATATTTCCGCTTCTCAGCCAGCTTCCTTGCGGCTTCTTCATCGGTCTTGGCAAGCTCCACAAGGGCTTCGTGTTCAACTTTGCGCTTGGCAGTCCTTGTGCGGATATACTCCTTTTTTCGGGCTTCCATCATGGCGGCGTACTCTGGATCAGCTGCCATCCTCGCTTCCTCACGCTCCTTTTTGCGCTGTCTGGCTTCGGCTTCCTTGACTCTCATTGCTTCCAGCTGCTTGGCTGCTTCGGGGTCTGTCTTTGCCTTTTCTTTCAGCTCAGCCCGTGTCAGTTTGTTTTTCTTTTTGGCTCGCTCCACTCGCTTACGCTCAGTTTCGAGCATCTTTTCACGCTTGATGCGCTCTTTTTCCTCTAACTGACTGATATATTCCGGGCTGGCTTCTCTGGCTTCCTTTAGCTTCTGGCGGTGCTTCTGATTTCGTTCACGCTGATATGCCAGATGTTCTTCATACTGTGCGATAGCGACCGGGTCTCCGGCTTCCGCAGCTTCTCGCATAGCATACAGCTTTTGCTTTCTGCGTTCTTCCGAGCGTTTGCCCTTTTCCTGCTTCTTTCGCAGCTGTTCGGCTTCGATGGCGGCAATGCGTTCTTCCTCGGAAACAGCTTCAACAGGCGGGTAGTAGTTACCGATGAAATTGAAATGAATATCAATGTTCTGCTGGCGGTAAATGGTTCGACCGCCTGTGGCTTCGTGAACCTCAATCCTGTCAATGAATGCATAGAGCATAGTGTCGGTCAATTCCTCGCAGTCCCGGTATTTCTTGACCAGAGCGATAAAACGGGATGCGTCTACCTGCTTGATTTCGTCCTGCTGAACCAGATTTTCCAGCTCTGCAACACGCTTTTCCAGCAAAATCTGTTCTTCATCGTACTGCTGAATCATGCGCTGTGCCTGTCGCTCCGGCAGCAAGCCGCTCAAGGTACTCTCATAGAGCTTGTTGATTTTCTCGTCCAGTTCAGCCATTCGCTTCTTTGCTTCGGCAAGTTCCTGATAGCCGTTGTTTGCTGTTCTGGTCTGCTGCTCATTCCAAACGACTTTGAGCTGCTGAATAAACTCGTCCTCGTTTTCAAGGACATATTTGCTTACTGCCTGAATTGCCTGTAAGATTGCTGCTTCCAGAACCGATGTTTTTACATAGTGAGAAACACATTCTCCGCTCTTGCTCCGATAATTGCCGCATTGAAAAGCGGAATCTGAATCATAGTGCGTTTCGCTATGATTTGCTTCGGGGCTGATAAATCCCATTCGGGAACCACAATCCGCACAGTACACCAAGCCGGACAAGCGGTGGGAGTAGGTGCCGTTCGCCACTCTCGGCTTTTTCTTCGAGCGTATCTTTCTGGCAATATCCCATGTGTCTTGGTCGATGATGGCTTCATGCGTATCTGGGAAAATCATCAGTTCGTCCGGCGTTGCGGCTCTGCGCTGCTTGGTCTTGAAGTTCTCGCAGATGGATTTGCCCAACACAGTATGACCGAGATATTCCTGCCGATCAAGGATGTAGCCAACGGTGGTTGCACTCCATCGGTAGGGGTCTGCCACATTCTTGTGTCTGCAATTCTTCGGCTGATTTAAGGCTGCATAAGCGGAGGGAATCAGCACCTTCTCTGCCGTCAGCATTTCTGCAATGGCGGTGGTGCTGTTGCCCTGACAAACCAGACGGAAGATTTTTCTGACAACCTCTGCGGCTGGCTCGTCCACGATGAGGGTCTGCTTATCGTCAGGCTTTCGCTTGTAGCCATAAGGAATAGAGCCGCTGCATCGCATTCCGTCTTTCATTCTGGACTTGAAGATTGCCTTGATTTTGTTGCTGGTGTCCTTGGCGTACCACTCGTTCATGATGTTCAAGAACGGCGTGAAATCATTGTCCTGCGGGGTAGCACTGTCCACATTGTTGTTGATGGCTATGAACCGAACGCCCTTTTTCGGGAAAAGGATTTCTGTGTAGTAGCCAACTTGCAGATAATTTCTACCAAAACGACTGAGATCCTTTACCACAAGGGTCTCCACTCGTCCGGCTTCGACTTCTTCCAGCAGAGCGGCAAAACCGGGACGATTAAAATTCGTGCCGGAATAGCCGTCATCATAGAAGTGCCGGATATTTCTCAGCCCATGCTGATGGGCATATTCTTCAAGATATTTCTTTTGGTTCTGGATGGAGTTCGATTCTCCAGCCTGTTCATCATCTCTGGATAAACGCTCATATAGAGCTGTAATTTTGATTTCTTCTTTCTTCGCCACGGTTTTACCTCCCTTCTTTATGTAATTAAGCAGATAAACATCGGTCGTGCTTGTGAAACACACCCTTTGTCTATCTGCTTATAGTATAACCGTTCGGGTCTGTAACCACATAGCTGGAGTGCATCTGGAGAAGATTCGGTTTCAGCCAGAACCTTGTTTTTCCTGAACCTGAACCTCCGATAATCAAAACATTTTTGTTTCTGGCATTGGCAGGATTCTTCGGTCGGTTGGACATCATCAGCCGTTCCGTTTTCGTCAGGATGATGTTGTCCTCAAACTTCGGAGCGGTGAACGGCTCAATGTCTTTGGCTGTACCCCAACGGGCAGAACCATACTCCACATTGTGCCGGTACTTCTTGGCGTTTTTGCTTTTCAGATAAACCGCAAGCCGAAGCCCTGCGCCACAGGCAATTCCCACCAGCAAATCCAGCGGGTAAAAGCTGGGAAGTGGATTGCCCAGAGCAACCGGAAGGACATAAAAAAAGCTGAGGATTTTTGCAGAAGAATCTGCACCCTCAGCCAACCGCCATGCTTCTCCAAGATTCGTTGCAAACAATCCCACCAGAATATACGGGATGTTCAGAATCAGGAGCTTTTTCAAATTGATTCTGTTCATCACAAATCACGCTCCTGTTTCTTTTCCCGAACCTTCCTGGGGATAGCTGCTACCATCTCTTTGAACTTCTTCAGCTGTGCCAGAACGCTCGGTTTCTTATCCTTCGTCAATGACCTTGCCTGATGTTCCTTACAGATAGCATCCAGGGCATCTGCGTCCTTGGAACGGACAAAGACAAGATAACGGGGAGGATCAACAGACTTGTCTTTTCTTACGGCAAAGTCCACACCGTATTTCCTGGCGAGCCTTTCAAAATCCCGGATGCCATCCTTATCAATTTCCACATTGGTGGCACCCTGATTCTGTCCCAGCAGCTGTTTCACGGACTGTTTTCCGTGAACCGCCGTATCTCTGGTTCCTTTTCTCGCCTTGACCTTTTCCCGGTGCTGCAAATATTTGCGAATACCGGCAATGATACTTCGAGCAGTCAGCCTTGTCGTGCTGATTGCCAGATTTATCGTCCTGTTTTCAACTTCTTCCTGCATGAATCATCACCTCCTGCAAGCAGTAGAGTGAATATCATCGTGCCATATCTCTGCGGTCGTAATACAGATTTCCTCTGGCAACATTGGCATGACTGATAATCTTGATGTTACCGGCTTTCTGGTTGTCCAGAGCTTTCTGATACCCGGCTTCGCTCAGATACAGACGGTTTCTCTCGCCTTTCCAGCCAACAGGGGATTCATTGGTCAGCACATCAAAGATAATCATATGCTTTGTGGCTTCATCGAATCTTGCCAGGTCCATATAGGTATGTCCCTGATACTCCTTGGCTCCTGCCTGTATCCTGCGGCGTTCCATCAGCTCTGCAATCGTTGAGCTTCTTTCCATGATGCCTCCTTACAGCGCATCTCGATCAGGGCTGCTCTTGCGTGGGGCAGAGTCAGCCTTGATAGGCGCATCTTCTTTTTTGACCATATCATCGGGCAACGGCAAAGCCATGATACTGCGCCCCATGCGGACGAAGGTTTCAGGCTGATGGAAATGTTCTTCAAACTGCTTCATCAGCTCCGGGGAAAGGGAGGAAAAATCCTCCTCGCCCAAACCGACAACCAGAAAGTCACCGGCGATGATGTCGTAGATCTCGCCGTCTCCGTCCCGCAACGCACGATTCAGGTCTTTCCCCATGATTTTTCCCTCATCGTGCATCACCAATGCGACAGGCTCATTAAAAGGATAAACAGCTTCAATGTCGCCACCGACAGCTTTCTGCAAATCCTCCAAATCGCAGCCGATCTGAACCTGCTGGGGATACATATAGGGCTTTACCAGAAGCACCGTCATGGTTTCTGCCTGTTCCTGCTGAATCTCACGTTCCTCCGTAGTGCCAAACTCAACGCCGGTAAAGTTCTCGGAGTCCAGAATGTACTCGGAATTGTAGTAGGCTGTTCTGACCTGTTCTTCTGCATCAGCACGGGACTTAGCTTCCACCGTTACCGTCTTTTCCAGCGTCTCCGTGATTTTTACATCGTATTCCTTCAAACTTCATTACCTCCATTTCCTCAGATATAAGAAAAGCGGCTATCCATGAACCTGTTACAGTTCATAAATAGTCGCTTCATGTTCCCACTGGGGGACACACATAGATTCCAGTTCCTCGATCAGTTCCTCCGGGGAAAAGAACAAATCCTCCGCATTTTTCAAAATCTTTTTGAAAGCCCGGTACTCCGTCACATAACCGGTATCATCAGACCCGATCAGCATTGACACACAGCGGACAATGGCAAAGTTCATATCCTCCATAAGCCACAGTTCGGTTTCATAGGTGGTTTTGATTTCATCCAAAACCGCCTGTTCCACATCGGAAATAATGAGACAGGCACGCTGGTCAAACAGTTCCATGCCACGGTAATTGAAGCATTTCTCATAGCCACCGGCTACGGAATACTGATATACCGTCTGTGCCGCACCTCTCAATGCGGTGCAAACCTCCGGCAGACACAAACCACCGGCATAGCCGATCTCATCTTCATCATACCCCTCATAATCTTCGGGAGAAAACAGCTCAAACAGCCAGTCGATTGCTTTACTCATTTCTCTTTCGTTAAACATCGGATTCACCTTACCTTTCCATAGATTTCTCTCGTTTCTTCTGCCATTGCTCCAGCAGCTGAATGATTTTATCCTCCATCTGCTTGCTGGTATAGGACTTCGGGAAGTATTTCCGCAGGGAGTCTGTTTTGAATGTCACCCTGTCCAGCTCGCCCTTTTTGACCTCATTCATAATCTCGCACATAGCGTCCAGCGTACACTCGCCCTCCTGTGCGAGTTTTTTGATTCTCTGTGCCTGTGAAAGTGAAGGCGCAGCCTGGGCAAAGTCCATAGCAGAAAGAAAATCCTGCTGTTCTTCTCTTGCCAGATAAGAAAGTTCCACCGCCGGATTAAATTTAATCTGACCGTTATCCACCATATCCAGAAGTTCGGGGATAAGCTCGGTTAAACGAATATAGCGTTGCACTTGTACACGACTATCGCCGCTCTGTTCAGCAACTTGATTTACTGCCCACGACTTCTGCCCAAGTTGGGCAGAAGTTAAATCACTTCTTGCACCTTGATGTTTCAGGGCATCTAACTTCATTTTATAAGCATAGGCTCTTTCACTCGGCAGAATGGTTTCTCTCTGCAAATTCGCATCGACCATCAAAATAATGGCGGCATCATCATCCATATCACGGACGATAACGGGCATGGTTTCTTTCCCGGCAAGCTCTGATGCACGGTGCCGCCTGTGACCGGAGATGATCTCATAACCGCCATCCGGGTCGGGACGGACAATCGCCGGGGTGAGAACACCGAAGTCACGGACGCTTTCAACCGTTTTCATCATATCTTCATCGTCTACCACCCGGAAGGGATGTCCCTCAAAGGGGTGCAATTCAGAAAGCGGAATTTCCTGCACCCGCTCCTGCTGGGCTTCGGCTCGTGACTGGTCGGTAGAGAAAATATCATCGTACCCCTTCAAGCTGATGTTTGCGCCTTTTTTCTGCATTTTTTAACACCTCCTTTGTCAGAACCCGGTAGGCATCAGCGACTTTTCCTTTGGGATCGTGCTTAAAGATACTGGCTCCTTCGGCACTGATTTCCTCTGCACGAACAGAACGGGGAATGTCTGTCTTGTAGACTTTCAGCTTTCCTCCATAACTTTCCCGGATCAGATTGCTGATGTCCTTGGAATAATTGGTTCTGCTGTCCACCATCGTCAGAAGAATACCCTCGATTTTCAATTTTGGGTTGATTTGTCGTCTGACCTTGTTGATGGTTTCCAGCAGCTGTTCCAAGCCCTTTGCCGGAAGATATGCCGCCTGAACAGGGATCAGCACATTGTCGGCAGCTGCCAAAGCATTGACTGTCAGCATACCCAAAGAGGGCATACAGTCCAGAAGAATGTAGTCATAATTCTGCTTGACCGTATCCAGGTACTGACGGAGAATGGTCTCCCGGCTCATGGCATTGACCAGGGAAACCTCTAAGCCTGACAGTTCAATATTGGCGGGCATCAAGTCCACACCTTCCGGGTGATGAAGAATGCCTTCGCCGGGGGCAATCGGCTTTTCCATCATAATCTTTCCCATCATGTCGGAAAGGGTGGGAGATAAGGTATCCGGGTACGGATTTCCCAGACTGACTGTTAAAGAAGCCTGCGGGTCTGTGTCTACCAGCAGAACCTTTTTGCCCTCCATCGCCAGTCCCACACCCAAATTTTCCGTGGTTGTGGTCTTGCCCGTGCCGCCTTTCTGGTTGACTACGGCAATGACGGTTGCTTTTTTCGACAAATATCTTTACCTCGCTTTCTATTCTGTGTATACTGCATTGATTACCACCTCCCTCCAAGTTTCCCCGAAGCCATATCATGCCTGACCTTTGCGTCATAGTGGGCGCTTATGGTGTAGGGGGCATTGTATATCGAAGCAAGTAAATACTGCTTGATATTGCGAACATCGGTTGTGTTCTCTTTGAAAGAACTCATTACAAATCTGATGTGTTCAGAATCCAGCTTCATAAAACTGCTTTTGACAATTTCAATGGGCTTATCATCACTGGCAATTCGTATTTGCTTCCGATTACTGCACATGACTTCAATAATCAAATGCAGAATTAGATCGAGTATCTCATGGTCATACGGATAATCCTGTTTCAGATAGTCCATAGAAAGCTGTTCATAAAAATACTGATAATATCGGGTAAATTCGTCAGTCTCATCGACTTCCTTTCCACAAAAACCGGAAGGAAAGAAAGGATCAGTATCACTAAAATCAATATAATTAGTATCAGTATTATTACCTTGTGCTTTTGACAGTTCTTGAATTGTGTTTTTGACAACTCCAGAATTGTCCTTTTGACAATTCAAGAATTGTCTTTCCACAGAACCGGAAATGAAGTTCTTTACATAGATCAGGTTCGGTTTCCCAAGTCCCTGTCGCTTGCGTTCTATCAGACCGCATTTCTTTTCCAGCTCATCCAGCAGCTTCACCGCTTTCTTTTCAGCACAGCCTAACGCACCTTTGATTTCTTCAATCGTGAAGATGATATAGACACGGCCTTCCTCGTCCAGCCAACCGTTCCGGGCTGAGAGGTTCATGCGGTCAAGCAGAATACCGTAAAGCAGCTTGGCATCGGTTGATACATTCCAGAAGCAATCCTCGGTGAATAGCACCTTCGGAACACGGTAGAATGCGAACATCTCCGCTTGCTGCCCATAGAAATAATCATACGTCACTCATCCTCACCACCTCTTTCTGCGGGAAATACTCTTTTTTCAGAGGGGTTCTGCGGAAAGTCGTATCCTTCAGTTTATACGGACATCTGACAAAATAGCAGAAGCGGTACTTCCATCGGGGTTGATAATACTCGCAGTCTTTGCAACATTTCGGCTTGTCACGGCGATTGCGTTCATACTCATACATATCAACGCACCCCCACTTCCTTCATAATCTTCCTGGTACACCAGCCGATGCAGGGATGATCCCGCCCATAAGGACAACCTTCACATTCCGACTTCGGCTTTGGGGATACGGAGATTAAGTAGTAACAATTTTCTTCGCCCAGACAGCAGCCCGTTTTATTGTTTTTCCAAAAATGACAGTAGCGGCAGTCGTTTGGCTTGTCTGGGGAATAGACGATTTTACTCAAAAATCAAACCTCCAATCTTTCAGATTTACCCATGAATTTTGGGCATAAAAAAAGAGCGTCTATCCATCCCCGATACAGGGGCAAATAGACGCTCTATGTACATGGTAGTATTCAATTTTATTTCTTATAACGGCTTAGCACTCGGAACATCCGCCTTTTGAATTAGCAAGGTTTTTAGCACGTTTTTTCGCCTAATTAGCTGGAAGCGCATTTTCATTAGCAAAAACGGCCCTTTTTCTGCTAATGATTAGCAGAAATTTTTGTCTTATCACAGCAGTTCGATTTTTTAGGGCTTGTCAAAAATCAGAATTTGAAGTAAAATTTGAAAACATTATTTCGTCTCAGCAATCACACTGGAATTTGTTAAAAAAAGCCGAAAACCCTTGAAAACAAAGGCTTTCGGCGTTGTTAGCTGGCGTCCCAAAGAGGACTTGAACCTCCGACCCCACGCTTAGGAGGCGTGTGCTCTATCCAACTGAGCTATTGGGACGTATTTAATTTTTTTGTCAGCCTCCGTAATTATCGGACTCAGCTCCCAACTAAGGTTTTTCCAAGGTGAGCGTTGTAACGTAACCTTAGGAGGCGGACGCTCTATCCTGCTGAGCTACGGAGACATTTACCAATAATTATTCTATCTTATTTTTGAGAAAGAGTCAATCACTTTATGCGGGCGGGATGAAATATATCTTGGAGACGGCGCCGGGTACTGATGTTTTTTCGGACGGCGGTGAAGGAGACGGCAGCCCGGGGTGCAATTTTCTGCTTTTGAGGGAAAAAGCGGGTTCCTCTTGAAAATAGAAAAAGAAATGGTAGAATATTGGACAAAGGACACAAAAGTGTTTAAGGAGGTGCAAAACATGCCGGCGAGGACAAAAATCATTGCGGCGTACCCATCGCTTTCGCCTGCGGAGCGGCAGGCGGCGGACTTTATCCTTTCCGATCCGGATGCGGTTCCGCATCTTTCAATAAAGCAGATTGCGGCGCGGGCGGGGGTCAGTATGCCGACCGTGACGCGGCTTGTACGGCGGGCGGGCTACAGCGGTTTTACGGAGCTGCGAATTGCGCTTGCCGGAAGTTTTACCAAAAACAAACCGGTTGCATCGGGCGATGATGACGGCGAGTTTTTCAGCAAATTGATGCTCGGCCAGATGCGTTCGGTCGAGGCAGCGCTTAAGGCTGCGGATGAGGAAAGAATTTGCGCACTTGCCAAACGGCTTGTGACGAGCACGGGGTGTGTGCTGCTGTGCGGTGCGGGAGCAGCGGCGGGGATTGCCGAAAGTGCGGGCAGCGCACTTGTTGAACTCGGAATCCGTGCGGTTTGCCCGCAAAAACCCGAAACCCGGGCGGCATATTCCGCGCTGCTCGGTGAAGGAGACACTCTGTTCTGCATCCGTTCCGAAGGAAGCAGGGAAAGCGCGCAGCAACTGACGGAATGCATTCGAACGGCAAAAAAGGGTGGTGCGTACACTGTTTTTGTTTGCAATGAGCCTTGCATTTCGGCGGAGAGTGAAGCGGATTGCAGCATTTGCACAACATGCGAAAGCGATATTCGCAGACTTTTGGGCTATGCAACATCGGCATCGCTTGTTGCGTTTACGGAAGCTTTACTCGCGCTCACGGCGCGATATGCGGGAAAAATTCCGGAGAACGCATACCGGGGAAGAATGCAGTGAACAGCTGAAAGGGAATATAAACAAAATGAGAATCATTGAGGATTTGCATACACATACATATTACAGCCACGGCAAAAACGGCCCGCGCGACAATGTGCTTCGGGCGTTGGAGCTCGGACTTGAGGCGGTTGCGGTCAGCGAACATGCGGGCGGCAACATGTATTACGGTGTCCGCGGGAAAAAACTGGAGCGGCTGAACGCGGAGCTTGCGGAACTGCGTCGGGAGTTTGACGGACGTATCCGCGTGCTGCGCGGCTTGGAATGCAACGTAATGAATTTCGGTGAAAGCGATATCCCGAAGGACCGCAGCGAATATGATGTCATTATTCTTGGGTACCACAAGGGAATTCCGCCGGTGAACAGATTTGCGCGGCATATCCTTTTCGAAAGTTTCGGCGGGAAATCGACTCCGCGGCGCAACACCGAATCGCTCATGGCGGCGGCGGAAAAGGGTCATGCAGATATTATTTCGCACCCGAACCTTTATTTGACTCTGGACATTCCGTATCTTGCGGACTGTGCAAGGCAGCTTGGCATTTTGCTGGAAATAAACTCCTCGCATGTAAGCCTGACCCCGGAGGAGATAAAAACGATACACGAACACGGGGCGGGGCTTATCATCGGCAGTGACGCTCATGTCAGCTCCCGTGTCGGTGATTTTGCAAACGGAATCGAATCCGCAAAACAGGCGGGAGTTTTGAATTCGGTTGTTAATATTGAATTATAATGCAGAATGCACGGTGTATCCCGATGTCCGAAAGTACGGAGGCTCAGGTTCGGAAGAACCGCCTGCAAAGCTCCGAAAGCGCGGCCTCGAGCTGCGCACAGCTGCGCCAGCCGCTTCCGATAGGTGCGTTCGGACGGCTTTTTCCGTGAAAATCGCTTCCGCAGGTTGCAAACAGTCCGAATTCACGGGAAAGGGAAGAGAAAAGCCGCGTTTCACCTTCCGTTGCGGCACCGTAAAAAGCTTCAATACCCCATATTCCCTTGTCGGCAAGGTCGCGGACAAGCTCATGCGGATCGCATTTTTTCATCAGCATCGGGTGGGCAAGTATTGCAGCTCCGCCCGCGCCCGTAACGGCATCGATGACAGCCTGCGGAGAGGGGTGTTTTTGCTTTATATCCGCAAGAGCGTCTCTGTTCAGTATGCGGCGGAAGGCATCGGCTGTGTTTTCGGCGTGGCCTGCTGCGGTGAGCGCGGCAGCATAGTTTGCGCGGGTCGTGGATTCGCTGCGGATAAGATAATCCGAAACATCCATGCCCATTTTGCGCAGCTTGATTTCAAGCAGACGGTTGCGCTCCTCGCGAAGAGCGGTTTGTTCCGCAAGCAGTTTTTGAAAACACGGCGCGTCGATATCCTGCCCGATGCCGAGAATGTGAAGCTTGTCGGCATAGTCCGCTTCGGCCTCAACTCCGGGAAGCATCCGAAGCCCAAGCTGTGCGGCACGGGACAGCGCGGCGGGAACTCCGCGCACACAATCGTGGTCAGTCAGCGCGAGCAGCTCAATTCCGGCGGCTTTTGCAAGCTCAGCAACATGTTCCGGGGATTCGCTTCCGTCGGAACAGCGGGAGTGTGTGTGCAAATCATACATTGTGTTTTCCTCCGTGTACACGGCGAAGCCCGTGCGGGTGATTCGGCCGTGCTTTAGTCTGTCGGAATGCCGACTGCGTTTGAAATAATTATACATGAGACCGCGGAGAAATGCAACGGCGGAACAAAAACAATATATCTGCCGGAGATGATTGTCGGAAAAGCGCGTATATTGTATAATGAAAGGATGCGGGAGTTTACGCATGAAGGGCGGGAAACTCAAAAAATATCGAGGCGAAAACCGATATGATAAACGTGAAAGAAAAGAAAACCGAACGAACCGAAAAAATCGGGAAGGGAAAAACAGCACCGAAAAGAAAGAAAACGGCGACGGTCGAGCGCATTGCGCAGGCGATAGGCTCAAAACGTTTTCTTGCAATTGTGCTGTGCTGCTGTGCCTGGGCGGTGTTCCATGCAGTGAACATGTATGCCGTTTATTCCGATTTGCTTAAGCGCGTTCGGGATGCGCTTCCGATTTATTCCGGAGAGGAAATGCAGCGATTTGCGGAGCTGACTTCCGACCTGATATATACTTTCAGAGTCACGGCGGGAATTTACTGCATACTTGAATGCATTTTGCCGATTGCGGCGGCGGCGGCATTTGCGGCGGTGCATTGCGATGCACGGCGGGGACAGCTTGCGGAGGGTTCGGGAATTCCGCTGCTTCGAATGACGCTTGCGGTGCAGGTTGTCATCGGAATTGCCGCAGCCGTGACGCTGTGCCTGCTTGTCGTCTGTGCGGCGGAACTGGAGCAAGATATAATCGTTTTTCGCAAAACCGTACTTAACATCATTGCAACGCCTCCGCCCGTGTTTACTCCGATGCGCATTGCGGCGATAATAATTACTGCGGGCGGGATAAATGCTGCGCTGTGCACACTTGAATGCTTTTTGTTCCGCATGTTCGGAAATGTTCGAAGTCAGCTTTCTGCGGAGCCGAACGGCGGCAGGGCGGAAATACGGCTGCAGCGGGCGGAATATCTGCTGTTCGGTCTCGGGCTTGCTTCGGCGGCGTGCGCGGTTGTTCTGCTTGCGGCGATTGTGGCAATGGGGCAGCGGCATCCGTCCGTTTACAAAAGCGGAATCATCAATGCGTTCAATCCGCCGGCATTTGCCGCCGCGGCGTGTGCGCTTTTCACCGGTATGAAGCTGTGCAGAAGCTGTGAACAACATGAAGCTGTGAACAATAAGAAAAAAACTGCTGCGGAAGATGCAGGCAGCTAAAATGGGATACAAATCCGTTTATAACGAAAAAAAGCAGAGCCGCTGCGGCGAACTCTGCTTTTTGTTGTTCTTGCGGGAAGAGTCTCGGAAAGTCGCTTTTGCGAAAACGGTTTGTTTAACCGTCTTTTTCACAAAAACACGAAACACTAACTCAACCGACGGCTGAAGGAACCGTTATTTTTCGTCCTTTGAATCGTCGCACTCGGAGAACACAGCCCTGAGCCTGTCAAGAATATCAATTATATATTCTTTGTTGAGCGTGTAATAGGTTTTTGCGGTGCGCAGATCGCATTCCACAAGGTTTGCCGCAACAAGGCGCGCCATATGATGGGAAATGGTGGTGGGGTGCAGCGCGGTCTTTTCGGAAAGCTCCTGTCCGTAGGCGGGGCTTTCGCGAAGCAGATTGATAATGTCCAAACGGCTCGGCTCGGAAAGGGCTTTGAACAGCATTGCGAGTTCCTCGGGGGAAGAGATAATGTCGCGAACGCTTGAAACAAGGTCATAACCGATGCCCATGAGAACCATGCCGCTGTCCTTTCCGGTATCGTCCTGATACTGCTTGATGAAAGCAGCAATATGGTCATACATGAAGATGGAGCAGTAGGGAGTCATTTCGATATCGTCGGGAAGTCCCATTCCGTAGCAGTCGTTAACCTTTTTGAGGACGCCGCTGCCTTCGGGATAGCGTTTGGAAAATGCGGAGCAGATTGATGCAACGTTTTCGCGTTCACGGCGCATTGCATTGAGGAACCCGTCAACAAGCAGGGATACGCGTTCGGAATAGCTCTTGTATTTGAACAGGAGCTTCATTACGCCGAGTCGGGCCTGCTCATCAAGGCCGGTGTTTTCAAGCCGCTCATAGAAGACATCGGAAGTGATCTCCTCGGTCACGGTTGCGGTGCCGGGGGATTCAAGAACGCTCAGAATGTCAACCATGATGTCTTCATCGGTTTTTGAATAAATATATTCGGTGAAATTCTCCGGATCAATACCGTCGCGAATTGCGGGGAAGACCATCATGTACATAATGCTGTTGCTGCATGCGAAGGGTGTGGGACTGCTGCAAACAGGAGTCAACAGCTGACTAAGCTCGCGTTTACCCACACGAACAAGGTAGTCAAGGCGATCCTGAAGGTCTGCAACCGGAGAGAGGAGCCTTAAGAATTCGTTTGTTTTTGAAGGAAATCTTGTGCACAATCTGTCGAGTTCGATGCGAACGAGACGACCTTCGGCTCTGCGGTGGAAGTATTGAAGAGCTTCAAAGAGGGGATTGATGTTTATCATACGGGAGACCAACCTTTCGTATTTTTGTTTTATACTCTTTTATTCTAATGCATTTAAAAAAATATGTCAAGTACAGAATTTCCTGTTGACAAGATATTGTTGGGCATTGTACAATGCATAGGATACCAATCCTATAACTGTGGTTGGAGAAGGAGGATAAACATGAAACTCAAACGTTTGGCGGCACTTGTGCTCGCGGTTATGATGACATTGGCCGCAGCTTCCGCGACGGGGCTTTCGAAGCTTGCGGCGGAAGGAACACAAAAGCCCGAAGAGTCCGTTGTTGATGCGGCAGGCGCAACATGGTACCACGCCGATGCAGGCGAGGAACTGCGTTTTGATGACGACTCAAGCTATTGCTTTGAAAGCGAAAGCTGGATTATGCGTCAGAAGAGCGGGAACACGATTGACGAAGCTGTTTTCGACGGCATCACGCCCGACAATGTTCAGACATTGACCGATGAAAACGGCGAGACCTACACCGTTTCAATGTATTCCCAGGCAACGGTTGTTGCAGCACTCAACCGCATGCTCGGCAAGGAAACGAAAAAACCCGAACGAACCCTTGTTGAAAGGTACAAAATTGATGATGAAGGCATGATTGACGTCATTATCAAACTTTCCGGCGATGCCGTGCTCGAAAACGGCGGCGCGGTTCTCGGCGAAGGACTTACCAAACAGCAGTCCGCCGCACGCGAAAAGCTTGCAGCGGAACACGAAATCATTAAAAAGCGCATTGAGTGCGCCGCTTCGGCAATCTCTTTTGAATATGATTTCACCCTGCTCTGCAACGGCTTTGCGGCAAGCGTACCTTTCAACGAGGTTTCGCGCATTGCGGCGGTTGCGGGCGTTGAAAGCGTTGAATACATGCCCGTGTTCGAAATTCCCACGGAAAGCTATGAAATCGTTCGTCCCGACGACACAAAGATGACGATTGCGAACGATGTTATTGAATCCCGCTACGCATGGGATCTCGGCATTGACGGCAGCGGCATGGTTATTGCAATTATCGATACAGGCATCGATACCGATAACGAATGCTTTGCTCCCGGGCTTGAAACAGTCAAACTGACGCAGGAGGACATCAGCCGCATAATCGCCGAAAATCCGGATATGAACATGCTTGCGCTTCGTCCCGGAACGACTGCGGAACAGGTTTATATCAACGATAAGATTCCGTTCGCATTTGACTATGCGGATAAGGACTGCGATGTTAACCACGGCGGACAGGCTTCCGCACACGGCACGCATGTTGCCGGCATCGCAGCGGGGCAGGCGGTCGAAAGCGCGGGCACAAGATTCGGACTGACCTCACTCGGCGTTGCACCCAAGGCGCAGATCCTGCCGCTCAAGGTGTTCAGCAATCGCGATGCTTCCGCAACTCTCGGCAGCGTTGCAGCCGCAATGGAGGATGCGATCGTTCTCGGTGCGGATGCGATAAACCTCAGTCTCGGTGCTGTCGGCGGTCCCGTGTATTACGAGGACTATACAGAAGTTTTTGATGCGGCACTTGCCAACGGCATCAATGTTGTTGCTTCTGCGGGTAACTCCGCCTCTTCCACTTACCACAGCCTTTGGGAAGCGGATCTCGGCCTTACGGATAATCCCGATATCGGCATGGTCGGCATGCCCGGAAGCTTCAATTCCGTTTTGACGGTTGCAAGTCTTAACAACCCCGAATACTTTGTTGCGATTCAGACTCAGGATGCGCTGCTGTTCGATGATGCATATCCCGAATACGGCGGCTCATGGAAATCCCGCTACGACGACAAGGCGGATTATGAGTACAAAGTTGCAACCCGCATCGGCGGACACAGCTACGAGTACAGCATTTTTCATACCACCATCGACAATGCGGATCTTTCCGATGTTTCCGGCAAGCTTCTGTTTGTTGATTATAACTCCGAACTGACGATCGATGAACATGCGGCGTTTGCACGCGAGGCGGGTGCGGCTGCACTGTTTATCTTTGACTCTTCAAGAGAAACCACCTTTGTTGACACAACGAGAGAGGATTGGACCTATCCCGTTGCGGCATACAAATACGATTCGCTGACCAAAGCTCTTGAACCGTCCCACCCGGCGACGATTCATATCAACCCCTATTGGGATATTGACGATCAGGGCGGTTACATGTCCTCATTCTCAAGCTGGGGCACAACCGGCGGACTGACCATCAAGCCCGAGATAACGGCCATCGGCGGCAATGTTTTCTCCGCATATAACGGCAGCGGTGCATACGCACTTTCAAGCGGCACGTCAATGTCCGCTCCGATGACGGCGGGCAGCGCACTGCTTGTTCGTCAGTATCTGATGAACAATTTCGATATTCCTGCGGCGGAACTTCCGGAAATTGTGAACAACCTGCTCATGAGCGCCGCAACTCCGGTGCTCAATCCCGACGGACTTACCTATTCCCCCCGTTATCAGGGCGCGGGATTTGAGAACATCCGTGCAGCAATGACCGCCGGTGCCTATATCACCACCGAATGCGGCAGGGCAAAGCTTGAACTCGGCGACGATCCGCAGAAAACAGGTGTTTATAACCTCAATTTCACCGTTGTGAACATGACCGATGCGGACAAAACCTATACTGTTGATGCTTCCGTTCAGACGGAAAGTGCGGAGACGGGCCGAATCAATGCGGACGGCACCCGCCGTTATCTCATGACCCAGACCCCGCACATGCTGAATTCCGAAATTGCGGGCAACGGCGCGATTACGGTTCCCGCGGGCGGTTCAACCGAAGTTTCCGTAACGATTACGCTCACCGAGGAAGATATCGCTTATATCGAAAAGTACTTCCCGAACGGCATATATGTCGAAGGTTTTGTGACTCTCACCGCAGGTGAGGAGAACGGCGTTGATCTTTCCGCTCCGTTCCTTGCATTTTACGGCGACTGGCTTGCACTGCCCGCAATTGAGCAGAGCAGCTACTATGATTTCACCGAAATTGAAACCGGTGAATGCGATGCAACCCATGTTGTCAACGGCGTATACACCTATGATGCAAATTACGATGAGTATATCGGCCTCGGAACAAGCATGGCTTGGCCGAACAACAGCGTTTACCCCACGGAGGAACTCGGCACGATGCGCTATGTTGCAAACCGCAACGCGATATCTCCCAACGGGGACAGCATCCGCGATGCGATCGATGCGATCGCAATCGGATTGAACCGCAATGTTGAGAATTTTTATTACAGCGTTGTGAATGCAGAAACGGGCGTTGAATACTACCGCAAGGATCTCGGTTTTGTGCCGAAGACGTATTATAATGACAATGCGGGTCAGGCACTTTACGTCGGAGCCTATGATAACGAGGAGTTTGACTGGGATTATACCGACCTTGAAGGCAGCCCCTTGCCCAACAACACAAAACTTACTGTTGCATTTTGTGCGGAACTGGCTTATAATGGCAGGGAGCGCACCGAAAAGTGGGAGATGCCGCTCACGATTGACACCGAAAGCCCAATCAAGAATGTTTCCATGGTCAGCTATGAATGGGAATATGAAGAATGGAGCGATGAGGAAGACGACTATGTCGGCACGGGTGAATACTACCACGTTCCCACTATCGTCATTGACTACAGCGAGAATCAGTACATGGACTGGAATTGCGGCAGGGCTGCATATGTCGGCGGCGCCAGCACAAGCAAGGTTTTCCACAATTCCGTTGAACCCGGTACCGTGAACGGAACGACAAGGCTCGGTCTCGGTCCGGACGATCTGAGCGACATCAACAGTTTCCTCTTCCTTGAATGCATGATAAGCGACTATGCGGGCAACGGCTTGTTTATTCGCATCGAGCGCGATGATCGCCCCGGAATCTACAACTCCGGCGAGCTTTCCGACAGTGTTGTAAATCTCCGCCCCGGCGAGACTTACACCGTCAGCGCACATTCCGATATCTGGGATTTGTTCACGGATTTCGACTTTACATGGAGTGTTGAGGATGAATCAGTCGCATCGGTTGCCCCGAACGATGGTGATGTTTTCTCTGCAACGATAACCGCAAACGAAATCGGCAGCACCACACTGAAGCTTACAAACGGCTTCCTTAAGGAGATGACCTGCACGATTAACGTTGTTGCCGAAAACTATGATATCACCGCCTCCGCAGGACTCGGCGGAACAATATCGCCCGACGGAACAACCACTGTTGATTCTCTCGGTTCTGCATCGTACACGATTACTCCGAATGAGGGCTGGCATGTTGCGGATATCATTGTTGACGGCGAATCAGTCGGTGCCGCAAATGAATACACCTTCGACTGCGTTATTGCAAACCACACGATCGAGGCTGTGTTCGCAAGCGATAACTACTTTAATGTTTATTTCGTTGACTGGGACGGCACAACGATCAGTGTTCAGACAGTCGGCTACGGCATGGATGCGGAAGCACCTGCCGACCCCGTGCGTGAAGGCTATGATTTCATCGGCTGGAGCGGAAGCTTCACCGGAATCACGGCAAACACCGTCCTTGTTGCACAATATGAACCCGCAAGCGGAATCCTTGCGGGCGATGTTGACGGCGACGGCATTGTGACCGCCGCAGATGCTCTGCTCGTTATGCGTTATTGCAGCGACCTTGCGGAGCTGACCCCCGAACAGCTTGAGGCTGCCGACTTTAACGGCAACGGCGTTGTTGAGCTTATCGACGCGCTGCTTATCCTCCGCGCTGTTATCTGATTTGCTGCTGACGGCCGTTATCATGGCACGAACGGTAACAGCCTTTCAGCAACCCTGCATCGATTTCCGAACAAAAGACTGTCATCATCCTTTCTGTCCTTTGCATCCTGACTCCATTTTTGCAAAGTCGTTCGGAAAATCGGTGCAGGGCATAGAGCCTGCATTGCCGCAATCGTTGATCGGTTGCGGCAATGTTTTTTTACCCCTGCATCAATTTAACGGACACACAGCCGCCGAAGAAAAACAGTGAATCAAATTTTTAATATAATGTGATTCTCCCTCTTGAATTCGTTTAAAAAATGTGTTAAACTGATATATGTACAAAATTTGAACATATTCGCCGGTGTGATGGAATTGGCAGACGTGACGGACTCAAAATCCGTTGGTAGCAATACCGTGTGGGTTCGAGTCCCACCACCGGCACCATGGCGAGTGTTCTTACAGCATTTG
>ERZ1673699.1103-NODE-1103-length-23601-cov-9.342946_pt1 | contig 23601 bp, 15 predicted proteins | sample MGYA00580229_ERZ1673699 | MGnify/ENA primary metagenome ERZ1673699 (study PRJEB41218, sample SAMN15661785) | gut metagenome | host: Homo sapiens | place: Canada: London | collected 2015-08-20/2019-03-30 | study: EMG produced TPA metagenomics assembly of... | reverse complement strand
GCTGCTTGAGCAATTTTTACTTCAAAATATTGTCTAACTTTTGGGGGTCACTTCACAATACCTGCGGCTTCTTTCGTGCTTCTTTCTACCTCTTAATGTATAACCGGAGGTTTTCTATCCAGCGCTTCATTGTTCAGCAGCAGCCCCAACACGGCAAAGCGATAGGTTACAATTTGCCCGTGGTCCATTGATTTGCGAATATCCTGAATCCGGACAATTTTTTTCAACGTTTCAAGCTGATCTTCCATCAGATAAAATGTAACCTGCTTATTGATCGGCTTTGCGCCCCGCTTTCCGGTTTGCTCCGGCAGATATTCTATAATATCTTTGCTTTCTGGCAACACATAATAGCTGCTTCGCTTGCCCTCCGGAATCGCAGCGTAGTCTTCCGATCCAAATACAACGCAGTGTTCTGGTTTCACGCTTGCTGCTTTGTTGAGCTCACTGATCAATAATTGATTGGCAATCGTTCCCACGCGAAGCCCCTGATAAGCGGCTTCCAATTCAAAGCATTCATATATTTCCGGCCGGAAACGAATCAGAACTCTTTCTTTTTTCATTGTGTCCACCGGCATCAATCGATCGATTCTATGATGTTTTTAAGCTTCATCGAAATCTCGATGATTTCATTCAGCGCCGCAACATCTGCATCACGGGATTCTTTGGATACACCTTTCAGCGCTTTTGCAAAAGCCTTACTGCTGTATGCCTTATTCAATTTTTTAACCATTTGGGGAACACTTTTCTGGATCATGCTGCTCTTGGTTTCTGTAACCTCGTGTTCCTTTCGCGCACGGTCCCTGGCGGCTTCTTTTTTGCCCTCGTAATCGATGGCGGAAATTTCTTTCGGTTGGCTGCTTACCTTAGCTTTGCCGTATTCATCCGCTTTCCCTTTCAGTTCAGCGAGACCATCATCAAAATAAAGAATCGCCTTTTTATAAGCAGCTTCGTATTCTTTGGTCGTTCCCTGCCGCTGTGCATCGTATAGCAGCTCTCTGAATGCGTCATGCAGATTGTCCCGAAGAACCTCTACATAGTTCTTTCCCGCATCTTCTGTATCGCTGCTATGGCAATCTACTTCCTGCAATTTGGCAAACCGCTCCGCGATTTCATCCTGTTTGTCCTCTTCAAACCGCAGATAAGTCTCACATTCGCTTCTCGTTAAAAATTTATCATTTAGAAGTTCTTTTAGTTTGCCCTCCAGCTTCTCTTCGATCCGCGCATCCCGCTCAATCGTGCGTGGATTTACGGTACTGACGCTTTTTGTCGCGCCAAGGGCTTCTTCTCTGCTCATATTATAAGGTTCTTTTTGCAGGCAGGTGATAAATTCCGCAATCGCCTGGCGGCGAATTGCTTCATCACTGAATCCGCCGCGGACCTGCAGGTTTGCGCTGTACAGTAGCACTTTTCTTTCATTTTTAGACAAAGGTGTTATCACAACATTGCAATTCACAATATTCCATGTTGCATCGCCTTTTTCTTGCAGGTAATTCAATGCACGAAACCGCCGTTCGCCGGAAAGCAAAACATATACCATTCCTTCTTCGCGCTGTTCAGGGAATACAACAAGGTTATGCATCAACCCATTGCGCTTAATATCTTCCGCCAAAATGCGGATGTCTTCATCGTCATCCATTACACGGAAAAGCTGGTTATCCGGGTTGGTTCGGATATTAACCAACGCAATATCCTTATTATCGTATTCAACTTTTCTGTTTTTAGCGAACAAACTATTATAGATGTTGCCCGCCTCATTATTGTTTACCTCTGCAAGAATACTTTTGCCGGGGAGAGCAGGGGACGTTATGTTCCCCTTCATCTTCTTTTTCATTGCCATTTCAGTTCACCCCCATCTTTGCAAGCTGAGCCTTTAGTTCTTCGTAAGCCTTGCCATAGGCCACCGCAACCGGCTGTGTTTTTGCCATATAGCATACGGGAAGATGCTTCGTAACCGACATATTCACACTAAGGCCGCTGGGAATCTCCGTTTTATAAAGAGAAGCCCCTAAAACCTGTTTGCACTGGTCGCGGATAATTTTTGTAGTAGCTGCCTTTTTCACTACCATCGTAAGAATTACGCCAACGCCTTTCAGATGGCTGCCGGGGGTATTCCGCAGCTCATTGCAGAGCGCATAAGTACGGAACGCCGATTCCTGCGAATTTGCCTCACAAAGAGAGGGAATCAGCACATAATCCGCCGCATTGATTGCATTCGTCAGCAAGAGTGAATCACGGGTCGGCTGGGTATCAATAATGATGTAATCATAGTCCTCCCGGACCTGATTTAAAAAGTAATAGAGGAATTCTCCCATATTCGTCAGGCACTTCGGGTCGCCCGGCTTGAAGTAGGTTTGTGCATCCTCAAAAATTCCCGGAATACGCTGGTTGATCCGCGGCGTCTGCGCGCTGCAGGGGATCATATCTACATTTTCGTATTCCGTTTCGGTGATATAGTCCTTCGTCTTGGTATAACGGAAGCCATCAAACATATCAAAAAGAGCTCTTCCATTATAAACGCCGCTGGTAATTCCATTGCCGCCGCTCAAAGCGCTCGTCAGGTTTCCCTGCGGGTCTGTATCGATGCAAAGAACTTTTTTACCCTCATCGCCCATCAGATAGGCGAGGTTAGAAGCAGTGACCGTTTTTCCTGCTCCTCCTTTCTCGATGGCGATCGTAATGATCTGTGCTGCCATTGGCGTTCCCTCATTTCGTTGGTTGATTATAAAGTGGAAAGACTTAGGTACATGTTGTCATAAAGTAAAATTTTCTCTTTTGTTGTAATTATTATGCGGCGACTTGCGTACCTGTTGCTATTTGATATCGCTGGCAATCTTTTCTTCTTTTACTTCCGTTTTTTCCTGTAAAGTGTTCATCTTAATAAGCTAATTATAGCATACCCTCTCGTCATGTCAACACGAATCCTGGGGATAATGCCTTCTTTTCCTCTTGATTTACCTGTCACGACTCAAGTACCTGTTGTCAATATTTCAATTCGTTTGTTTTCGATCTTTTTCTGAAACAAAAAAGAGGTCTGCTTTTTGCAAACCTCTTTTTCATTCTTATACTTCCTTACGTTCTATTACTCATCAAACTGCGACCAATCGAACTTGAAAAGATCCGTTCTGTCGCCATCCAGTAATGCTGCGCGTTTTGTGCCGTCAGCGATGATCGCGGCAGAATTTTCTATAATGTCATTATAAACCACCGTGCGGTAATACTGCGCAGATTTTCTTTCCTTTGCGCGTTCAAGCATCGCTTTATATTTAACGCTCATTCCCAATGCCCAAGTTTTTAGCCCGTTATTATCTTTGATAATCCGGTTCAACGCTTCCAGCGTTTCCTCTGCCTGGTCCCGCTTTTTTGTGTTGGTCAATATTTTTGACGTATATGTGAAAATATCGATGAAGATGTTTCGCTCTTCCGGTGTCAGCTTTTTTTCATAGGTCTGATATTGCGCCTTTACCGCCAGTTCATTGCGTGCCAGGCGATAGGTTGTCGTCAAAATGGCTTCCTTCAGCGGTTGATTGTACTGTTCCAGTGTTTCTTTGCTGACCGAGCTGCGGCGCTTTCTTGGTTTTCTGCTTACTTCTGTATCAGCGCCTTTATGCTCCTGATGGAACGCTCTGACGCTCTTCATTTCTTCCCGGTTTTTGTACTTGATGAAGATATAAAGGAACTCGTATTTCCGAACCCCGCGGCGGCGCACCGGCTCATAGTCAAACCACAGGTCTGTCATCTCATTGATCTCGCTTTTGACCATTGCTAGAACGTTCTTTTCAAAGTCGGAAAATACTTTGTATTTTTCCGTCAGCGGTTTATCGCGACTGAACTTTTGCGCGGAACTGTCTCTGCTTTTGCCCTTGCTTCTATTGATTTCATCACGGGTAGGCATGGAAAGCATACCCTTGAATTCTTCCATATCAAACCGCTTATATTTGAACCCTTTCAGTTCTTCCCGCTTATTGGGGAACTTTTGCAGAACTTCTTCTGTTACAGGTTCAAAAATCAACCCATTGTTATAGGAATAATCTCTGTTTCCGTTGTCATATGACAAAATGATCTCATACACACGCATAGAATAGGTGCTCTGCATCATCAGCAGGTATTCAATGCTATAGGATGTATAATTGCTTGTCAGCTGTGCAATGTCTTTCCAGATATCTGGGTTAAAGCGCATGCTGATCGTCTTTTTCTTCATATCGACGATAGAACCACGGTTCACCCACGACATCGTTTTGTACTGATCATTCCCAAGGGGAACCCAGAACATCCGGTTTTCCAGGTTTTCAATGGTTTTGCGCAGATAATTTGCATAACCGCTGTCCAACGCATTGACCCCGGTAAGCTTTGCAAAATCGTCAAACGAAATGGTATAGTACTTCGATGCATCCATATCATGGCGCTGATCGATCTTGGACAGCATCATAAAAAGGATTTTCTGTTCGTTGCGGGGCAGGGAATACTTTGTCCTTTGAATTAAATCGTTGCTTTTCGTGATAAAAGAGCCAAACGCCACATTGTCACTTTTCCTGGGCACAAGCTGCTTTTTCTTGCCGTCCGCCTTTTCATCCGGCAGAACTTCACCAATGATAACATCCGTTGATTCTGTCATTGTATTCTTTTCATCTTTATTTTTCATACGCTATGATTGGACATTGGATGCCGTGCTCCGTTTTGTCCACGCCTTTCTTTAGGAACTAATAGCCCGCCTGTAATAAAACCATACATCACAGAACTGCTAGAATATTTAGAAAAAGGTACACTTACTCATGATAGTATCATACTACAGTATCTTCCTGCAAAAGTCAATCCTATGACTGCGCTGCATGTATTACAGTGATGAATCCTCGCGCGTAAAGCAGGGGAGGGGAGAGGGCTGGCTGCACAAAATATGCCTTGAAGCAAACCTGCGTTAAAGCACTTTCAAACAGTCTAAAACAAAAAAACAGCACGCACCACATTTCCATTCGCCACCGCAAGAAATAGCATCACCGGGAAATCTGTTTCATAATTCACTTTTACAAGATATTGCACGAATTTTGCCCTTGATTCTTGTTTTTTTGCATCTCGCTTTTGTGTCCTTTCCGATATAATAATAAACATAAACAAGATACTATCGGAAAAGGAGCACCACTGCAATGCAAGCAACCAAACTTCAAACCAATCATCTTACGGCCCCCATCGGCATGGGTACCGGGCCGCTGTTTTTATCTTGGCAGTGCCCCGATGGCATGCGCCAGACGGCATATGAAATTGAAGTAACCGCCAACAACAAAACCGTATGGCAGAGCGGCAAAGTACAAAGCAGTGCCATGCACGCCGATACCCCCGCCGTGGCCGATTCCCGCGTGCGCGGTGCATGGAAGATCCGCCTGTGGGATGAAAACGATATCCCCCCGGCGCATGGAGCAAAGCTGCGTTTGAAACAGGGCTCTCCATCGCCAATTGGCAGGCGCAATGGGTGAACCCTGAAACCGAAGCGATCGACATCCCCGGCGATGATGCCATCAACGCTTTTGCCCGCCCGAACTGGGAGCGCAAGCAGGCCGAGAAAGAAGCCGCAGGCAAGGGTACCGCCGAACCATACAAGCCCCCCGCCACATCGTACCTGCGCAAAATTTTTTACCGCGCCAAAGGGGAACGCACGGCTGTACATCACCGCCAAAGGTCTGTATGGCGGATTACGCAAAAGACAGCGAGAAACAGGCCGCTTTGCGCCGTCAGATCGAGAATCACCCAATCTAGCAGTACCCGCCGGAGGAACGGCTGCAGCATAACCGCGAGTGGCAAAGCCTGTATTCATGCAAACCGTACTGCGCCCGGCCGGAGACACAGCAGCCATCCGTTAGGGCAGGAACATGCGTCTCTTTTTGTTTGCTTCCACCTAGGCTATAGGGACGACAATTCTGAAAGTTAAAAGAAAATGGATCATTTTACAGGTTACAGGAGATATTGTAAAATAATGTCATAATATCCTTCCGCATTTTAACACGCTTTACTGTTGTTTTTGTGTTCCAGCTCCAGTAAAAACTTATACAGCGGCATAACATCAATGGTTACTCCGTCCTCCTGGATGGTCTCTTCCTCCTCATAGGTTACGATGATAAACCGCGTGCCCTCTTGCGAATTCTTCGCCAATTTTTTCAAATTGCCAACCTCGCGGGCGCGGGCCTCCCCTTCAATGGAGTAGGCCGCCTGCACAGCCAGGCAGACCGATGGCACATAGAAATCAATATCGATGTTTGTCTTGGCGGATTTCAGGTAGTACACATCATCCGGGTAGGCGCGGGCCAACGCAACAGCCACCATGTTTTCCAACTGTACAGACTCTTTCCTATCCAGAAACAGGCTTAAAATTCCGTTATCAGAGAAATAGAACTTCGGATAGCTCTCCTTCTCTATGAGGTTCGCGTAGTAGTTCTGCAAATGAAACAGCAGATAGGCATCCTCCGCATAGCGGATATAGTCGGCGATCGTATCCTTTGCCAGGGAAACATTGACAGCATGCAGTGTCTTTTGCAGTTTGGAGTAGGAAATTTCATTGCGAACAGACTCCGCTATTTTTTTTACCAAAATTTTCACAGCATAGTCGTTGCGAATCTTGTTCCGGGTAATGATATCCCCCAGCAAGACTTTTTGATAAACGCCGGAAATATACTCGCGCTTTGCTTTGTATAGCAGCGATTCCGGCAGGCCGCCGTATTGCAGATATTGCGCGCAGGCCGCACGGATTTTCCCATTTGTTTTGGTGCCAAGCATTGCCTGCTCGTTGTGTGGTATCTCGCAGGCGGTCAGATACTCACCGAATGTATAGGGGGTAATGTGTTTGGCAAAAAAGCGACCGCCCAATGTTGTCTCTATCTCGCGGCTCAGCATCTTGGCGTTGCTGCCCGTGATGTAGATATGCTCCTTGGAGTCTGCCATGCGGCGGGCAAACTTCTCCCAGCCATCGATGTTCTGCACTTCGTCCAGAAAAAAATAGCCTTTCTTGTCACTCAGCTCACTCTGCACTGACAAAATATCGTTGAAGTCTGCAACGGTGAATTCGGAAAGGCGCTCATCCTCAAAGTTGATGTAGATGATCTGGTCCCAGTCCACGCCGGAAGCAACGAGATCCAGCACAATTTTATACAGCAGCGTGGATTTTCCGGCACGGCGCAGGCCGACTAGCACATAATTTCCGTTTTCCTCAAATTCGTAGTTGCGCGGCACGATTTGAAAGTTGCGGATAAATTCATGCTGGTCATAGATAACGGATTTTAAGAGGGTATGGTTCATATCGAGCACCTCCAAAAGAATAGCCAACATTTTACAGATATAGTATATCACTCGTCATTAAAATTGTCGAATATATTTTACAAACTAGTAATTGTGTTGTCAATTATATTTTAACATTCCTGCAATTTTGACCATTTCCCCTCAAAATAAAACGCATGGCAATCTGGTTTTTTGTTGGGGCCTGACATGTGTCAAGTGCGGCACAAGCTGCAACAGATAAGGAAGATAGGTTATCCATCCATGGTGTTATCCTCCCTCAATTTATACTTTATACACAAGTTTTTTGTATTATACTGGGAGTTTTATACACAGAGGAATACAACACTTCGCGTTTAAGGATAATAATTCCTTGACTTTTGGCCGCATGGCCATATATAGGTAAAATGCGAATCATCGCTTAACTTCCTGCAGCCGCCAAATTTATGGTCATCATAGACTTTCAGGCTCTCAGCAATAAGGGTCTCTCCTTATTGCACAAGGACAGTCTGAGCGTTCTCTTTATGCTGATTTTAAATCATGCCATCGGCTGATCCGGCATTGTATTGGCAATGCCGATTGCTTTTGCCACATATACCAAAGAAGCAGGAACCACGAACGGTTCCTGCTTCTTTTCTTTTTATTTCCTTACGGGTTCGGAATATTATCTGACTCTGAATCATAATTTTTCAGACCCGTATTGTTTGCCGCCGACAGAGCAGCAGCAATTTTACTGATATTTCGTCAAGCCTCTTCAATTCGGATCAAAAATTGCAATGTGCAATCTTCTTTCAAATGATACTTAAACTCCGGCATCACCCCGGGGCCGCAGGCACCGGTGCCAATGCCTTGCTGGAAGGCCTGGATTGTTACATAGGTCCCCGTACGGGCCTCGTCTCTGCGGTGCTTCATGGAGAGCAGTGCGCGGTCGGTGTATGGCTTGATGCCCAGTTCAAACGGGCGGCCAACAGCCTCAAAGACCACACAGGTCTTTCCATCGGAGACAGAAGCCACGGTACAGTCCATGCGGTTGCCGCTCTCCTGCGGGCGCAGATTCGGCTCGGTCATATCGGCCACGGTACAATCCACCGCACGGATGGGGAACTGATCCTTCATGTCGCAATAGCTTTCTCCGCTGCGGCCAACATAATGCACTGCATCAAAAACCTCATCCAGGCGGAACGTCTTGCCAAAACGTGGAATTTCCTGACTGCCGGAAACGCGATGCAGCACGCTGGTGACCAGCACGCCGCTGTCTGTTCCCTGATAGGTATCGGTAACCGTATAATGGCCGCGTTTGTTGGTGATTTTGGTCACGACCTGCCAGCCATCGGCGGTCTGCTGTGTTGAAACGGTCTCCTCGGTCTGGCGGGTGTAGGGCACCATCAGGTTATGGAACATAGCGTCAACATCGTTATCGGTAGGGGCGCGGTACAAAAGCGTGCCCTCATCAGCCCCGGCTGCAATGACCGCGCCGTTTTTGCGGCAGACAAGCCGCCCATTTTCGACCGCAGCATCCCCCGGCAGCGGCTTCACAGCGGGCACAGCGGCTACTTCCTGCGCCAGCACAAGCTGTTCCTCGGACACAATCTGTCCGGTCACCGTGTCAGTCGTTTCGACTATGACCGCCAGCAGACCGTCCACAGCCCTGCCAAGCGGCACAGTCACCGTTTCTTTCGTAAGAGGTGCGGTCTGCGGGGTCAATATTGTTTTGCTGCCGTCATTCCAGCGGAACGCCAGGCGGTAACGCCCGGTCGAAAATGCCGTTGTGTTGAACACCTCAAACTGCCCGCCGCTGACATGCGCCACACGGATGGGGCGATAGATAAAGCGCATGAGCTTTGCGCCTGTGGAAGGGCTGCGGTCAGGGTAGAACAGGCCGTCCACGCAGAAGTTGCGGTCATGCTCCCACTCTCCATGGTCGCCGCCATAGGTGTAGCTGCCATCTGCGTGCAGAACGGCATGGTCCACCATCTCCCACACGCAGCCGCCCATGAGGTTATCGTAATTATAAATTTCCTGCCAGTAGGCTTCGGTGTTGCCGGGGCCAACGCCCATGGCGTGGGCGTACTCGCACATGAAATAGGGGCGGTCATTGAGCCGGGCCTGTTTGCGGCGCTTTTCGCCGACATTGTGCACCATCTTGACGCTGGGGTACATTTCGCTGCCCACATCGTAAGCCTGGCGCTTGCAGTGGATGGCGCTCTCATAGTGCACCGGCAGGGGAGAGTGCTGCTTGAGGTAATCGTACATGGCATCGGTGTTGTGATAGCCGCCCGCCTCGTTGCCAAGGCTCCACATAACAACCGATGTGTTCCCATGGATTTTGTCCCGCTGATACAGCCGCATGATGCGGTCCATATAGTGGCTTTCCCACTTGGGGTCGTTGCTGATGGAGTTATAGGTCGGCGGGAGCTGCATGGCGAACGTACCGTGCGTCTCCAAGTCATTTTCGTCTACAATATAAATGCCAAGCTCGTCCGCCAGTTCCAGCAGCAATGGGTCCGGGGGATAGTGCGATGTGCGCACGGTGTCGATGTTGAACCGCTTACAGACCAGCATATCACGCTCGATATCATCGGGGGACATCGTGTAGCCGTTTTTGGCGTCGGTATCGTGGTGGTTCACACCCTTGAGTTTGATTTTGCGGCCATTGAGCAGGAACACATCTTGCTTGATTTCAACCGTGCGGAAACCGATTTTCTCTTTTACGCAGCTGGTGGCGCTTTCATAATAAATATCGTACAGTGTCGGGGCTTCGGCGTTCCACTCGGTCACGCCGGGGCAGTTGAACACAGCCTGCGCCTTGCCGTTCTCGGCGCGCACGGTCTGCGTCAGCTCCAAGCCGTGGCCGCGCACGGTGAACGCCACATCGGTGTCGGAGAGCATTTTCGCGGTCATCGTCAGCGCATAGCCGTCTGCGGTTTTCTCGGTTTTGGCATCAATGTCCCACAGGTCCGTTGGCTCCTCGGTGCGCAGCAGCACATCGCGGAAGATGCCGTTATTGCGGAACATATCCTGGTCTTCCAGATAGGTTCCATTGCACCAGCGGTGTACCACAACCACCAGTTCGTTCTGCCCGGATTTCAGCTTTCCGGTCAAATCAAATTCCGCCGTATTGTGCGCACCCTCGGAATAGCCGATAAAGAACCCGTTTACATACAGATCCATGCAGCTGGCAACGCCTAAAAACGAGATGATGCGGCGCTTATCAGCATCGTCGATCTCGATGAAACGGCGGTAGACGCCGACAAAATTGTACTCCTCGCCGGGGACTTTCCACTGCGGGCGGATGCCGGTATCGCAGCCCAGCCAGGAAAAGGCACGGCTAACCTTGCCGGTCGTGGGGATCACCGGCGGCTTGTAGGGAAACTGGTAGCGGATGTTGACATAAAATGGCTTATCGTACCCGCGGAACTGCCAGCAGGACGGAACATCAAGCTTATCAAAATGCACTGCATCGGTGTCAAGTTCAACCGGTAGTTCGGCGGGGCGGGGGTAGAATTTAAAATCCCATTCCCCGTTCAGGCATTGCACTTTCGGCGATGCATAGCGCTTCTGTTTCGGTGCCACGGCGTCCGCAGCGGCGCGGCCGGGGTAGGGGATAAAGTAGCTGCGTGCGGGCAGCTTGTTGACCGCGAAGGTGGCGAAATCGTGGTAGTTGGTGGTGTTCAGCCGGTACTTCATTGCGTGGCTCCTTTTTTTCGTTCGGCGATGGCGGCCTGCTCAGCGGGAAGGTTCTTCTCAACGGTCCACAGGAACACCAGCACGGCGCACAGCGCATAGGCAGCCGTTTCCACCCAGATATAGCTGACGGAAATGGCCGTGTTGACAGCTGCGGACTGGCCCAGCGTGTTCAGCGCCACATCTGCGCTCTGGTCATAGCCGCTCGCGTTCAGGATACCGCTGAAAATTGCGTTGCACACGGGGGTGGCGGCCACCATCAGCGCACTGTAGACCGACATGGTCAGGCCATCGGTGCGGATGCCGCGGGTGTATTCAATGTGGTCGATGACATCGGCCAGCATGGCAAGGATCAGGTAACAGGCAGGGGAGGAGCCAAGGCATTTGAGCGCAATGCCGATGGCGACAGGAATGATATTGCTGCCGCCAAGGCCCGCGATCACGCCGCCTGCCACGCCGATGGCCATGCCCACCAGGCAGGTCAGGCGCTTGCCAAACTTATTGGCCAGTGGCACCACAAAGACCGCGGCAACGGCCATCGGGATGGCACCCAGCACGGCCAGCAAAGACTGTGACATGCCCCAGGCATCGCCCAGGCTGGCGGTATTGAAAAAACTGTTATCCAGCACCCACTGGCAGAAAAAGGTCATAGAGCCGTTTTTCATAGCGCCGCCCCACTGGAACGCCACATAGAACAGCATCGCCAGCCACCAGCTCTTTTCACTGGTGACAGCCTTGACCTGCTCGCCGAGGGAAGCGCTGCTTTTTTCGGCCTTTTCCGCGCCTGCTGATTCCTCGGTCACGCGCTCCCGCGTGAACCGGAACTGCAGAAGGATCGTCAGCGCCGTAAAGATCGCCACACCCAGCATGGCAACGAACCAGAGGTGCTGGTCCTCTTTCAGCGCCATCGAAACGAGCGTGGGGAAAATCATGGAGCCAACGCCCATCACGCCCAGGCTGGCAATGTTCGTCAGCGAGGCCAGCGTGGAGCGCTGTTTGCTTTTGCGGGTGGAAACCGGCACCAGCGTGGAATTGGCTGTGTTGTAGATGGGGAACCCCACGGCGTAATACGCATTGTAGGCAATGGCGATCCAGACCATCCGGGCGGTGCGGTCCGCAAACGGAACAATGAACATCAATACGCTTGCAACCGAAAGCATCAGCGCAGAGAGCAGGATCCAGGGCCGTGCCTTGCCCGCAAGGGTGCGGGTACGCTCAATCAGCTGGCCCACCACCAGGTTGGCCGCAACGATCAAAATTGTGGAAAGCAGCTGCAGGGTCGTCAAAAAACCGAGGTCCAGCTTCAGCACGTTGGTCAGGTAGTTTTGCAGCTGGCTGGTAAAAATCCCCGAAGCCAGCAATGCCCCAAAGGGACCGATCAGGTAACCGAACAGCATTTCCGGCGGGCGGACATCCTCCGATGTGACCTGCGACCGCAGGAGCGGGCTGTTCCATAGCCCGTTTTTCGTTTGATTCATAAGGAAGTTCCTTTCATTCCATAAAACGCTTGAAAAAACCGCATTCTTCCGTGTTGCAGTTTTGTGCCGCCTCTGCACGGATATTGCAGTGGAAAACATGCCCCAGCTTTTGTGTTTCGTCACCGTAACAGCGGTACACACAGGGCACACCGCAGCGTTCCAGCGCTGCGGTCATCAGCGGGGCCTGCTCCTTCAAAAAGTCGTTGTTGGCGGTCATGACAAAGCAGGGCGGGTAGCGGCCCGTTACATGGGCTGTCACATCCATGGCATGCAGTTCGGCATCGGTACCGCCGTCTGGCAGGATGTCCGGCAGCAGGTGGGCGATCAGCCCTTTTTGCCCGCGGGAAATGCAGTATTGCCCGCAGTTCAGCGCAAGGGCCGTCGGCACAAAGCCGGGCGGCGGGGTAACCGGAATATCTGCAGCTGCCGGGTCAGCGCACCGCGCTGCGTACAGCCCCAGAATGTTAGCCCCGGCCGAATCGCCCACGGCGAAAACATGGCGAGTATCAAAATGATAATCCTCCGCGTTGGCCATTACCCAGTGAAACACCGCATCGGTATCCTGCAAGGCGGCGGGGAACTTGTGCCGCGGGGCCAGCCGATAGGAAAAATTCACAACGGCAAAGCCATGCCGGGCCAGGCTCATACAGTAATGTTGATAAAGGTTTTTATCGCCATAGACCCAGCCGCCGCCGTGAACGCTGACAATCACGGGAAGTGCGGTGCCTCCGGCGTCTTTGGGGCGGTAAACGTCCAATGTCTGCCAGCGCGGGTCCGTGCCATAGGGCAGATTATCAAAACGGACAATGTCTTTTGGCGCCTGCAAACCGCGGTCCCGTATTGTATCGCTGATTTTGAAGCTGGCCCGCAGGCCCAAGCCGTACAGAGACATACGTTCACTCCTTGCAGGGGATGCAGCAGGCAGCATTGTGGGTGCCGTCCGCGGCGGTCAGTTCCACGGTATCTGCATCAGCATCCGCACGGACCACGGCCAGCGCTTCGCCGAAATAGGTATCGGTGGTATCGGACAGATAGCCGCGTTCGCTGTAGGCACAGGCGCTGCCCAGCCCCAGCAGGGTTCCACCGCGGACTTTAACGGTAACAGTGCCGCGCTCCAGCGGCTTCACTGTGCCGTTTTCATCGGTGTATCGCAGCTGGACAAACGCCAACCCGCCAGGGCGGACGGTTTCTTCTTCCGGCACAAGGCAAAGCCGGGTCTCGGTGTTGGCGGTATGCAGGGCCGTGCGGCCAATCTCATTCCCGGCTGCATCATAGCTGACTGCCTCAACGGTGCCATCTTCATAAGTGCAGGAAAAGCGCACAACGCAGTCGTTTTTTGGCGCAGCTTCGCCCACGGTTTTGCCGTTGATTTTCAGCGCCACTTTGGCGGCGCGGGCATAGACTTCCACCATGGCAGGTTTTCCTTCACAACCGTGCCAGCTCCAGCTGGGGATGGCGTGGGACATGCGCCACGCGGAAGGGGAGTGCTTTTCTTTGGTGTGGTTGACAGGCCAGACGGCCAGCAGCGGGCCTTTTTCCCGCTCCAGTGCCACACGGGTGTACAGGGCTTCGCCCTGCGTGCGGCCAATCAGGTCAATGCGGCCTGCCCCGGCTGCGATCCAGCCCGGCCCGTGGGAAAAATCCGGTACATAGTCCGGGTATTCCCACGCGCCGATGCCGACCTCACCCAGGTAATCCATGCCCGCCCAGACGAAATCGCCCAGCAGGCGCGGTTCGTGCTTGGCCAGCTCATAAAAACGGTAGGCATCGCTGCAGAACGTCTCGCTTCCGACAATCAAGCGGTGCGGGTATTTTTCCAGGTCATGCTTATACCGGCGTATGCCATAATTGTACCCCGCGGCGTCCATATTTGCAAAGGCATCTTTCGTTTTCCAATCGCAGGGCGGCAGGGATGCCCCCCATTTCATAAAGTCCGCGCCCATGAAACCCGCCAGGTTGTTGAAGAACTCGCTGCCGACGGCCTTTTTCTTGGGGGCCGCCTTGCCGGCCGCTGCGCGCTTGGCGGCAGCTTCGGCCTCTTTCTTCGCCTTGTCATCGCTGTAAACACCAAAGCCCATTGAGGACAGGAAGTTGAAGAAGATGTTCACCCCGCAGGTCACGGGACGGGTGCTGTCCAAACTGTGCATGTGCTCGGTCATCTGCTTTGTCAGCGCAATGCCGCGGGGCTGGGCCGTCTCGGCCACCTCGTTGCCGATGGAGTACATGATCACTGACGGATGGCTGTAGTCCTTGCGGACAAGGGATTCCAGATCCTGCCGCCAGCGGTCGGGCAGGTAGCCCGCATAGTCATATTGGGTCTTGTGGATGTACCACATATCGGCGTATTCATCCATGACCAGCATACCCAACTGGTCGCAGGCATCCAAAAATGCCTTGGAACAGGGGTTATGGGCACAGCGCACAGCGTTGTAGCCCACCTTTTGCAGCAGCCGGACTTTGCGTTCCTCCGCTTCGGGGTAACAACAGGCACCCAGAACGCCGTGGTCGTGGTGGACACAGGCACCGAGCAGGATGACCCGCTTGCCGTTGAGCAAAAATCCGTCATCGCCCCAGGAAAGGGTCCGCACGCCGAATGTCGTCTCGGCGCAGTCATCGCCAAACATGGCTCGGCAGCGGTAGAGTGCAGGGGAATCGGGGCTCCAAAGTTTGGCATTGGGGATCTGCACCCGCAGAACAGCTTTTCCGTTGGATTCTGCCTGCGCCGTGGCCACGGTCTGCTCACCATCCAGGATGGCAACCGCCACCGCGCCGCTGGCTGTTGTCTGCACGGTCACTTCCACCTCCGCGGGGTCAATGCTCAGCGTGCGGACCTGCACACCATCGGGCAGGATGTGCCGTGCGGGGGCAGTCCACAGGGTGACGGGGCGGTAGATTCCCGCGCCGGAATACCAGCGGGAGTTAGGCTGATCCGCATTGTGGGCAATAACTTCTAGCACATTGTCCCGGCCGGGCAGTAGTTTGCCCGTAAGGTCCGCGTAAAAATCACTGTAGCCATAGGGGCAGAATGCGATTTTCTCACCGTTCAGGTGTACTTCGGCGCTATGGTAAACGCCCTCAAATTCCAGCACTGCGCACTGCGCCGCCTGCGCGGCATCGGGGGTGAAGTGCTTTTCATACAGATAATCGTACCCCGCAAACCAGCCTGTGTTGGTGCCGCCTGCCGAGGTCTGGCTGCGCTCCTCGGCCAGCATGGCATCGTGGGGGAGGGTAACGGGCGTGCCGGGGGCGGAGCTGCCCAAATGGCGGCAGGTCCAGCCGGTGTTAAAACTTGTTGCTTTCATGTTGTGCTGCCTTTCGGAATGTTGCAGGTATTACCAAAGAAAAACCGTCCGGGACGCATGCCCCGGACGGCTTGTAAGTACGGAGCCTATTGCGGCTTACTTACTTTTCTGCGCAAAGTTGGTGATGATGGCGGTAACGATGGCGACCAGGTTCAGCACAGCCATCGTGATGTTCATACCGGACAGTTCCGGCATGCCAACCATCTTGATGCCGTTGAACGCTTCGGCAATGTTCCAGATACCATCGGAAAGAACTGCCATCATGGCGTAAGCCAGCAGGGCGGCGGCAATGATGCCGGTAAAATCGGTCCAGACTTTCTCACCGAAGAGGAGAGAGACCTCGCAAACGGCGGCTGCGCCCAGGGCAATGGGGACCAGGCTGTTGACCACGCCGCCCTTGGAGCCGTAAATCAGCACAGCAACCAGCGTTGCAACGGTCAAAATCAGGGTCAGTGCGGCGGTATAAAAGCCAAACGCTTTGTTTTTCACAATGCTCGCTCCTTTCTTACTGTTTCTTGGCCTTTTTCTTGGTCTTGCTCAGAACCAGCAGGACAAAGAATACGGCGGTCAGGATGCCGGTAACGGCGATTTCGGCGGTGATGGCGGTCTGCCAATACGGTGTAACATGTTCAATCACGGAGTTGGATGCCGTGCCGTTGGTAACGACCGAGCGGCTGATGGCGTACTCCCAGCTGATAGCGGCTTCGGTCAGCAGCTCCAGCAGGTGGCCGTCATCGGTATCCTTTGCTTTCTGCAGGACCCACTGGCCGTGGCCGCCGACACCGTCCAGGCACCATTCCTGCGTGCCTGCATCCAGAACTTCGGCTGCATGGTTCTTGTAGCCGCCGTCCACATACTCGTCAAAGCAGGGGGCAGCGTCGGTATCAATGGCACCGTTCCAGCCCCACTCGTTGCGCAGGATCGTGGTGTTCAGGGCATAGCTGGCGGAGTACCACTTCAGGCCCAGACGCTCGAAGGACTGCATCAGGCCGCCTGCGTTGGCCACGCGGATGCTGCCCTCAAAGGCTTTCAGGCTGCCCTCGCGGAACGCCTGTTCATTGAAGAAGCAGGCAAGACCTTCGCGGTAGAATTCCTGGTCGTTGCCGACAAAGTGCTTGGGGCCAGCGTGGGAGCCGGTTTTCTCCATGGCTTCCACTTCCACAGCGCCTGCCAGGTAGTTCAGGATGGGGCATTCGGACATATACTCAAAGTTACGGCCGCCGAACGGGGTGCGGTGCAGGTCGTTGCCGAGGTTGTAGTTGATCATGTAGCCGGACCACATGCCATCCTCGCCCATCATGGTGCCGCGGCCTGCGTACAGATCGGTATTGAAGGTGCCTGCCAGAATGACGTTGGAGCAGTAGCGGGTCGTAACGGGGTTGACCTGCTCGCCGTTGAACTCAACGGTCAGCGGGTAGGTGCCGCCGACGCTGTCGCAGCCGTCGCCGACCGCAAAGGCGGGGCTCAGGTCACCGACGGCGGGGCTCTGGAAGCTCTCGGCCGTGGCGTTGGGCAGATCCTCAGGCTGGAGCTGATAGACGAACTTCAGCCAAGTCTCGTGGTCGGACAGGGGAACATCCTTCATCATGGCAAGGTTCAGGCCGGAATCAACGCCGAAGTTGGCAGCAACTTCCGAATAGCTCGGTGCTCCTTCGGGCTTCTCGTACCATTCGCCAGCCAGCAGGTTCATCATTTCCGGCGTGGCTTCCACGGTGGTCTGCTCGACCGGGTAGGTAGCCTCCCAGTCGCTGCGGGACAGGTAGGTGCCTGCACCATCGACCCAGTAGTTCAGGTCGGCATCCGCAAACTGGTTGGAAACGATAGCGCCGTTCTCGCCGGTGCGGTACTTGTCATCGTCAAAGCTCTGCTTGAAGCTGTAGGTCTTGGCGGCAGTGCCCTCGGCAGTCATGCCGTTGGCTGCGGTGTAACCTTCGGCGGCCAGAACATTGTTCAGTGCATCATGGGAATCTTCGCCAATGGCCAGGTAGTAATCGCCATCGGACAGGATGTAGCCGCCTGCGCCGTCATGGGCGGTGGTATCATAGCTGGCCAGCAGGTACTTGTCCACCGTGATGGTGACTGTTTCGGAAGCACCGGGGGCCAGTTCCTGCGTTTTGCCGAAGCCTGCCAGCTGGATGGCGGATTTCTCAACGCCGTGCTGGCGCTCGTAATCGCCGTAAGGGGTCTGTGCGTACAGCTGCACAACGGACTTACCGGCCACATCGCCGGTGTTCGTCACGGTGACTTTCGCGGTGATTTCGTCATCGCCCACATCCACGCTGTCCAGTTTCTGGTCAAACGTCGTGTAGGACAGGCCGTAACCGAAGGGGTACTGCACTTCATCGGCGTAATTCCAGGAAGAAGCGCCTTCCAGTGCGCCAACAGGAGCGGTGGCGTTGCCCTGGCCCATAACGGCATCGGCGTAACGGGTCTCATAGTAACGGTAGCCAATGTAGATGCCTTCGGCCTGGAAGGACATGTACTCAGCGTTCTCATCCTCACCGATCGTGGCGTTGATCTCGTCCACGTTGGCAAACTGCGGGGTACGGGTGCCGGAGTTTACAGCGGCAGGGGAGGAGAGGGAATCAGTCGCGTAAGTATCGGTCAGATGGCCGGAGGGGTTGACCGTACCTTTCAGGATCTCAGCCACGCCCGTAAAGCCCTGATGGCCCGGGTAACCGATGAACAGGATGGAGTCCGCATAGGGGATAATATCCTGCACTTCCATCTGGTAGGGGCTGTTCAGCAGGACGATGACCTTGTCAAAGTCTTTGCGGACCATTTCCAGCAGGTCGCGCTCGTCCTTGTGCAGGGCCAGGCTGCTGATGGTGGAACCGTCGGTGTCGACGTCGTCCATCAGCAGGTCCTTACCTTCGGCGCCCTCGCGTGCGAACACGACGATGGCGGCATCTTTGTAATCATTGGCCCAAGTGTTGGCTAGGCCCTGATAGAACGCCTTATTTTCCTCTGTGTTCGTTGCCGTGCCGGTAACGGAGTAGCCGCCGCCGAACTGCGGGGCCTCGCCTTGTCCGCGGGTGGCGGTGCCTGCGGCAATGCCATCCCACAGCTGGGGGTTGACCTCAAAGCCCTGGGCTTCCAGCGCGGTCTTGAGGTCAATGGAGTTCAGCGCGCCGTTCGTAACCTTGTTGCCGGCGGAGTTTGCCTGGTAAGCGGGGTCAACGGCGGCGTGGCCGAACACGGAAATGCGGGTGGCGTTCGTCAGGGGCAGGGTGTTGTTCTCGTTGCGCAGCAGGGCCGCGCCCTCACGCATCTCGTTGACGTTCTGCTCCAGCGCGGCGGCAATGGCGGCTGCCTGTGCATCGGGGTCGTCAAAATCGCCGAATTGGCTCTTGAAGTAGGTCGTGTCGCCAACTTCGCCCGTCTGGACGACCTTGGTGGTCGTGGTGCCCAGCGCGGTGTTGATGTAGCTTGCGTTGGTCGCGGCAAGGTTCTGACCAATCAGGCCGACCACAAGCAAAGCTGCGGACGTAGAGGTAAGACCTGACCAGAGTTTGGATCTTTTCATCTGTTTTTCTCCTTCTCTTTGATTCCTGCACATCGTTTGTCCAGGTTCGTTGTACTTACTATACCATCCTTTCTATCTGCGGGCACATTTTTTCCCCATGTGCATGGTTTTATTTCGTAAGTGATGCAAAAGTGACAAAAGAATTGCAACGACTCGGGAGATAACATGTTAATGTGTACAATCACGTTGGATTCGATTTGTACAAAATGCGCAATGCACGCCAATGTATCGTTCTGCAGCAAACGAACGCGGGAAACAGCCGATTGAAATTCCGGCAAAAGCTGTGCTATACTGGCAGTAACATTGGATCAGGAGGGCTCCGTATGGTACGAATCAAAATACTGGAAGACGACCCCGCAGACCGCGATACGCTCATTGAGTGCCTGCGGAAATATGAGCGGGAACAGGGGCAGAACTTTTCCATCACGGCCTATGACAACCCATCCGATTTTATGGATAACTACCATATGGATGCCGACCTTATCTTTATGGATATTGAGCTGCCGGGCATCAACGGCATTGAGACCGCCCACCAGCTGCGCGCTGCGGACCCCGTGGCAGCGCTGGTGTTCATCACGAACATGGAGCAGTATGCCATCAACGGGTACGAAGTTGACGCGCTGGATTTTGTCATCAAGCCCATCAATTACTACCGCTTTTCTTCCATGATGCTCCGTGCGCTGCGCAACCTGCCTGTGCGGGATGAAAAAGAGGTCATCTTACAGGCGGCGGGCACCATACGCCGGATGCGCATTTCCCAAATATATTATGTAGAGATACAGGACCACCTGCTCCTGTACCACACGGACATGGGCCGCATTGAAGCCTGGGGCAAACTTTCGGATGTGGAGGCTGAACTGGACGCTTACAATTTTGCGCGGTGCAGCAGCGCACATCTCGTCAACATGCAGCATATCACATCGGTATCCAAAACAGAAGTCATCGTTGGCAGCACCAAGCTGCCCATCAGCCAGCGCAAACGCAAGGCGTTCTGTGACCGTGTGATTGCCTACCTGAACAAGACCTCTTGAAAGCCGGGGTGAGTTTTTGTGGTATCTCTTGCCTTTATCCGCAGGTTCCTTTTTAATGTAAAGTTTTGGGATATTTTCATAGCGTTTTTGCTGGCGACCCTGCCGTTTATCTTTCGCTGCAGCCGCCGCCCGCATTTTGTGCGCTGGGCCATTGCCTGGCTTGTGCCGATCCGGCTACTCTGCCTTTTCTTTGCCCACACCTATGGCGGCAATATTGCAGTGGAAGCGTTCTATTCAGCCATTCTTATCCTTTTAATGATCGGCGGGCTGTTGTGCTGTTTTGAGGAAAAGCTGTCCAACGTGCTGTTTTATTTCAGCTCCGGGTTTGCAACATGGTACATTTCCGACCGGCTGTTCCTCGTTATTGCCTCCATTTGCCGGTTGAACAGCAGCCTTGTTCCTTATTTTATTGAGCGCACGCCCTCCCATATCCTTTTATATATCACCTGCTTTTTGGCGGTATATCTGTTTATCTATTTCACCGTGGGCAAAAAGATGCACGCTCTGGGGGACAGCGAGATCCCCATGCAGAACGCGCTGCTGTTCTTGCTGCTGGACTGTATGCTGACGCCGATTTTTTATTTTGAGAGCGGTGCAATCTCCCAGTACAACATCTTCTTTTATAATCTTTTGAACATTGGCGAGATTATTTTTTACATATTTATGCTGCTTTTGCAGGTTCAGATGCTGGCCGCCGCCAAGGACCGCGTAGAGATCAGCACGATGAAAAAGCTTTGGGTCGAAGAGCAAAAGCAATACCAGCTGGTGAAAGAAAATATTGACGCCATCAACATCAAATGCCATGACTTAAAGCACCAGATCCGCAACCTGCGCACAACGGGCCAGGTCGATCCGGCATACTTGGACGATCTGGAACGCTCGGTGTCCATCTACAACAGCGCCGTGCGCACAGGCAACGAAACGCTGGACATTGTTCTGACCGATAAGCGTCTGCACTGCGCATCCCACAATATACAGTTCACCTGCATTGCCGATGGCAGCGGCGTGGCCTTTATGGAAACGATGGACATTTTCTCGCTGTTCGGAAATATTCTGGACAACGCCATTGAATGCGAATCCCTGCAGCCGCCCGAAATGCGATTCATTCACCTTTCCGTTCGGACAGTCAACCGCATGTTGACCATCCATGCCGAGAACCACTTTGAGGATTCTCTTCAATTCAAGGACGGCCTGCCCGTAACCACAAAAGCGGACAAAGATTCCCATGGCTATGGCATGATGAGCGTCCGCCACATTGTGGAAAAATATAACGGCAGTTTTTCCATCTCCACGCAGGATAAGCTGTTTCAGATCGATATTATCATGCCGATACCATGTGATGATACCGGACGCAGTGCAGGATAAAGTGGCTGTAGAAGTTATACATTTTCTGTTATCTCCTCCAGAGGATACACTCTTTGGGGGAGATATTATAATTTAGAGCCTTTGAAATTAGGTATGCACAGACAGAACGGCGCATCTTTCGTATGGCTTTTCTTCTTATGGCCCGCATTAGTGTTCGCTCCGCTATGAGGGCATCAATTCCGTTGTTTTATGAGCAATCACCCTTTTGTTCTTCTTTTTCTTTAGAATTATATATTTATAAATTTATATCTTATACTTTATTATATATAGAAGAAACAGAGGTTCTTTCCCTTTACAACAGAGGTTTCTTCTGGTGATAACGGAGGTTCTTTCATAGAATGGCGGAGATTTTTTCTTTTGGCAGCAGAGGTTGTTTCCTCTATTTTGCATGGAAAGAATCTCTGTTATACAATGAAAAAATCTCTGTTACCGTGTTGCGTGAACGGGCATAAGGAACAGGCTGGCAACCTGTAAGAAGCAATCGAAACGACAAGATCATCCCGATGGCACCTGAAAACGGCGGGAAAATGGCTGTGGGCGAAACATGAAGAGGCAGACAGAAGGACTTTTTTGCGGTAAAAACCTCTGGTTAGCTTTTATAGCAGGTAATTCCTTTAACTTAAGCAGCAGGGGAGAGGCGCAAAGGCCGTTTTTTGCGGTAAGAATCTCCGTTTGCAAAAGAATGTGACTGGAAATTGGTACGGTAGAAATCTCTGGATGGAAGGAAATGCCCTCTGCAAGCAGAAAAATAGAAAAAATAGATAAAATTTTCTCGGTAAGAACCTCTGCTTGGCGAAGCGTGAGAAAGCAGAAAAGAAAAAGAGCAGAGGTTACCGTTTTGTATGGGATCGTAGAAAAGTACGTTAAAAACCTCTGTATTAGGAGAAGGTGGGTGACGAGGGAGTACGAGAGAAGAAAGAGGAGGGCACTATTTTTTACGGCGTAAGAACCTCAGGATAAAAGAAGTCTTGGATAAGAACATTTGGTAATGCACAAAGCAGCACGGTACTTCCTTTGGAGGCTGCAAAAAAATCGCCGTAAAAACCTCGGCTTTGGGGGCAACAATCAGGCTTTATAAAATAGGGGCGGGGAAAAATCACTTTTTATGTTCAGAAAAGTCAAAAAGCACAGTTTTTGACCTTGATAGGGAGACAAAGAAGAGAAAATACGCGAAAGAAACATGCCGAATATACATTGAGAAAGACCAAAATATGCAAGAGGAGAAAAAAGAAAAATATATAAACGGAGAAATTTACGGAGAAAAAAATCAGATAATAGTTGCAAATAAATCGGCGATGATACGAGACAAAATGCGGAGCAAATAGTGAGATCAACGATACTTAAAAGAGATTATTAACGCGAAAAAAATTAAAAATCACGGAAGAAACGGCCGAAAAAGTGTTGGACAGAACGGGATGATGGAGGAAAAGGAAGCGGCAAAGAAAAGGTGGCTAAAAACCAACCTATTATAAAGAAGAACGTGAAGAAAACTGATGATAGAGTGGAGCAGATGGACTTTACGACACCAAAATTTTCTCGGTAAAAATCTCTGCTTAATTCCAGGGAACAGGAAAGACAGGCAGCGCGAGAAAGCGATTCCTGAAAAAATGTGCGGTAAAAATCTCCGGTATGGGATGCTGCTTTATGAGGAAGCAAGAAAAAAAGACAAATGAAACGTTTTGAAATAGGCGAAAACAAAACAGCTGCAATAGAACCTTTAGCAACAGCGACAATGCTGGAGTTATAGGTATAGCAACAGGTACCGAAGTCTACAAAACTGTTGCCGTAAAACTGGGAAGCAAATAAAAAGATGTTTGTAGATAAGAAAAGGAAAAGCAGAGGAAAAAAGAATGAACGATACAAAGAAGGAACCACCGAATTAGTCTTTTTAATAAATGATATGTTGGGGCAACACCGCACAATTCCCGCCTGACGGCTTAAGCACCGCTCCGGCGGCTGCG